>Ga0007809_10000348_pt1 | contig 19115 bp, 20 predicted proteins | sample CryBogCBE02Aug07_FD_60383 | JGI IMG/M metagenome (GOLD analysis project Ga0007809, IMG submission 60383) | Freshwater microbial communities from Crystal Bog, Wisconsin, USA - CBE02Aug07 | ecosystem: Environmental > Aquatic > Freshwater > Lake | place: Crystal Bog, Wisconsin, USA | collected...
TCAACCTCTCTCACAAACGATGGCTTGGCTGTTCTTCAGGCAGGGGGATTTACTGCAGATGGATCCCTTTCTGCCATACCCACGTTTGCTCCCATCACAAACGAATATTCCCTTTCCAATGCCCCCGGAACGGTGGCTATGGCGAAACTTGGGGGTAATCCCAATAGCGCAACTTCCCAGTGGTTTGTAAACGTTTCCGACAACAGCTCCACTCTCAATTCGAGCAATAACGGAGGATTCACCGTCTTTGCCAAGATTCTAGGGAATGGAATGAGCTCTGTAATCGACCCAATCGCGTCGCTACAAACCTACAATTTGTCCGGCTACAATTCTGCGTTCACCGAGACCCCGCTTCAGGGAGTCACAAACGGCCAGCAAACTCTCTATCTGAGCAATTTGGTTACCTTCACTCGGGTTGCCACCCTACCCTACTTTGCCTGCAGTTCCGACTCCGACGCCTGTCCTGCTGACATCAACCCGTCGACCAATTTAATCGTTACCTTCAAACACTATCCCACAAACAATCCGACGGCAGGTATCTATATCACCGTAGCAGTCACAGATACCAATGGGTTTTCACCGATTTACACGAACTACACGACCTCGAATGGGGCTATAACCACAAACAAGTCTTCCTCCGTGGTTTCTACAAATGTCTACAATGGTGCCCATACCGGCTTCTATGTCATTCCAACCGCTCTTGGAAAGCAGACGATCACCTTCCCTCAGATCCCTCAGCAGGCCATATCCAACAACATTGTCAACGTAACCACGAACATCACCACAAATTATATCAGCAATGGAACCAACATTACGGTTGGAAGCATTTCTACCAATGTGGTTACCAACTCCGTGTTCACCTCCTTTTTTATAAATCCATTTCCCTACTCCTCAGCGAATGTTCCGGTTGTTGTTCAGATCCTGTCCGGAACAAACATCTTGCAGGTCAGCACCAATACAAATCAGACATCGGGTATTTTCAATGGCACCGAATTCATTCTAAAGGGGGCCGGCACCGTTACTCTGAAGGCCACAACCTATACAGGGGGTCTTGTTGGTTACTATTACAATCCAGCCAACCCGGTCACGAATACCCTTGTGATCAAAGCCTACCCTCAGGCCATCTCTTCCTTCCAAACCATCATTCCCCCGACCTATAGGACTCCTCCGTTCCAAATCCAGATCCCTACAAGCAGTTCACAACTTCCCGTTACCGTGAGCGTCCTCTCCGGTCCCGCAAGCTTCAAAGCCAGCAGCAATAACACCGGTACCATCACGATCACAGGAGCGGGCCCCGTCACGCTGGCGGCCAATCAATCGGGGAATGCCCTATATGCCCCCGCCCCTCAAGTAACCACTAGCTTTACTGTCGCGCAGGCTTTCCAAAGCATCACCTTCCCCCAAAGCACGACGAATCTTGCTGTCGGCCAAACGATTTCCCTTTCCGCCACCTCCTCGGCAGCCCTTCCCGTCTCCTTCTCCTTGATCGGAGGACCGGCGACTCTCACCGGTAGCTCCCTAAAAATCACCGGCCCAGGCACAGTCTCTGTTGCAGCAATTCAGAATGGAAACAGTAACTACCTCGCCGCGACGCCTGTTACCAATAGATACACGACGGCATCCAACCAGACGATCTCGGCATTCTCGACTATTGCGGGCAGAACCTACGCCACGAATCTGGCACCCGTCAGCATCGCCACCCTGCCCAAGGCCTCGTCGGGACTCCCCGTGCGCATCACCGTGAAGTCCGGTCAGGCCACCTACAACACCAACAATAGCACAGTCTCCATAACGGGCGCCGGGACCGTGACCCTCGCCGCCAATCAGACCGGCAATTCAAACTACTTTCCCGCCCCCGAGGTTACCACCTCCTTCATCGTGGCGAAGGCCACGCAGACAATTGCCCACTTCGCGGGGATTCCCACTCCCCTCTCCAACGGAATCTCCTTTACCGCGCTCACCCCGGCGGCCACCTCCGGCCTCACCAACACCAGACTGCTTGTTTCTGGAGCTGGCAGACTCACCAATGGCACCGTGACGCTCACCAACGTGGGAACACTCACCCTGACCGCTACCAACGAGGGTAACGCCAACTACCTTCCCGCCTCCCTCACCACGAACATCTCCGTAGCCAAGGGAAGCCAGACCATCACCTTCCCCTCCATCAACTCGCCCCTGATGGCAGGAACCAACCACTACGGCCTTTCCGCCACGGCAAGTTCGGGGCTCCCCGTGACCTATACGCTCACGCCATTGAAAGCCAACGTCTCCCTCGTCTCCAACGCGATCGTGGTCAACGCCTATACGAGCAGCAACGTCCCCACCTACACGGTGGTCGCCTCCCAGGCCGGCAATTCCGCTTGGTATGCGGCCACCTCGGTCACCAACACCTTCTCCACCACGCCTTATGATTCAGGGGGCTCAGGGGGAAGCATTACTGTTAATGGAGGGAGTCAAAACAACTACTCCGGCTCCGGATTAATCGGTTCCGGCAACTTGTCCCTTGCTTCCAATATCCTCAGTTCCAATTCCACCCCTAGCCCCACGCCGACTTCCAGCAATACCCTTTCTCAGGGAAGCGGCTCACTAACCGGCACCGGCACGAATCCCAATAACGGATCGACCTCCACCAACACCATCCCCGGCAGCACACCCTCCCTGAATACCAACGGGATCGTTTTCGCTACTCCCTCCCCGACTCCAAGCCCTACTCCCTGATCAGTTTATTCCGGCAGTCCGCCATGGCATCGGACTTCTTAAGTAACTCTGGGAGATGAAGCGCCGGATCAGGACGAGTCCCCCACCTGGGGAGAAGTGCGTCAATCTCCTCCAAAGTGGCTGATTCCTTTCTCGCCTCGAGGTGCCAGAGAACAGCCTCCAGCACAGGACCATAGAGCGAGACATCATTCCCAGGCAAAAGTCGATTACAGACGGAGGTCGACAGTAAGTCCCATTCGGATCCTCATGCCGTAGCGATATAGTCGCTGAAACCAAGCCGCCATCGCCCTCCTTCGTTCTGCGGAAATATGGGCAGTGAGGGGATCGAACCCCCGACCAACTCGGTGTAAGCGAGCCGCTCTACCGCTGAGCTAACTGCCCGAAAAAGCGAGGGAACACCATGCTATCGGAGGATGCCCCTGACAAGCGGGAACTAAACTCCTGCAAGCAGGTTCACGACGACATCGCCTCCCATTCCCTGGGCGATCTGAAGAGCATTTCGGGGAATGGGTGAGGTTTCCGCATCCGGAAGCCTGAGTCCGAGGGATTTGTCCACATCAGTTGGCAGGGGGGGGCATTCGCGCCGCTTGAGGCCCTCGACCAGAAGGACGGCCTCGATCAGGCCGGAAGCGGACAGGGCATGTCCCGTGATCCCCTTGAAGGCACTGATCCAGGGTCTTCCCTCCCCCAGCACGCGGGAAAGCACCGAGCACTCCACCGCGTCGTAGCGGGCTGTTCCCGTGGCATGGAGTGAAACCCATTCGACGGATGCACTGTGGGAAGTCATCACATCACGGATCAGACTTTCCAGTGTCTCCCCCGAGGGATCTGGAGCCTGCAAATGGTGGCACTCGTTGGCACTTCCTCCGCCCAGCCACTCCGCCATGGGAGAGGCACCGCGTGACACTGCGTGGGATTCGCTCTCCAGGATCAGCGCGGCCGCACCTTCGGCCGGAGTCATCCCGGAACGCGTGCACGAGAGAGGAGACGATCCGGAATCCTTGGCAATGCTGCCATTGCGAGCCATGGCCTTGGCAACGCAATCAGAAAGGGTGGAGTCGGCGGCCACGGCCATGACTGCATCGGCGATTCCGCTTCGGATCAAGGTTCCTGCAGTCCATAGGATCTGCGCCCCGGTGGCCGAAGCGGCGTTGAGGGAAAGCACGGCACCTCCCAAACCATGCCTGAGGGAAACGATGGCAGGAACGGCATTCCCCCTCCAGCGGCTCACGGCATAGGGGGAGAATCGTTCCCCCTTGGCATCGGCAAGATCCCGCTCCATGGCGACAAGCCCTCCGAGGGAACTCCCGCCGACACAAGAAAAGGAGGCGTTTCGTTCCTTGCTTCCCTCACCCCGTAGGCGGTTCCGTCCAGATCCCAATCCCGCTATTCTCCATGCCTGATCGGCAACACCAAGTGCCAGAACCTGATGACGACCCAAGATGGAGAGATCTCCCGCAGCAAGTCCGATCCATGAGGCGATCTCGTCATCGGAGACAATGGAACCCTCGACCCGATCTCCGTTCTGGGCGATTGACCAGAGATCCCCGACAGAGAAGGCGCCTCCCGAGAGAACGCCCGATCCGGTGATGAAGACCCTTCCGCCTGACTGCTGCACGGTTATCAGCCCTCTATTGTTTGAGTCCCAGTTTCTTGAGCTTGGGAGCGATCACGACCTGGCAGTAAGGATTACGGCCCTTGTTGTTCCGGTAATAATCCTGATGATACGCCTCCGCCGGGTAAAAGGCGGTTAGTGGCGCAATCTCGGTCACAATAGGGTCTACGTAGAGGGCCTGGGCCTTCTTTTTCGAAGCCTCAGCTTCAGCCGCCTCTTCGGGCGTTGCAGTCAGGATGATGGAGCGGTACTGCGTTCCGACATCGGCACCCTGACGGTTAAGGGTGGTGGGATCGTGAACCTTCCAGAACAGGTCCAGCAACTGACCGTAAGAGACCTTCGCGGGATCATAGGTGATGCGGATCACTTCGGCATGTCCCGTGCGACCCGTGCAAACCTGCTCATAGGTGGGATCGGCCGACTTGCCTCCGGCAAACCCTGAGGTGACTTTGAGCACTCCGGGTAGCTGTTCAAACGCGGCGTCCAGACACCAGAAGCAGCCTCCCCCAAGAACAGCGTTGGCCGTCATTGAGGGAGCGGGGGTTGGAGATGCCTCAGCGGTCATGCCATGGGTCAGCAGGGAACATGTCAGAAGGATCGCCAGACAACCGGGTTTCATCACTACAATTTCACCCACTGCGGCGAAAACTCCAGAGTAAAGGAAACCCAGGGGCGGAACTAGCGGCGGCGCCGGGCGCCGTAGCTGTAGCCCTTGAGGGTGCGGGCGCCGCGAAGATTTTTGAGGACCTTGGACGCCTCTTCCTCCTGAAAGAGCATGGTGAAAAGGTAGGAAAACCCCTCCAGCTTCTCACGCGGGACTTTCTGGGCGATGAAACGCTCGATGGCCTGCACATGGGGAAGTTCCTCCGCGGTCATGATCGTGAAAGCGTCGCCCTCGGCCTGCGCCCGGCCCGTACGGCCGATACGGTGAACGTAATCCTCCGGGTGCTGCGGGACATCGTAGTTGATGACATGGCTCACTCCGGCGATATCGATTCCGCGGGCCGCGATGTCGGTGGCAATCATCACCTCGTAGCGACCGGTCTTGAATCCATCCAGCGCATCCACGCGCTCCTGCTGGGAACGGTTGGAGTGCATGACGGCGACCTTGTGCTTCTCATTCTCGAGCTGGCGGGCAATACGGTCCGCGCCGTCCTTGGTCCGACAGAAAATGATCACGCTGTGGTAATCGGTCCGGTCGAGCATCGCCTTGAGCAGGTCGAATTTCTGCGCGACGGCAACCGGATAGAAGGCGTGCTTCACCGTTTCGGCAGCGGAACGGCGGACACCGATGGATATTTTATGCGGATCGCGGAGACACCAGGAAGAAAGCCTCTCGATCTCCTCGGGGATGGTAGCCGAGAAAAACAGGGTCTGGCGTTCCTTGGGGCACTTCTCGATGATCCGGCGCACATCGGGAAGAAAGCCCATGTCGAGCATCCGGTCGACCTCGTCAAGAACGAGCACTTCCAGATCGTTGAAATGGATCTCCCCCTGCTGCATGAAATCAAGGAGACGGCCGGGCGTGGCCACGATGACATCGGCTCCCTTCTGGAGAGCCTCACGCTGGGCCCCGTAACCGACACCGCCGAAGATCACGACGGTCCGCAGGTCGGTGAAGGCGCCGAATTCCTTGAAAGCCTCCTCGACCTGCAGGGCCAGCTCACGGGTCGGTTCCAGAATCAGGCACCGGGTCTTGCCGGTGGACCGCTTCAGTTTGCTGAGAATGGGCAACCCGAAGGCCGCCGTCTTGCCCGTACCCGTCTGGGCCGAGGCGATAAGATCCGTTCCTCGAAGCGCGATGGGGATGGCCTCCGCCTGAATCGGCGACGGCTCCACATAGCCCATTCTCTGCGCGCCGTGAACGACGGCTTCATCTAATCCGAACTCCTGAAATGACATGAACCTAGAGGATGGCCTTTCCGCGGAGATCACACCAGCTAATTGCGGGGGGAAGCCCCCTGAAAGCTACCGCCCCGTGCAATCCATTCCCTTCCATCCAGTGCGCAGCCTTCCATTCATTCTCCCCGATCACGACCTCCCGAAGACCCGCCCGCGGCATCGGATCCGTGGATACCCTCGTCATGGAGAGCAATTGGGCAAGGCCCCTGCCATCCGCCTTGATCGCGGCCTCACGGCAGGTCCAGAGGGTGAAAAATTGTTCGGCATTCGGCTCACTACAAAATAGAGCCGCCTCCTCCGTAGAGAAAAAACGGCGGGACAAGCCAGCTTCGTCCACAGGCCTCGCCCACTCCAAATCAAGACCAACGGAAAATCCGGCCACAGCCACCCCTACCACCTCGCGCGAATGCGCGATGCTAAAATGATAGCGATGCCCGGTCAGATAAGGTTTGCCAGTCTCGTCCGTCTTGATCTCGAGCTCCGCAGGCAGACAATCCGTTAATCCCGATAGGACATTCCTAAGGAGGCGTCGGGCGCCCAGATAGCGTCTCGCGGAATGATGCTCCAAATCGGCCGCCCTCGTTAATTCCTCCGGAGTGTTACCCTGTTCCAAAAAAACCCCGCAATCCGCCGTTAGTAGAAGAATTTCGCCGTCACCACAATGCCGGGGCACCTCATTAACGGTGATCATTAGTTGCGACATCGGTGATAAATAATACTTGTCAGCTTGGCATCTGATCCAACACATTCAATGCGGTATGAGCCTACTAAATATTAACACCGATGCCCTTAAGGGTCTTATTAAGCTGACACAGCGCAAGGAGAGCCTCCTTGCCGAGATCGAAAAGATCGAGTCCCAACTCGCCTCCCTGCTGACCGGAAAACCGGCTCGTGGTGCCGCTAGCGGCAAACGCCGCGGTCGTCCCGCAAAGAAGGCAGGACGCCCTGCCAAGAAGAAAGCCGGCCGTCCCGCGAAGGCTGCCAAAACCGCTGCCAAGGGCAAGCGCGCCTCCCGCGGCGGACTGAAGAACAAGATCCTCTCCGCCCTCAAGGCCGCCGGTGATTCCGGAGTGAAGGTGACCGACCTTGCAAAGAAGATCGGCGTCAAGAATACCAACGTCCATGTCTGGTTCAGCACCACGGGCAAAAAGCACCCCGATATCAAGAAAGTCGGCAAGGGCCATTTCAAGCTTGTCGACAAGAAGGCCTGATTAGAAAAATCACTTAAAACTTAACGGGGAGTGCGCCTTGAAAACGGCCGCTCCCCGTTTTTCTTATCACCGGACGCTTTGCCCCGGTCCGGTAGAGGCGGATCGCCTCGGCTGTTCCTTCCGCGGCTTGGAGGAGCGAGACATGCCCCCCGGCAGCCAGAACCGCCTCCTTCACGCTCGGATGAGCATTGGCCGGACAGGCCACCATGCCCGCCACATCTCCGAAAAGCATCGGCAGATCGTTCTGATGATCCCCCACGGCGAGGATTCCGTCGCCCGAAACATCCAGCAAACGCCCCAGTTCCGCCAGGGCCGTCCCTTTGTCATAGTCCCGGTGGCAGAACCTGAGATAAATATTGCTTCTCTGGTAATGGAAATCCTCGGGGCGACCGGGTAGCACGTCGAGCTCCACAAGCAGCGCATCGAGCATCTCCTCATCGGGTGCGATCAGGCCACCCGGGACGCCGTCGACATTATCCTGAAAGGCCACCCCGGGATAACGCTCCACGAGTTTCTCGATCTTGTCGAAAAAGGCACCGCATTCCCGGAAGAGCAGGTCGTGGTGACGGCGGCAGATCTCGTTCCATTCGCCGTAGTCGTGCCAGCCGCCAAGACCGTCGGGTTTGTAGACATGGCGTTCACTGGTAAGGATGTAGTCGGGATCAACGGGCGGCTGAAGATCACTCAGACCTTCCAGAATCGCCCGCAAAGGCCTTCCTGTATTGACCGCCCACAGAGCCCCAGCCCCCACGGCGGCGGTCAACTCGGACGCCAGGTCCGGATGACAGCTCTCACCCCTCTGCACACTCGCCAGCGTTCCGTCGAAATCCGTACTAAGCAGTCTGATCATGCTGATAATCTCCACGCCGACACTCGGCGATGGCAATAGGCAAATTGTGACAACACTGCAGGCAACCTGCTAGGGTGCTTCACATGAAGTCCGCTTACGAACTCGCCATGAGCCGTCTGGAAAAAGCCTCCCCCGTCAGAAAACTCACGGAAGAGCAAAAGGAGCGTCTTCGCGAGATCGACTCGGAATTCGACGCAAAGATCGCGGAGCGAAGGATTTTCGTGGAAGGAGAGATGGTCAAGGCGGCAGGTGATTTCTCCACGCTTGAGTCCCTCAGGGCTCAACTCGCCTCCGAAATCGCCTCCCTCGGCGAAAAACGGGAAACAAAAAAGGAATCGGTCAGGAAAGAGGCCTGATCAGAAAACCGGCTTGGGAATCCTGCGGAGCCCCTCGATCCTTTCGGGGTTCCTCGCGCCAGCCATGGCCTCCTCCTTGCTGATCCTGTTCGAGAGATACAGTTCCTCCAGGCTGTCATCGAGGGTATGCATCCCGTCCTTACGCCCTATCTCCATCAGGCCCACGATCTGCTCGAAGCGACGATCACGGATACAGGAGGAGACGGCGCTGCTGTTGATCAGCAACTCGGTGGCCATGACGCGGTTTGATCCGTCTTCGGTGGGCACCAGTCTCTGGGCAAGAATGGCGCACAGGGTGTTGGCCAACTGCCCCAGGATCTGTTCCTGTTCATCACCCGGAAAATTGTCCACGATGCGGTAGAGAACGCCGGGAGCATCGTGAGTGTGGAGGGAAGCCAGCACCAGATGTCCTGTCTGGGCGGCCCGAAGAGCAACTCCAGCCGTCTCCGCATCACGGATCTCACCCACCATGATGATATCGGGTGCCTGCCGGAGGGATCGCCTCAATCCCTCCGCAAAGGAATCCGTATCCATCCCCACGGCCCGCTGGGTGAAGAGGGACCGGTCCCGCTCAAAGATGAACTCCACCGGATCCTCGATGGTAACGATATGGCGCTCGAGGTGATGGTTCACCCAGTCGAGCAGCGAGGCCAGCGTGGTTGATTTGCCCGATCCCGTGGATCCGGAAACGATGAACATGCCGGAGCGGCGTTTCATGATTTCGCACAAACGGTCGACCGGAACCCCGAGCGAGTCGATCGCGGGAGGGGTCGAATTGATCCGCCGGAGCACCGCCCCCTGCCCTCCGAGATGCTGATGGAAATTCACGCGAAACCGCACCCCGTCGGATGAGATGAACCTCGCGTCGTGATCCTGCGACAGGGTCGTCACCCCACAGGCCTTCCGGAAGACTGCAAAGTCCTCGGATGTCAGGCGGGGCGCATCCAGAGGAGTGATGCTTCCCGAAACGCGCAAAACCGGCGCGTTTCCCTCATGAAGAATAAGATCCGACGCCGCATACTCCTGAGCCGCCCGGCAATAAAGATCGATCACGTCTTTTGCCACTGTCATCGGTTGTTCTGTATAAAGAAATCAGGGCCAAGTCCAGCAAAGGCCCTGATTTTTAACTCCCTGTCTCTTTTGCCCCCCCTGGCAAGGCAAACCAGCCAACCGCACGGGAGGAATGCAATCAAAAGATCCTTACTTCCGGGGCACGCGCCTCAGAACTTCAAGTCTTGAGGGATCGCGGGAACCTGCCACCGCCTCTTCCTTACTGATCCTGTAAGCGAGATAAAGCTCCTCCAGAACATCATCAAAGGTGTGCATCCCGTCCTTGCGTCCGATTTCCATGAGCCCGACGATCTGCTCGAAGCGACGATCGCGGATACAGGCCGAAACGGCACTATTATTGGTCAGGAGTTCACTGACCATCACCCGGTTCAGCCCGTCCTCCGAGGGCACCAAGCGCTGCGCGAGGACCCCACGAAGGGCATTTGCCAACTGACCGATGATCTTTTCCTGCTCGTCTCCCGGAAAATTGTCCACGATTCGGTCAAGCGCGCCGGGCGCATCGTTCGTGTGAAGTGTGGCCAGCACCAGATGACCGGTCTCGGCCGCGGTCAACGCCGCCCGCACGGTCTCGGGATCCCTCATTTCCCCCACCATGATGACATCGGGATCCTGGCGAAGGACATGCCGGAGCGCCTCGTCAAAGGACTTGGTGTCCGTTCCCAGCTCCCGTTGCTTGATGATGGAACGGCTGCTGGGCAGATAAAATTCGATCGGATCCTCGATCGTGACGATCACGCCGCTGCGGCTCTCGCTGATACGCCGGATCATGGATGCCAAGGTGGTCGTCTTGCCGGAACCGGTCATCCCAGTCACGAGAACCAGTCCCTTGTCGAGGTCGCACAGCCCCTCGATGGTGGATCGGTGTCCCAGATCGCTCAGTTCGGGAATGCCTGCGGGAATATGGCGGAAAGTGGCCTCCAACGCACCTCGGCTGTAATGGGCATTCCCTCGGAAGCGCCCAGTTCCCGAGACCTGTAGGCCAAAATCCAATTCCAGATCGCGTTCCAATCTGGCCCGCTGGGAGTCCGTCAGGATGCCCAGGATCATCTCCCTGCATTCCTTCCGGTCGATCACCCTATCACAGCACCGTTGAATCCCTCCCCTCACCCTCATCGAGGGGGGCAGATCGGCGCAGAGATGGACATCAGAGGCCCCTGCGGCCACCGCCCCGCTCAGAAGGTCGACCACATCGGGTAGCTCTTCGTCGCTCGGATTCATGATCTAAAGCCGCTGGAAATCCCGCGCAGACGCCGGCGGAGTTCGGCGGGGTTGGGGCAGGCCTGCATGGCGGTCTCCATGGCAATCCGTCCCTCGGAAACAAGGCGGTGAAATGATCTGAGAAAATCGACCGATTCACTTTCATCCGCCTTGAGAAGGTAATCTCGCAGACCAGCCACATCGCCGTGAAGGATGCACTGACGCGCCATCCCTGCATTGATGAGATGCTCGGAAACAAGAATCCGCCCTCCGTCGGTCGATGGCACAAGCTTCTGGCACAGGATCATCTGCAATTGTCCGGCCAGAATTTGAAGGAGGCCTTTTCGCTCCCCTTCCGGGAAAAAGGCCTCGAGGCGCTCCAGCACCTCACCCACATCGGAGGAATGCAGCGAGGCGAGCACCAGATGCCCCGTCTCAGCCGCCTGAAGCGCCACCGAAGCGGTCTCCGAATCGCGGATCTCCCCCACCAGAATGATGTCCGGAGCCTGACGCAGCGCCCCGCGCAATCCCTCGGCAAAACCGCCCGTATCGAGCCCCACGGCGCGCTGGGTAAAGAGGGACTTGTCTCTCTTGAAGATGAATTCCACCGGGTCCTCGATGGTGACGACATGCCTCTCCAGATGATGGTTCACCCAGTCGAGCAACGAGGCCAACGTGGTTGATTTCCCTGATCCGGTGGGCCCAGAAACAATGATGATGCCGGAGCGCCGCTGAACCATTTCGCAAAGGGCTTCCGAAGGCACACCCAAGGATTCCATCGGGGGAGGCGTCGTGCTGATTCTCCTGAGGACCGCGCCCTCACCCCCGACACGGTGATGGAAGTTGACGCGGAAGCGCACCCCCTCAGGGGTCTCGAAACTGGCATCATATTCGTCATCCGTGAGCGGCACCCCGCAAGCCGTCCGGAAGTGGCTGAGATCCTGGGAACTAATCACCGGGGCATCCAGGGGAGTGATGCTCCCCGAGACCCGAAGAACCGGGGGTTCACCCTCATCCAGAATCAGATCGGAGGCCTTGTACTCCTGAGCGGCCCTGCAATAGAGCGAAATGGTATCCGGGATGGGGTTCATGGGTTCAAGCATGAGGGTTTCTTCATCAGATCGACCAAGGGGTCGGTAAGATCACAACGGGATAACCAATGAGGTTTTTTGGGGACCCTGATCATATTGGGGGTTTTTGACTGTCCAATGAGTGAGACAGGGGTACCCAGCAAGCCGTTCAATCAAATCGCCTCCCGATTCCAGAGCAGAGCAACGACAGGAACCCTTCAATACTCTTTCTTCCTCAAAGCCTCGAGGTCGGCCTTGAAGGCGGGATCGGCCATCAGATCAGCAAACAAGGACTCGGCCAATGTTCTCCCTGCGGCGGTATCGCTCGGGTAGTGCATCCCACCGATCACCCGGTCGATGTTCACTTGCCAGGCACATCCCAGGTAGGCGGCACGGCGGGGAGGATCCAGTTCTCCCAGAACCAGTGCATCGAGCCATGATCGTACCGCGTGCCCGCTGGGATAGGAAAACCCGTCCTCGGGCGTCACAAGCGACTTCACCAGATTCGAGTGGGCCATGTACGGACGGAGCCTGTGATAATGATCCTTGATCCAGTTTTTGGGGCGATTGCTTTCCGACTCCAGTTTTTTGAAGAAAGACGCTGTTTCCGGATAGGCTGTGGCATTGAACCCATCACCCCTGACCTCGGAGAACAGGAAAACCGTGAAATTCACGATCTTCTCGGCGTGCGCGAGTTGGGTCCGGGTGGCGCTTGCCTGCATTCCCTCCACGGCGTGAAGATCCGCGAGATCAGCAGCCCCTCCGTCGGAAGGAGGAGGCGTGATCACGCCAAGCATGCTTGCCCCGTCAGGAAGGGCCCAGTCCTTGGGGCCGCCTGCCTGAAGCAGGGGGGATGAAAGAACGGCCAGAACCAAACAAAGAGACCTCATGCCGAACGAGAAGCAAAAGCCGTACATTTTCTCGGAAATGAAACCCAGGAGCCTTTTGGGAGAGTGGCATCGCCACGGGGAATCGAACCCCGATTATGCGGATGAGAACCGCATGTCCTAACCGTTAGACGATGGCGACGTGAGCTTTGGACACTAAGGAATTCAACGGCTTCTGGCAAGCAAAGAGATGATCGGATATCCTCGCGCCACCGAGTTTTTACCCCCAGTTTTTAGACCTCGGCTGAGTTGAGGGTTGGGGTGAAGGTCAAGGCAAAGGGGTACTAGCCCTATGCCGACCGAGCAGCAAGAACTCACTGCGCCACAATCCCAAGCCTAAACCCCGATGAAACTCACCACCACTGTTCGGCGGTGAGGAGCAGATCTATGCTCGAAGAGATAAATCCCCTGCCATGTGCCGAGTTGGAGTCGGCCATCTGCCACAGGGATCGACTCGCTCGTGCGGGTCAGGGCCATCTTCAGATGACTCGTGGAATCATCGGATCCTTCCGCCGTATGGACGAGACCTGGATGATCCTCGGGAACGAGATCCTCAAAGTAGCGGTGCAGATCGGCTCGCGCCGTGGGATCGGCATTCTCGTAGATCACAAGACTCGCGCTGGTGTGCCGGACAAAGACCGTGCAGAGGCCGGTCGTAATCCCGCTCGTGCGGAGAAGAGACTCCACCTGAGAGGTGATCTCGTAGGTCCCCTTCCCCCGTGCCGACACCTCAAAACTCTCGGTAACGGCTTTCATGAACTCATCAACGAAGGGTACGGATACCCACAATCGTCCATCCGGCCATCAGCAGGAGTCCCCCGATAGGCGTGATGACCCCAAGCACGCTGACCTTGGTCAGGGCCAGGGCGTAGAGACTTCCGGAAAAAATCAGGATACCGAGAACCCAGCAGAAGATCGCTCCCTGCAGCAAAGGTTCGGCGGTCGCCGCCCAGAGCAGGGCGGGTGCGTGGACGAGGTGGTAGAGAACGGCCGTATTCCAAAGATCGCGCGTCTGATTGGCCTCCAGCACGCCGCGAAGGGCATGGGCCCCGAAGGCTCCCAACGCGATGGCCAACAATCCCGTCGCGGCGGCCGTAATGCGGGCGGCGCGACGGGTCATGACGACTTACTTGGCCGCGACCTCGAACTCCTCGGGGAACTTCTGGAGGAAGCTCTGGACGGGCCAGGAGGCCGCTTCACCGAAGGCGCAGACCGTACGGCCGGCGATGTTGTCGGCGACGTTCTTGAGGGTCTTGGGATCCTCGGCACGGCCCTCGCCGTTGACCATGCGGGTGGTCATCTTGTCGATCCAGAGGACACCCTCGCGGCACGGCGTGCACTGTCCGCAGCTCTCGTGAGCGTAGAACTCGTTGAGATTGTTGAGGGCCCAAAGCATGTCGCGCGAGTCGTCCATGACGATGACGCCGCCGCTACCGACCATGGTGCCGGCCGCAGCCAACGTGGAGGCATCCATGACGAGATCAAGGAGGGGGACCTCCTTGTCGAGCATCTGGCCATCCTCGCCCTTGACCTTCATCTTGAAGACCTCGCCGGCGCGCAGGATCTTTGAGGAGCTGCCGCCGGGGATGATCGCCTTAAGTTTGCGGCCGGGCTTCATGCCGCCGCAGACGTCATTGATGAGTTCGCCGAGGGTCACGCCACCGGCAGGAATCTCGTAGGGGCCGGGACGCACGACGTCACCCGAGACGCACATGACGCGCGTGCCACCATCGCCGGGGGTTCCCATCTTGGCGTACTCGTCGGAGCCGATCGCGAGGATCTGCTTCACGTGGCAGAAGGTCTCCACGTTGTTCACGATCGTGGGCGACATGTAGAGACCGAGGACGGCCGGGAAGTAGGGAGGCTTGATGCGGGGATAGGGACGCTTCCCCTCGAGCGACTCGATGAGGCTGGTCTCCTCGCCGCAGATGTAGGCACCGGCGCCCTGATGGACGTGGATGTCGACGTCGAATCCGGATCCGAAGATGTTCTTGCCGAGGTATCCCTTCTCGCGGGCTTCCTTGAGGGCCTGGGTCACGATCCCGGCGGCCTTGGGGAACTCGCAGCGGATGTAAATGTAGGCGAGGTTGACGTTCAGCGCGTAGGCCGCGATGAGCATTCCCTCGATGAGCTGATGGGGATCGTTGTGAAGGATGTAGCGGTCCTTGAAGGTGCCGGGCTCGGACTCATCGCCGTTGCAGGTGATGTAGTGCGGCTTGCCGTCGTCGCGGCGGATGAAGCCCCACTTCACGCCGCAGGGGAAGCCTGCGCCGCCACGGCCGCGTAGGTTGGCCTTCTTGACCTCCTCGATGATTTCCTCCGGCTTCATGCCGAGGGCCTTCTTGATCTGCTCGTAGCCGCCGTGCTTCACGTAGCAGTCGATGTCGGGCGTGTAGCCCTGGGTCCAGGCGTTCTTGAAAACGATGCGGCGCTCCTTCGGATGGGGAGGCAGGGAAAGGGATTTCATTGCGGTGTGGTCCAGTGGAGTCCTATTAGCGGGGAATCAGTTGTACTGGCTCAGGATGGCAGAGGTGCCCTCCGGGGTGATGTCCTCGTGGAGGTCGTCGTTGACCAGCGCCACGGGGGCGGATCCGCAGCTCGCGAGACACTCGACGAACTCGACGCTGAACTTGCCGTCGGCGCTCACCGGCGGGGTGTGGCCGTGCGTCGGGGCCTTGGGATCGATCCCGGCGGCCTTGCAGAAGGCTTCACGCACCTCATAGCCACCGGCCAGAGCGCAGGAGAGCGTGCGGCAGACGCGGACGCTAATGCGACCGGCCTTCTGCTGGCGGAACCAGGGATAGAAGGTGACGAGTTCGAGGATATTGATCGACTCGAGGTCGAGGCGCCTGGCGATCCACTCCACGCCGCTCTCGTCGACGAAGCCGAAATGGTTCTGCCACAGATGAAGGAGCGGAAGGGAGGCGCTCCGCTTGGAGACCGGATAGTGGGTCACCGCCTCGTCGATCTTGGCAAGAAGGTCAGCGGGAATCTGGTCGGCCTGACGGGGGCCAGTGGAAACCACCGAAGGTGCAGCGTGCGTGCTCATGAAGTTTGCAAGGAAACCAAAAAGCCCCCCCCACGGAAAGAGGGAAATCCCCTCCCCGCACCTCCTGCTTCAGGAGGGAATCCCGGGAGAGTTTTTCGTTGCCTTCATACCCTTCCGTATGATTTCCTCACCCTCCCGTTGATCCAGCGTAGCTCAGCGGTAGAGCGGTCGGCTGTTAACCGATTGGTCGTAGGTTCAAATCCTACCGCTGGAGCCACTTTTCTTTTTCCTATTTCAAGGGAAACCGTCATTCCCTCAGCGGCTGTTAATCCACATGCGCGGTTCGCAGGTTCAAATCCCGCCGTGTCTGAAACTTTTCTTATTGAAACCGCGACTCTGTTCCTTGGCTTGCGTGTTATCCAGTTTCCCCGCCTAGTTCGGGGGTCTCCATCAGCAAAGAGTCGACCTAGAGTTCTAGCCCGATTTCTCGATCGGTGCGGCGACCCGGTTCCCCCACTCGGTCCAGGAACCGTCGTAGTTGCGAACCTTGGAGAACCCGAGGAGATAATGGAGGACGAACCAGGTGTGGCTGGAACGCTCTCCGATGCGGCAGTAGGCGATGACATCGTCCTCTTTTTTCAAACCGAGGCCCTCCCGATAGATTTTTTCCAACTCGGCGACGCTTTTGAAGGTCGCGTCGGGGTTGACCGTCTCTTTCCAGGGAACACTGATCGCCCCGGGAATATGGCCGCCGCGCAGCACTCCTTCCTGGGGATACTCCGGCATATGGGTCACAAGGCCCTTGAACTCACCGGCCGATCGCACGTCGATCAGCGGCTTGCCCGAACGGCTATGTGTCAGCACATCGTCGTAGAAGGCACGGAATTCCGCATCGAGTCTGGCGGGCGGAACCGGGTAATCCGTGACGGGATAAGACGGGACCTCACGGGAAAGCGGTCTCCCCTCCGAGATCCATTTGTCACGGCCTCCGTCCACGACCTTAACCCTAGTGTGGCCGAACAGCCTGAAAACCCAGAGGGCATAGCAGGCCCACCAGTTCGACTTATCCCCGTAGAAGATGCAGGTGGTACCGGGAGCGATGCCGTGCTTCCGGCATAATGCGGCGAATGCCTCGGTGCCGATATAGTCGCGAACCGTATGGTCCTGGAGATCCCTCTGCCAGTCGATATGCACCGCACCGGGGACATGGCCGGCATCGTAGAGCAGGACATCCTCGTTGCTCTCGATGATGCGGATCCCGTCGTCGCGGAGGTGATCCGCCATCCACTGCGTCGTCACGAGGATCTCGGGATGCGCGTAACCACTGTCGATGCTCATCGTCGGATCCTATCGGCGCTTTCCCTCCTGGTCAAACTGCGGTCCATAAGGCTGGAAGCCCCCGAAACGGAAAACGGGTGACGGAGCGTGCTCCGTCACCCGTATCCTCGGGGAGGAAATCCTTACTTCTTCTTCTTGAGAAGGGGGAGGCCGGTGCGCTCGTTCTCCGAGACTTCGTAACCGGCGGGAAGAGCATCCATGGCGCCTTCCTTGGCCTCGCCACCGAAATAATAAAGGGTCACTTCCTGACCGCCGCGGAGTTTCTGGAGACGGCTGTGAAGAAAATAGGTTTTTCCACTCTTTTTGCTGACGACGCTGAATGCCATGGTCTTGGTTCCTTTCGTTGGGTTGGGGGTTGGGTTGGTTAGATGAGGCCTGCTTTCGAGAGCGTCGCGTGGGCGCCGTTCTTCGAAATGGTCTTTAACGCACGGGCGGTGGCCTTGACGGTCACGAACTTCTTCAGCTCGGGCACCCAGATGCGCTTGGTCTTGAGATTGGGATTGAAGTAACGGGGAGTCATGGCGGTGACATGCATGCCGATACCGCCTTTCTTCTTGGCGAGACCCCTGCGGTGGATTTTGGAACCGCGCACGGGGCGGGAACCGGTGATGGAGCACTTTCTGGACATAATCTAAATCTGTTTGATGGGTGTGATATGGCCATCGGGAGAGGCATTGGTCAAGCGTTTTCGCCTCCATTCCCTCAGAGAGAAGCGAGAATTTCCTCCTGAAGCTTGCAGAGACGGCGAATGCCGGACCTTCCGTAATCCAGCATCTCGGCAAGGTGGGAGTCCGCGAACACACTCTCCTCCCCCGAGGCCTGAAGCTCGATGAAATCCAGATCGGAAGTCATCACGAGGTTCAGATCGACCTCCGCATCCTTGTCCTCGAGATAGTCCAGATCCAGGAGAGCCCTGCCCCCAACCACACCGACGCTCACGGCGGCGACACGGCGACGGACGGGATCGACGGAAAGTTTTCCCTCGTTGATCAGGCGACGGCATGCCATGGAGACGGCGACGCTCGCCCCGGTGATGGAGGCGGTGCGGGTCCCGCCGTCAGCCTGCAGGACATCGCAGTCGATCCATAGGGTCCGGGAGCCCAGAGCCTCCAGGTCGACGCCGGCACGGAGGGATCGACCAATCAGGCGCTGGATCTCGGTGGAGCGTCCGTCGATCTTGCCCCGCGTAATGTCCCGCGCCTTCCTCGGCAAGGTCGAGTAAGGAAGCATCGAATACTCGGCCGTCAGCCAACCACCGGTAATACCCTGCTCCTTCATCCAGCGAGGAACCCCCTCCTCGATGGAGGCGGCGCAAAGAACCTGCGTCCTGCCGAAGGAAACAAGCACGGATCCGGTGGCCTGGGGAGCGATGCCGGTCTGAAAGGAAATGTCGCGGAGCGCGTCCGCAGCGCGGCCGGAATGTCTGATCGTCGAACTCATGGTCGAAAAGCTTCCCTGCTGAATCCAATCCCGGCAAGAACTCCCGAAGATTTGTCCAGATCAAGGCAGAGCACTAAAGAAAGGTGAAGGGCACTCCCGAGTATCTTGTTTTTGATGGGGAGCAAGGCGCCTGAGCGATGTCGTAGTAGGCCTACGGTGAGCGAGGAGCAACACCGCTCCCCGCAAAAAGAGTGGAGCGGGCGAAGGGATTCGAACCCTCGACATCAACCTTGGCAAGGTTGCACTCTACCAACTGAGTTACGCCCGCTTATAAAAATGGTTCGCAGAAAGTAGTCTTTGCACGCACTTCCGTCAAGAAGACGTTTTCATACCCCCGGCTGATACAAAAAAAATGACGGCTATGATCTGAGCGGCCTCCGTTCGGAGCGCACACCGAGTTTTTTACTCGGGAGACTCCGATTCCGCCTCTTCCTGCGATCCCGAGGCTCCCAAAGCTTTTTTGGCGGCCTT
>Ga0007809_10000350_pt1 | contig 19080 bp, 18 predicted proteins | sample CryBogCBE02Aug07_FD_60383 | JGI IMG/M metagenome (GOLD analysis project Ga0007809, IMG submission 60383) | Freshwater microbial communities from Crystal Bog, Wisconsin, USA - CBE02Aug07 | ecosystem: Environmental > Aquatic > Freshwater > Lake | place: Crystal Bog, Wisconsin, USA | collected...
ATCGATCTCAACTATTTGAACCTTCCTGTTGAAGAAACTTTTTTCCGCATGGCGAGATTTCAAGAGTTTGATTTGGCTGAAATGTCCTTGTCTTCCTACTGCGTGACTCTCAGCAAACCTGAGCGCCCCTTTATCGCCATCCCTATCTTTCCCTCTCGTTTTTTTAGACACTCTTGTATTTATGTCAATGCCAAAAGTGGCATCAAAGAGCCCAAGGATCTAATTGGCAAACGCATTGCTTCTCCCGAATATCAAATGACTGCGCCTGTTTGGATTCGTGGAATTTTGCAAGATCACTATGGTGTACCTATTGACGCACAACCCTATCTCTTCGGTGGTGAGGAAGAGCCTGGTCGCATCGAGAAGATGAAACTCAAGTTACCCCCCAACATCCAAGTCCATCCCATTGAACCCCACCAAACTCTCACGCAAATGCTCTATGACGGTGAGATCGATGCTCTCTACACCGCACGCATGCCCTCAACTTTCCTTAAAGGCGACGGAGTGGTCAAGCGTTTGTTTGAAAACTACCAAGAAGTCGAACGTCAGTACTACAGAGAGACCAAGATTTTTCCCATCATGCATACAGTGGTGATTCGCCGTGAAGTCTATGAGGCAAACCGTTGGATCGCTCAGTCGCTCACCAAAGCCTTCATGGAGGCACAAAAAATGACCTATGAAGCACTCAACGAAACAGCAGCCCTCAAGGCCATGCTGCCACATTTGACCGCCTATGTGGAAGAGACAAAGCGAGAGTTTGGGGACGATTGGTGGGCTTATGGTCTAGAGAAAAACATCAAAACCTTGGAGACTTTCACCCGCTATCATCATGAACAAGGGCTATCGCCCAAAAAACTAGAGGTGAGTGATTTGTTTGCTCCAGAGGCTTTGGAAGCCTTCAAGATCTAAGATCATGCGCTCCTTGAGTTGAACAAAATCTCTCTCTAAACTGCACCCCAAAAGCTGGACATCCATCCAACCTTTGGGGTGTTTTTCATGAAGCGATGCTCAAGGCCTGCGATAAGTGACCTTCAATTTAGCCCAATACGCTTGCTCAAGGTGACTCAGGTGAACTGTGCCTCCAGTGGACGGAGCGTGTACAAAACGCCCTTGCCCCACATAAATACCAGCATGGGTAGGCTCTACACCTTCACCGAAAAAAATCAAGTCTCCGGTCCTTCGAAGTGCAGGCGGCACTTCAATTCCCCAATTTTTGAGTTGAGCCACGGTTCTTGGAGGGTTGAGCGTGGTTTGCAATCGAATCACATAGTTAATCAATCCGCTGCAATCAAATCCCGACTCTGGGGTATTTCCCCCAAAACGATATACTGTCCCGACCAAACCCATTGCATGCAATGCAATGCCTTGGGCGCTCGCCTCACTCAAGCGCTCTCCAGTCAAACTCCCCCCCGAATCTGCCTCTAAGGACTTGGTGGGCTTGATCACTCGAGCGCCTGATTCTTTCAACGCTGGCTCATATCGCAATGTGGGAGTGGAGCACGAGCACAGGAACAGCACGACCAACCCTGCGCTTGATAGAGGAATAAATTTACGTAAACTAACGAACAACATCTAATGAAATCCAACCAACTACACTATAAAACGATTTGAATCCAACGCCGGTAGTTGGACAAGAAGGACTTGATACACCAACATCCTAACGCATATGAGAACCACTGTAGAAATAGGCCTCTTCAAAGGCTGGTCTTATTTGCATAGAAGCTGACAGCCAAATGCAACCGATACTCAAAAAAGAGGAGAAAATAGCAAAATTGACTCCGTACCCAATTTAACCTATATCGACACAGCTTTCTATTTGTTTTCGCCATTTCTTTATCTGCCAACTCTTGTCCAATGACCATGACTTCAAAGACCCATTCAATGACCACCCCGCCCGTCACCTCAGCCCCACCCGCCGCCTTGGCTGGCATTCGGGTGTTGGATCTGAGTCGGATTTTGGCAGGACCTTGGGCGGCCCAAACCCTGGCCGATTTAGGCGCTGAGGTCATCAAAGTTGAGCGTCCGATCACTGGAGACGACACCCGTGTTTGGGGGCCTCCATTTCTCACGGACCCTCAAACGAATGAGCGCGGCGACGCGGCTTACTTCATGACTTGTAATCGTGGCAAGAAATCCATTACTCTGGATTTCACTCAAAAAGCTGGTGCCGATTTGATTCGAGAATTGGTCAAGGAGTGTGATGTTTTAATAGAGAATTTCAAGGTGGGTGGGCTGAAAAAATATGGATTGGATTATGAATCCTTAAAAGCCATCCATCCGGGCTTGATCTACTGCTCAATCACTGGATTTGGCCAAACTGGCCCCTACGCCCAACGCCCAGGCTATGACTTTTTAATTCAAGCCATGGGAGGTTTGATGAGTATCACTGGGGAGAGAGACGATTTGCCAGGTGGAGGCCCACAAAAAGTCGGTGTTGCCATTACCGATGTAATGACAGGGCTCTATTCAACTGTTGGTATCTTGGCCGCTCTACGCTCCAGAGACACCACTGGCGTGGGTCAGCACATTGACATGGCACTCATGGATGTTCAAGTCGCAGCGCTGGCTAACCAAGCATCAAGCTTCTTGGTCACAGGTAAAGCTCCAAAGCGCCTAGGTAATGAACATCCCTCCATCTCCCCATACCAGTCCCTTCCCGCAAGTGATGGCTATTTCATCTTGGCCACCGGCAACGACTCACAGTTCAAGAGTTTTTGTGTGGCTTCTGGCCATCCCGATTTGGCCAAAGATCCAAGGTTTTTAAGCAACGGGGATCGAGTTCTCAACAGGGACGAACTCACCAAGGCCTTGTGCGCCATCACCCGAGAGAGGACCATCAACGATTGGACTGAGATCATGGAACAAGCGGGAGTTCCATGTGGTCCAATCAATACCCTGGACCGAGTCTTTAGTGACCCGCAAGTCCTTGCCAGAGGTTTGAAGGTGGATATCGATCACCCCAAATATGGACAAGTGCCCAGTGTTGCCAATCCTATTCATTTGTCACACACTCCTATCCAGCACAAGATTGCCCCCCCTGAGCTGGGGGCCAATAACCATGAAGTCCTCCAATCTTTATTGGGCCTGGACGATGAAAAGATGGCGTCTTTGAAGGACCAAGGCATTATTTGAGCAGGCCAAATTTACTATTAAATTAGGCCTGCTGAGTTGGACCTGGACGAAACCGAGGTTGCTTAATCGCTAAATTTCTAATAGTTCTTTTCACTCACAAAGCTCATGGCATACCCATGAGCCTCTGATTGCCGAAAGAGCTCAATGGCTTAAGCACCTCCCTGTTATTTACTCCCTACTGCGCTCAATGATGCCTGTAATCAAGGGGTTGGGGGTTTCGCTGTTGGTATTGATTCTATTGATATCGTCCAAAGCAACTTCCATTTTTTCAATACGTTGCTGCTGCAAGTAGAGTCGATTGCGTAAGTTTGAAGCTTGCATAATGCTGATGACAGAAGCAATGACTCTGGAGATGATGGTGCTGCTGTCCATAACAAAAGTGGTTTCGCGGTCCTTGTGCCGCTGGTAAATCGGCGCTCTACATAGCTATATTGCATTTTACAAGATGGATTGGCTTGCATTGTAAATTCTTCCCTCCACCCAAGAGTAAACCCTGTGCCATGGCATGGCACATTTCTAATATAACCAACCTAGGATTTACGAAGTTCACCAAGGAAGAGTTGATTCAAACATGATCGCAACTTCATTAAAGTTTTGGTTTTCGTTGGCTGTGTTGATCATGGTGACTCCACAAGCTGTCGGTCAAAGTCAATACCCCGTCAAAACCATCAAACTGGTGGTGCCCTTTCCCGCAGGGGGTGGTACCGATGCGGTAGCTCGCATCGTCACACAAAAGATGAGTGAAGACTTCAGTGAGTCGATTATCGTTGAGAACAAAATCGGGGCGGGTGGGAGCGTTGCCACCGACTATGTCGCCCATGCTGAGCCCGATGGCTATATCTTGCTTTTCACCACATCAGGGCACGCCATTCAACCTAATTTACAAAAACTCAACTGGGATCCCATCAAGGACTTTGTTCCCATCAGCACATTGGTGAAAAATCCTTTGGTCATTGCGGTGAGACCTGACTTCAAGGCCAACGGAATCAAAGAACTCATCAAAATAGCCAAGGAGAACCCAGGCAAATTGACCTATGGCTCCTCTGGCTCAGGCAGTGCATTGAATTTGTCGGCAGAATACTTCAAAACTTTGGCCAAAGTCGATATCGTTCATATCCCCTACTCAGGCAACGGCCCCATGACCTTGGCGCTCTTAAAGGGCGAGGTTGATATGGTGTTTGACAGCTTGACGGGACCTTTGCCCAATATCCATGCCAATAAACTCCGCGCATTGGCAGTCACCACGCTCAACCGCTCGTTTGCCTTACCCGACACTCCCACCTTGGATGAGGCGGGCATCAAAGGCTACGATTTTTCTTCTTGGAGCGGGATTTTGGCGCCCTCGGGAACAAGTAAAGAGATCGTGCAAAAACTCAATCATCAGCTCGTCAGTGTTCTTGATAATCCCTCCGTTCGGGAAAGACTGATGAGTTTTGGCTACACCCCAATGAGCTCAAGTGCTCAAGAGCTTCAAGACATGATCAAACAAGATCTCGAGAAATACAAAAAAATGATCAAAGAACTGAACATTTCGGTCAATTAGGAAGTTGCAAATTGAGATATTTAAGGGTTTGCAATAGTTTATTTATCCTCGCATTGGGGTCAAATGTTGCAAATTCTTTACTTCACAAGGAAACTCCATGATGCCACCTTTCGCCTATAAGAGTCTTTGCAATTGTTGCCCTGCTGAGCCCTCGAGCTCTTCAACACGGCGTGGCTTTCTAGGCGCCATGGGCTCCTTGGGCTCTATCAGTGCTTTGGCAACACTGGGCTTGATGGACTCTGCTGCAGCACAATCGGGGCCTAAGCCTCACCGCATCGATGTACACCACCACTTGTCACCACCTGAATGGGTAAGCGCACTCAAGAAATCAAATTTGGATTCGCCTCCGGTCAATGACTGGACGCCACAAAGGTCTCTCGATGACATGGACAAGGCCGGTATAGCAACGGCCATGACCTCCCCCACCTTACCTGCGGTTGGATTTTTATCCGCTTCTGAGGCCGCAAGGGTAGCCAGAGCATCCAATGAATACGCCAGAAAACTTGCTGATCAGTATCCAGGTCGTTTTGGTGTTTTTGCTCTGCTGCCAATGCCCCATGTGGACGAGACACTCAAAGAAATCGCCTACGCTTTTGATGTTCTTAAGGCCGATGGAGTTGCCTTTATGACAAGTTACGGTGACAAGTTTTTGGGAGACAAAGCGTTTGCGCCTGTGATGGATGAGCTTCATCGCCGAAAAGCAACTGCTTACACACACCCCAATGACCCGGCTTGTTGTGTCAACCTCAATACCAGTGTCCCACCCGTAATCATTGAATACGGGACTGATACAACTCGAACCATCGCTAGCTTGATTTTCTCAGGCACTTCCGCTCGCTGCAAAGATATCAACTTCATCTTTTCACATGGTGGGGGCACGCTGAGCTCAGTCACAGAGCGTTTTACCGTGCAAGTCGTATCTTTTCCACCCTTTAAGCAAAGAGGGTTCACCGGGGAAAGCGTCATGAACGAGATCAAACGCTTTTATTACGATACGGCCCAATGCGCTAACCCTATCGCGATGGCCTCACTGACCAAAATGGTGGACATCTCCCAAATTGTCTTTGGCACTGATTATCCTTATCGCACTGGGCTAGAACATGTGAAGGGACTCACTTCGATTTTCAACCCCAACGATTTAAAGGCCATTGATCGTGAAAATGCCTTGAGAATATTACCCACACGCTGGAGAACTTGATTTTTTCAAGGTAGGAAGAATGGAATGGGGGAACTGCTTGATTAGACCCTGGGGGGGGGTCATCGGTTCTCCTAACGTGTCATGGTTAAATTTGGTGATATTCGTCTACCCCAAGTGTCGCGATAAAAAACATAATTTTTGAAACCTCAACCAACTCCATTGCGGCAGGAGCAACAGACGACTTACGGCAATGAAAAACCCAATTTGGTCAGGGACAAACCAAAAAAGTTGATTAAATTAAAATAGTGACTAATACAAAAGAATGTTAGTCCATGCAACAAAGCACTTACGCGCAAAAAACTCAGACAGGCTGGGAGTGGCACTTTAAAAGAAATTGCTCAATTTCCCCCAAACAGTTGATTTATATTTTTGCCTCTCTGGCCATCGTGTCTTTACTCATTGGCACGGTTTTCTATTTTTTAGGTGCCTCCCTCATATTGCCATTTTCGTTTGTGGAAATATTGGTCTTGAGCGTTGCCTTTTACTACAACGCCATGCATGCCATTGATTTCGAGCGCTTGGTCATTGACAACAATCTTGTCATCATTGAAAGGAAAAAAGGAAGACAAGAAAGTGAGATCAAACTGACCCGAGGATTCACCAGAGTACAAACCCTCAACTCAGAGGGCAATATCATCATAATCAATCAAGGAGAACTTAAAACAACTTTTGGACACCATGTGCATCCAAACTATCGGGAAAAGGTCATGCGAGAGCTTCGCGAAAGGCTTTGAGTATTGAAATACTCTTCTCAACTCATGAAAAACTTCAAGTCATGATCTGCTCACCCACCATACTAGCGCGGCAGAAAAAATGGTCTTGATTCAGGCTGAATGACCGTATCTAAAATGCTAAATAATCAAATATCAAGCGTAGACTTGGCAAATATTTCTTCTACACCTAGAACTCGTTCACACAACCCTTGATCGTGGATGTAGTGAGCTATTTTCTCGATCACCGCTCTGGAGTTCTTCATTCCATAAGTTTTGGCTTGGCTTTGCCAATTCTGATTGGGCTCTGCACTCAATAACGCACCCACCTCAAGCATGGATTGAATAGCCTCTCTTGCATCGCGATCAGCATCGTCCTTTGCTTGCTGAAACGCGTGATAAATATTCAGCGCCAACCATGGATGACGTTCATATAATTCACGCTTCATCACAACGGTGTGGTTAATGGGGAATAAGCCAGTTTTTTTATAAAAGCGCTGAGTTTCTTTAAAAGGATCTTCAAACAAAGGCTTGATGAAGGGATAGCTCAAAACGTCGGTGGTGGATCGATCAACCAAATTTTTATGAGGCAAGTACAACAACGTTGCATCAAGTGTTCCGTTCACAAGCATTTCGCCAATATTCGTTGAGCTTTCAATTTGATTTAAGACAACGCCCTTAGGAGGTACAAAACCAGTTGACCCACCGTGGCTCAATTGTGGACCTCGCTCCATGAACCATTCAATGTCTTGGGCATGAACACCAAATTCATCTTGAAGGATACCTCTGGACCAAAGGGCTGCAGTTTGTTGGTATTCAGGAACACCCACGCGTTTGCCCTTGAGGTCCATGGGTGACTCAATTCCACGGTCCGTTCTCTTTAAAATCCAAGTTTGAAAAAATGTCCTCGATGTATAAATGGGCAATGCCACCCATCGCCGATCGCCCTTGGAGTTTGCAATGAATAGGGAAGACAAGGACATCTCAGAGACATCAAAGTCCGCATATTTCAATTGTCGCCAAAACATTTCAGACGGATGCACGCTAGTGGGCAGCAGTTTCACTCCCTGGACCCCCACTTGGCCTTGCAAAATTGGGCGTGTATAGTGGTTATCTGATAATGCGATGCTGAGTTCAAGGTGATTGGAATGCATTGAAGTCTTTGTCAGGGAGTGTTATTACGTTTGAGAAGGAGTTCAGAATACCATTTGAACCAGCGTTCTTGTTGGCCTAGCGCAAAAGAAGGGTCAATGACTTTGTATTTTAAAGAGGAGTAAGAGCTTTCCACTCTTGAATTGGTCGTCACGTATCCGGCCTGAGCCACCAAATTTTGCCCCTCTGAGAGTGCGAAATCATAAAAAAGCAAGGCTGCGTAGGGATGAGGTGCCTTGTTCATCACAGCCACGGCAGAGGGAAGCGCCAAGATGGGCTGGAGCCAAGCCACTTCAATGGGAGCGCCTTTGCGTTTGAGTTGCTCTGGGTTCCAATTGTAGACATCCAAAGCCAAGGGTACCTCACCCGACGCAACCATCGTGCTCAAGAGCGAGTGACCTTTTCGAATAGATGGCGCATTGACTGACATGATTTTTTCAAACACAGCACGCCCTCGGCTATCCCCTAATTCATTGATCACAGAACCATACCAAATGGAGTCATCTGCTTCCATTCCAAGTAAACCTCTAAAACGAGGGTCCATCAGATCTTCGTAAGTTTTGGGTAATTCCTCAGCCTTAATAAGCTTCGTGTTGTATGCCAAAGAATAAATATCCATATTGAAAGCCGCCCATTGGTGATGCATGGGCACAGCTTTATCGATGAGGACAGCGTGAATTGGTGAGTCAACTTCTTGTAGGAGTCGCATCTTATAGGCTGCCTCGGTATCCAACGCCGTATTTGAGAGGACATCGATTTCAAATTTGCCGGCTCTTTGCTCTGTCATTACACGTTGCTGAATAGCCTCGGATCCCGCTCTCCACGATTTGACCTTGATCCCATAAGTTTTACTGAACGCCTCAGCGATAACTTGAACAATGGGGTGGGCATAATAAAGCGTCAACTCTCCTTCCCTTTTTGCACCCTCAATCAATAACCGGCTTCGATCGGTGCCTGAATATTTGGAGAGCTCGCCCAAGGTTTTGGCACTTTGTGCGAATAAAAGCGAGTTACAACACAAAGTCAAAATGAGGGTGAATATGACCCCCAGGACTGAAGTAATAGAGAACTTCATCTTTTATTTGAGTGAATTCTCACTTTTGATTAAGCCGCAAAGTTGTAACCACAATGAACGAGCTGACTCAGGTGGTTGTTGAGACCGGTAAGCTGTATGTCCATCTGGACGCACCAGCACCAGAGGGTATTCGTAGAGGTCATGCACACTCGGATTGGCAATCTCTTGAACTGTCAACGGTATTCCCAGGCTATTGGCTTCCCGCTCTAACTCGCTGGTATCTATCGCCTTTTGACCCAACTTCAGCAATACCCATCCTTTGCCAAACAAGTCCAAGGTTGAAACCTCTGGCTCTAGCCAGTAATGTGGCGCCCTAGCACCGGGATAACTGCTCTGCACATAATCGGTGACACTCTCAAGCGGTGGAACGCCCTCATCGAAATGTATCACTGGAGAGTCTTTGTAATAGTATCCCATGGCTATACCATCACTCACCAACTCCTGTGCGGTCAAGCGGATAATTTCTTGCCCCAATTGTGCACGTGCCTCCCGCCCTTGCTCTGTGGATTCGAGCAACTCGGGACGAGGCTCTGGAAAACTGCGCAAATTAAAGTTTTTGGTGGCCTCATTGACATTGCGAACTGCAACGGGCCTCCTCTCTAAGTCATAACTTGCAAGCAAAGCCTCTCCACCCCAACCTTCCAAATAGGCCGCCAACTTCCAGCCCAAATCAACAGCATCGCCAATGCCAGTATTCATGCCGTAGCCACCGGTTGGTGTGTTTTGATGCGCACAGTCACCGGCCAAGAAAACACGCTGATGCTGGTACTGGGCAGTGACCAACTTTCTTCTGACCCAAGGGCTGATGGCGATGATTTCGTAGGGGAAAGGTTTACCGATGATTTTGGTTAATACGTGTTGATGATCCAACTCATTGGGTTGTCCCCAAACTTTGGCACCTCCATGCAAAGTAACTCGCCAGAGGTCTCCACCATTGAGAGAATTCAAGGTCGCCCACACACCTTTTTCATCGATCAAGAAATGCAGCACCCCTTTCCCCATCTCATGGTAAGTCCATAACTCATGGGCTTTGAAATACAGACTCATCGGTGCACCCAGCACTTGACCTTCGTCCTTGTCAATCCCAAGCAATTGACGAATAGGACTTCTTGCACCACAGCAAGCGACCAAGAAACGAGACTGCACATTCACTTCAGCACCGGAGTGGAGATTTTTTATCTTTGATTGCACACCCAATGCATCTTGCTCAAATGAGGTGAATTGATGCTCAAAGTGCATAGAGACTGAATTTAAACTTTGTGCTTTTTTTCTCAGCACTGGGTCAAACCATATCTGATTACAACGTTGGGCAGACTCTGGCGAGAAGGCTGATTTAGCGTCTTGTCCATGCTCAGGGCGTTCGATTTTGGCAATCAGATGTCCATTCATGGAGGTGACATACATGCCAGTATGGGGGTAGTCAGGCGGGGTTGCAACGTCCCGAACGTTTTGTGCAACACCCCAACGCCGGCAAAACTCCATGGTACGTTGGTTAATGAGATTGGCCCGCGGGTGGGTATGAAAACCATTTTCAGGCATTTGCTCAACCACATGGCAATCAATCCCTTTACTCCCCAACTCAATGGCCAAGGCTAGCCCCACTGGCCCAGCACCCACAATCAAAACATCGGTTTTTAGGTGGGTGGTGCTTGGTGTTTCCATGGATTTACAGTCAAAAAATTGATTTGATAATGCGCTTGTAAAAGCATATCACCATTGCTTCAAAATTCAATTAAGGTAAAACCGAGTTGATCTTCCTTATTCGTCTCCCAAACACACTCTTATCACGCATTGTTGTCTTAACCTGCCTGGCAACAGTTTTTTGCAAAACGTCGCTTGCACAGACTCAAAGTTTTCCAAGTCACTCACTCAGCATCGTTTTGCCCTCTGCTCCTGGGGATCCCACTGATTTGTTGGCACGGGTCATTCAGCCCAAATTGTCTGAGCGATTGGCACAAGCCGTCATGGTGGACAACCGCCCAGGCGGCTCTGGAGTGATCGCAAGTCAGTGGGTCGCCAAGTCTGCTCCCGATGGTCACACGCTCTTACTCGCCTTGAGCTCACACACCATCAACCCGATTGCATTGAAATCTCTGCCCTATGACACGCTCAGGGACTTTTCACCTGTGAGTCTTTTGGCACGATTTCCTTTGCTATTGGCCGCAAACCCTAATTTGAAGGGCAATACTCTCAAGGAGATGATTCAACTCAATCTTTCGAGCCCCGGCTCATTGAATTTCGCATCCCCTGGCGTTGGAACGCTGAGCTACTTGGCCGCCGAGGAAATCAGTCGTCGCTCTGGCCTCAATGCAGTTCATCTTTCGTTCAAGGGGGGAGCACCAGCCTTACAAGCCCTCATGGGCAATCAAGCCCAATTTGGGCTTTTGGCCCATAGCATCTTTCGTCAACACGTGATCTCAGGTAAGTTGAAATATTTAGCAGTGACATCCCTCAAGCGTCAAGCCGATTTACCTGAAGTACCCACAGTGTCTGAATCTGGATTTCCTGGTTTTGAAGCGCAAAACTGGTTTGGCATCTTTGCACCAGCGTCGACTCCCGCGTTGACCATCGAGAGGCTGCAGTCAGAATTTGCCCAAGTACTCAAGGATCCAGAAATCAAAGCGCGTTTAGAAAATGCAGGTTTCGAGGTGGTGGGCTCCGATAGCAAGGAGTTGGACCGTTTTGTGAGAGCGGACCTTTCACGATGGCAAAAATTCGCCAAAGACTACCCTTTGTCGTTTGATTGATCAAACTGGAGAGTCAATCAGTCTTTCATTTTGAGAGACAACTTACGGCTACATCCACTCTAGTTCAAGAACCCAATTGAGCCAAGCTTCGCAACTCCTCAGCCGTGGTGCTCGGGAATCCAAAAAACTCTAAGTAGGCAGGAATTTGCTCAAAAAGCATGTCTGAGCCTACCTGAACTTGACATCCCCGAGCTTTGGCTGCACTCAAAAATGCTGTCATTTCAGTTCTCATCACCACCTCCCCTACAAAAGTTGAGGGTGCAATACGAGACACATCCATAGGTAAGGGATCGCCTTCGCTCATTCCCATTGGAGTCGCATTGACTACCAAATCGTACCCCTGCGGGTCCTTGCTGTCGCTGCGGACTTCGAGTTGGGGGTAGTTTTCTTTTAGCCTGATGGCCAAATTTTCAGCCGCTAAGGTGTTGCTGTCAAAAACGCCTATGCCTGAGATCTGTTCTGCAGCCAAGGAAGCAGCAATTGCGCTGCCCACACCGCCAGAACCCACAACCAATACACGTTTACCAATCAAGTCAAAACCTTTTCTTTTGACGCCCCTGGTAAAACCCGAGCCGTCAAACATATCTCCGATCAAATGTCCCTGTGCGTTTTTCTTGACAGCGTTGCATGCGCCAGCCACACGCACAGTGGGAGTCACTTCGTGGAGAAGGCCCACAGTAGTCACCTTATGAGGCATCGTGATCAAGGCCCCTCTTACATTGGTCAAATTGAACACAGAGCCTAAAAACGTTTCAAAATGATCCGCTTGGCACCCCATGGGGACCACAATGGCATTGATCCCCTTTTTTTCAAAATAGGGGTTGTAAATCATTGGTGACTTAAAACTGTGGGTGGGGTATCCAATGTGAGCGATGAGCTCGGTATTGCCATTGATCATGCTTCTTATGCCATCTATCAAAATTCACTTAACTAACGAGTCAACGTGTAAGAGTCAACTCTGGCTTATTTTAGCCTTAGAGACTAGATCAGCCAGAGTTTCCTAGCGCGAACATTATTTACGCAATTTCGCCAATTCAGCCATCATCTCATTAACGGTCGATTCGCCCACTGATGCAGAGAATTTGGCAATCACTGGTTTCATTTTTTCGCGCAGCTTGTCTTGCTCAGAGCTAGAGAGTTGAGTGACTGCGATACCATTTTTCTTGATCAACTCCAAATTGGCTGCTACGGCAGCGCGGGCTTCTTTGCGCTGGAATTGGGTCGATTCATCAGCAGCATCATCGATCAATTTGCGATCGGCAGGTGACAATGAGTCCCACACCTTTTTACTCATGATCACTGACTGGGGGTTGTATTGGTGATTGGAGATGACCATGTACTTTTGAACTTCCCAAAACTTATTGGCTGCAATCACAGAGATTGGGTTTTCTTGTCCATCAATAGCACGTTGCTCCATAGCACCATAAACCTCAGGAAAAGGCAGTGGTGTGGGATTTGCACCTAGAGCCTTCACCCATTCAATATTGATGGGACTAGGAATAACTCGCAACTTTAAACCCTCAAGATCTTCGACCTTGTTGATGGGGCGTTTGCTGTTGGTAATTTGGCGGTAACCCAACTCCCAGTAAGATAATCCTACCAAGCCTTTGGCCTCCAAGAGTTGATGCATTTTGCGTCCCACTGGGCCGTCTACGATGGCATCAGACTCCTTCTCATTGGCGAAAAGAAAAGGGAAGTCGAAAATTGCCAATTCCTTGGCTTCACTTGCCAAAATACCGGAATTCATGACTGCCAACTCGATCGTGCCACCCTTCATGGCCGAAACCACGGCTTGATCACTGCCCAATGCAGAATTCAAAAATAAACTCACTTTAAAGCGACCGTTTGACTTGGCGGCGACAAGTTCAGCAAATTTCTTCATCCCCGGAACGGCTGGGTGTCCCTCGGGGCTGGCCAATGCCATCTTGAACGTGCGCTCTTGTGCATGTACAAAATTGAGTGCAGCCAAAGCTGCCAAGGCCACCAAGGATTTAATCATCAAACGCTTCATCAAAGTCTCCTATTTATAAAAAAACACACAAAAATCTGTTCAACGGTCCACCTGAGTGAATCACGCCATTCATCAATACAATAGGTGGGCTGGCCACATCACCAGCTGAGGGAAAACAACCATCAAAAACATGACTGCAAATTGCACGATCATGAAAGGCACAACACCTTTGGTCACATCGTCCATCTTCATTTTCCCCACCCCAGCAACCGCATTGAGCACCGTCCCCACCGGTGGAGTGACCAAACCAATCGAGTTATTGATGATGAATAAGACTCCAAAATAAACAGGATCTATTCCAGCAGCTTTGACCAAAGGCACCAAAACAGGCGTCAAAATAAGGATCGTCGGTGTCATGTCCATTGCCGTTCCAACGACGATCACCAACGCCATGATCGCAAACATTAGCAAAGTTGGACTTCCTAAAAAGGGGCTCAAAAGTTCAACAACTTGCCCCGGCAACTCTGCCACTGTGATCAGCCAAGCTGAAACCATGGCAGCGGCGACCAAAAACATCACAACAGCTGTGGTTTTGGCGGCCGCCTTAAAGCTTTCATACAGTTGCGTCCAGCTAAGCTCCTTGTAGATGACCCCTGCAACAAACGTAGCAAAGACTGCCACCACCACCGCAGCCTCCGTTGGGGTAAAGACCCCCATGCGCAAGCCCACAATGATGATCAGTGGCAAAGTTAAAGCCCAACCCGCCTCTCTTAGAGCATGAACCACCTCTCCTTTTGTTCTTCTGGGAGGAGGTTGCAAATTTTCTTTGCGCGTGAGCCACCACCAAGTTGCCCACAGTCCCATTGCCAACCAAATGCCGGGGAAAATACCCGCCAAGAAAAGCTTGGTCACGGAAATATTGGCAGCAACACCAAAAATCACAAACCCAATTGATGGAGGAATGATGGGACCAATCACACCACAAGCTGCAATGAGGCCACCGCTGGTTGATTTGCTGTGTCCAGCCTTCACCATCATGGGCAACAAAAGGGCTGTGAGAGCGGCTGCATCGGCAACGGCTGAACCCGACAGAGCTGACAAAATACAAGCCGCAATAATGGTCACATACCCCAAACCTCCACGCACATGGCCCACCAAAGCAAGTGCGAAGTTTACAATTCGGCGTGAAAGGCCACCCGTATTCATGACTTCGCCCGCAAGCATGAAAAAAGGCACCGCCAACAATGGAAAGCTATTAGAGCCTTCGATGATGTTTTGTGCCAATATCTGAGCATCAAATAAGTTGAGTTGCCACATCAATGCAACGCCACACAGCAGCAATGAAAAAGCAATTGGTACGCCCAAAAGCATGGCTGCGATGAGTGAGCCCACAAAAATAAGTATTGTCATATTGTTAAATCCGTGCGTGGAATTAAAAAAAGTGTCTGTTCCCGACCTTTATTCCTGAGGCTTAGGAATATCCAAGGGCTCATCTTCAGACTCTCGAAACCCAATGAGTTCTTCCTCCGTCAATTGACCGGTCACCAATTCAAAGAATTGCTTCAGTATGATGAGGGCTGAGGATGCCGCGCAGACCGCTCCAGAGGCATAGAAAACGGACATGGATATCTCCATCACGGGACTGGTCGTCTCCACATTGACCAACGCTTGGTCATATGAGCCCTTAAAAAGCAACCAGCACACATAAAGCATCAGCCAATGTGAAATCCCCAGACAGATCTTCTTACCCGCCAAGGGCAAACGTGCCACCATCATGTCGGTACCCAAATGGGTTCTTTCGTTCAAAGCCACCACGGCACCCATGAAAGTTAGCCAAACAAACAGCCAACGAGAGAGTTCCTCTGACATGGTAAGACCTGAGTTAAAACCATATCGCAAAACCACGTTCCCAAACACGAGGACCACCATGATTGCGAGCGCACAGACACATAAAAAAGTCAGTAATTTGCAATATTGATCAAATATGTTTTTCAGCATGATGGTCGTAGGTGATGAAAAACTAAAATGTACTAAACAGTTAGTTTTATTTAAATCAGTAAAAACCCTAAGTGCATTTCCAATAAACTGCAACTTCCTTCAAACCAACTTTGGAATCAAAATGCTTTTCTTGGTAATCAGTACGCCCAGGCCCGAAAAACCCACCTCCATGATTGGATCTAGACAGCACTACTGGGACTGGATCAACCCCTTGATTGCCAAAGGTGAGGTGAAGTCGGTCTATGCAAAAGTTGGCCGGGGCGCAGTGGCTTTATTTGATGTCGACTCCAATGAGACTTTGCATAAATACATTAACGAGTGGCTAGAAATTGTTCCAGCTCACATGGAGATCCACGCTCTAATCGATGTTGAGAATGCGAAGAAATATTTAACGCATCAATTATCAGAAAAAGCTTAAGGCTCGGGGAACGAGCCTAAGGCTTGCTGAGCACAAGAGCTACTCAGCAATGATGCCCGCCTTTTGTATCACCTCTGCCCACTTAACAATATCTCTTTTGATCATCTCTTGAAACTCAAGGGGTGAACTGCCCACGCCCAAAGCACCCTCTTGGCGCAATTTTTCGGCGAAATCAGGTGATTTGACCGATTTTTTGATCGCCTGGTAAAGCCTCTCGACCACAGGAGCGGGCGTGCCTGCTGGTGCCAAAATTCCATTCCAACCCGTCACCTCGTAGCCTTTGACATGTTCGGCAATGGCGGGGACATCGGGCAGTAAACCTATTCGCTCTTTGCTACTCACGCCCAGTGCCTTGACTTGGCCAGATTGAATCAACGGCAAGGCACTGCTGGCCGAGGCCACAAAATACATCTGGACTTCGCCTGACAAAATGGACGTCATCGCCTGCGGTGTTCCCTTATAAGGAATGTGAGCAACATTAATCCCGGTGGTCATCTTAAAGAGCTCAGCGGCCAAATGGCCTAAGCTACCACTACCGACGCTGGCAAAATTGAGTTGCGTTGGGTTTGATTTCGCATAGGCGATGAATTGCTCAATGCTATTGGCGGGGGAGTTCTTGGGAACAATCAAGACGCTGGAGACATTGCTGACCAAGGAAACCGCTTGAAATGATTTCACCGTATCGTAGGGCAGTTTTTTAAACAAGCTTGGATTGGTGACATGGGATGGAAATACCATCAACAAGTTGTAACCATCGGGCGCCGAATTGGCCACAAATACCGAGCCGGCTATTCCACTCGCACCGGGTCGATTTTCTACAAAAACTTGTTGCCCCAACTCTTTGGTGAGTTGAAGGACTAGGCTGCGTGCCAATAAATCCGTCACGCCCCCAGCACCTGAAGGAATCACCAAGCGAATAGGTTTGTCTGGATAGGCAGCACGCGAGGTGAGGTGCAGCAAGAATAAGACCCCAATCAGTAGCCAACGAAAGGTTTTGGAGTGCGTGTTCAAGTTTGACACCTCGAGTTCAGTGTTGAGCAATAAACGCTTTAACCTTTTGTGCGCACACATCCGGCACCACAGCCCCCACATGGTATCCATCCACTTCAATCATTTGAAGAGACGCGTCAGGGATTTGATCCACATAAGACTTGAACTGCAAAGCGCCACGCCGCTTTGTCTCACTCCCGAGAATCAGGCAGGGTGCTTGAATGTCTTTGAATAGCGGTGTGCAATCAACTTGGGAGACCCATCTCAGATAGGCAAGCGCAGTGCTCGTAGCCGTTTGGCCCATCAATTGAATCCACCACTCCAATCCCTTTTCAGACATTTTTTCTCCTAACCGTTCTCTCATGGTCCAGCGTGACCAACTGAGCATGCCTTGACCCGTCATGTGATCGAGCCAACCCGTAGTATCAGGGCCCTTGATCGCAGGGCTCACCATGGTCAATGATCTCACCAAGTCGGGCCTGGCAGTTGCAAAATAAATCGCAGACATCGCCCCACTTTTACCAGAGACGATGTGAACTTTTTGGTTGGGTGCTATAAGCTCAATCAGATGAGTCAAATCCTCGATGATCAATTCAGGCGTAAAAATAAAATTCTCATCGACTGGGCCTGTTTGCCCAAAACCTCGTTGATCAAACCTCACCACCTTGTATTGCCTGGAGAAACTCGGGACCCAGGTCCGCCATGCTTCTGTGCTTTCGCAAAACCCGTGGATGAAAACCACCGTTTGGGGCTCTCGATCAGGATCTGTGTGGTCATCTATTTTGTAAAAAATATCGGTATCTAGTCTTGACTTGAAAGTGGGCATAAGAATGAATTTAAAAAATCAAATCGGAATGAATAAATTGCAATGAGTAAGCACGATTGTAGCCAATTGAACATTCATGGATAAAGTGACGCTCCCTCCCCTCTCGCACTGGAACTACAATGGCCGAGGTATTGTTTGTGGCCACGCTTGCGGGTCAAGTGTTACCGCCCCTTTTCTTTTGCATTAATTGCCGCTTTTATAGTCTCACTAAATTGAGCCCCCATGACCCCTGATCAATCACAAGCCCGTCGTTTTACTCCAGCCACATTGATCGAGTTTGCACAACTCATCTACGAAAAAATGGGTGTTCCCAGTGAAGACGCACACCTTGCAGCAGATACTTTGGTACAGGCTGATTTGTGGGGACACCAGTCCCATGGCATGCTTCGCTTGGCGTGGTACTTGGCGCGCTTGCAATCGGGCGCCATGAAGGCACGCACACAAACAGCACTCATCACCGATGCCAAAAGCATAGCGGTATTGGATGGACAACATGGATTGGGCCAAGTGATCGCTAAAACAGCGGTTGAAGAAGCGGTCATGCGCGCTAAGAACCATGGTGTTGGCGTAGTCTCAGTTCGCAATTCAAATCACTTTGGCACCTGCATGTACTTCACCCGCATGTGTGCCAAGCAAGGCATGATTGCCCTACTGATGTCCAATGCTGGCCCCAACATGGCGCCTTGGGGTGGTATGAAGAAAAAAATTGGCACCAACCCCATCTCCATTGCAGTTCCAGGGGGATCACATGGTCCCGTTGTGATGGATATGGCCAATTCTGGCGTAGCAAGAGGAAAAATATATTTGGCAGAAAAACAAGGTAAGGATATTCCCCTGGGTTGGGCACTCGACTCGATGGGCAGGCCCACCACCAATCCTAGGCAAGCCATTGAAGGTTTGATCTTGCCAATGGCAGGCCACAAGGGTTACGTCTTTGGTGCCATGATCGATATTTTGTCGGGCGTATTGTCGGGCAGTGGTTTTTTAGAGCAAGTTCACGGCCCCTATGACCCTACAAATTTAAGCTTTGCAGGCCATTTATTGATTGCATTGGATGTCTCTAACTTTCAACCCTTAGCTCAATTTGAAGAGTCCATTGACAATTACATCAAATCTATCAAGGACGTCCCCTTGGCTCAGGGTCACGACAAGGTCTATTTTCCTGGAGAGATGGAAAACGATTTTGACGAAGTTAACCGACGAGACGGCTTATTGTTAGCCAAAGATACCCTCAGCAGCTTGGCCAGTATTGCCAAAGAATTCGACCTAAAGGATTACGCCCAGCAGTTTTCTTTTGACGAAAACTAAAGCAAAACGCCACCGCCCAATGGGGTTGAGAA
>Ga0007809_10000351_pt1 | contig 19049 bp, 13 predicted proteins | sample CryBogCBE02Aug07_FD_60383 | JGI IMG/M metagenome (GOLD analysis project Ga0007809, IMG submission 60383) | Freshwater microbial communities from Crystal Bog, Wisconsin, USA - CBE02Aug07 | ecosystem: Environmental > Aquatic > Freshwater > Lake | place: Crystal Bog, Wisconsin, USA | collected...
GCCACCGACGCACAGGTCCGCGAGATCGCCGAGACGGAGGGGACGCGCGAGGCGGCGAGACTGAATCAGCGCATTGCCTGGCTCGCCGACATCGCCACCATCGCCCCGATGCTCGGGTTGCTGGGAACGGTCTTCGGGATGATCCGCTCCTTCAGCGTGATGGCCAACGATGTCGCCGCCTCGCGGCCGATGCTGCTGGCGGAGGGTGTCGCCGAGGCACTGGTCGCCACGGCGGCGGGACTGCTCGTCGGCATTCCCGCCATGGCCGCCTACGCCTGGTTCCGCGGCCGCGTTCAGTCGATGATCTCGGAGATGGAGGGTGCGATCGCCGTGCTCATCACCAAGCTCCTGATCTCACGGGACGGGCGTCGCTCCTGAGCCCGCAAGGATCGCCGTGAACTTCCGCACGCGCAGCCAGCCGGAACCGCGGGGATTCCTCATCGCCCCAATGGTGGATATCCTGCTCGTGCTGCTCGGATTCTTCATGCTTACCTGGAGCTTCGCACGTCAGGAGCGCGAACTTGATGTCCAGATGCCCTCGGCCGGGGAGGCCAAGGAACAGCGACGCTCCGTTGGCGAGGTCATCATCAACGTCAAGTCCGACGGCTCGCTCGTCATGAACCGTCGCACAATGACTTCCGAGGCGCTCCTTTCGGCGCTGAGCCAGATTGCCAAACTTTACCCGGATCAGGCGGTGGTCCTCCGCGGCGACCAACGCGTCGATTACGGCACGATCGTCCGGACGCTCGACCTCTGCCGCAGGGCCAATATCTGGAACGTGGCATTCGCCACCGCCGCTCCCGATGGCAACGGCGGGACGACCCCGACCACTCCATGAACTGCAAGGCGCGGGCCATCATTCTTTCCCTCGTCGTCATCCGTTCGGCAGGAGCCCAGACACCCTTGGAACCCGAGGTCCGTCGGGCACTCCCGGTGTCCCCTCAGGAACCCCGCTCCACGTCGGTTCCCACCCCCTTTCCGGTGATGCGGGCCCTTCCCGTGAATGCGACGCCACCGCCGAGCCCGCCTCCCGGCCCCCGCTCCCCGTCGCCAACGCCGCAACAGGTAACGGCCCCGATATCCGAAAGAACCGCTGCGGACGATCCGGGAAGCATCCGCCTCGGGCCCTCGGGCCCTTCGGATCCCGCGGCATCGGCAAGGACCCAACTCGCCGCGGCCGATGCTCTCTATGCACGCAAGGATGCGGCGGCAGCCGTTCCCGAGTATGAGAAGTTCCTCATCATGATCCCCAAGGATCATCCCGACCGCGAAAGGGCGCTCTACCGCCTGGGCGACTCACAGCGCATGATGGGCAGCACCGAAGCTGCGGAGGCGACCTTCCGATCCGTTCTCAGCTCCTATCCCTCCGGGCCCCTGCATCCGGCCGCCTCGTACCGCCTCGGCGAGATCCTGGAGGCAAAGGGGGACTCCGCGGAAGCCGCATCCCTCTTTGCCGTGACTGTCAGGGATGCGGCGAATCCCCCGGTCCGCCAGGCAGCCATGTTTCATCAAGCCTGCTGCCTTGAGAAGTCGGGCAAGGGCGATGAGGCGAATCGGCTCTTCCTCAGTCTCCTCGGGCCATCCTCCACCCCAGCGGCGGCATCCCATGCCCCTTCAGTCTCGACGAACACTTCCTCGGCCTCGACCGACAATTCCTATCTGATTCCCGCCCTTCTGCATCTCGCTTCCAATGCCTCATCCGCAGGCAAGAAAGAGGAGTCCCTGGGCTACTATCAGCGGATCATCGAGGCAAAACCGGGAGGGGAGGCCTCGGCCGAGGCATCGATGAAGGCGGCCCTGCTGCTTTCCGATCTGGGACGCGCCGATGACGCCCGCAAACTCCTTTCCACGATCGCCTCGTCCAAGGATGCCGGGTCCTGGAAAAACACCGCCAGCCTGGGTCTCCTGCGGATGGCGGCCTCGGCGGGCGACGATGACGGCGTGATCAAAATCTCCGGCGATCCCTCGCTCGTCGAAGGATCCCGCCCCGAGGTCCTCTTTCTGCGCGCCGAGGCACTGCGCCGCAAGGGACGCCACAAGGAGGCCCTCGAGGCCTACGAGACGCTGATCCGGGAGTATCCCGCCGATGCCTATGCGGCGAAGGCACCCTTCCAGCGCCTGCTCTCGCTCCACGGCACTCACTCCCCCCAGCTCCCGGCCGAGATCGACCGTTACCTTGCCTCGGCACCCGAGCGGGGTGACAAGGCACGGGCCCAGCTTCTGAAAGCGGAGGTGACGCTCGAGGCCAGGGACTATGCGGGCGCGGCCGTCCTCTACGCACAGGTGGATACGGCCGCCCTTCCCGCCTCCGCCAAGCCCGACATCGTTTACAAACAGGCTTGGTCGCTCCTGCAGGCGGGTGACCGGAAGGGAGGCGAGAAAGCCCTCGCCTTCTTCCTGCAGTCTTTCCCCTCCGAGGAGCGCGCCGCGCCGGCCCTCGCCCAACTGGCAACCCTCAGGCAGGAAGATCGCGACTTCGAGGGCGCTCTCGCCGACTTCGAAAAACTTTCCTCGGACTACCCGAAGGCGCCCGAACGGGAACTCGCCCTCCAGCAGAAAGCCCTCCTGCTCGGCCAACTCAAACGCAATGACGCGATGGCGGAGGCCTTCGCCCAACTCCTCAAGGACTACCCGGCAAGCAAGGCCGCCCCGCAGGCCCACTACTGGACGGGGTGGGCGGCCTTTGAATCCAAGGACTACGCCAAGGCACTGACGGAACTGAAGACCGCTCGCAAGGGGGATCCGAAACAGTTCGGTGAACGCGCAGGACTGAGGATCCTGCTCTGCAATTACTATCAGGACAACGCGGAGGAGGCCGCCCGGGAGGCCGCCTTGCTCAAACCCGCCATGATTCCCCCGGAGGTGGGACGCTGGCTCGGTCAGAAATCACTGGAGAAGGGTGATCGCTCCGCCGCGGAACGCTTCCTAGCGCCGCTTGCGAAAGAAGGGATGCCGGGTGCCTCCGATGCCGAGATTCAGGGAATGCTCGCCTCTGCCCTGGTCGGCCAAGGAAAGTTCCGGGAGGCACAGGCCCCCGCCGCCGCCTCGCTGAGGCTGGCAATGGATCCCGCGGCGCGTGCAAAGGCCCTGCTGGTGAGTGCCGAGATCCAGAGGGCCCTCAAAAACCTCTCGGCTGCGCAGTCCCAGGTCGATGAGTCGATGCTTCTGCAGCCCGAGGGACCGGTCAACTCCGAGGCCAGAATCCTGGCGGGGGACATCCTATCCTCCAAGCAAGACTACGGCGGGGCGGCCAAGGCCTACATGACCGCGGCCCTGCTCGATGGCGGCTCCGGCCCCCTCTCCCTCAAGGCACTCGAATGTGCCGCGGAGGCCTATCATCGCTCGGGAAACCTGTCCGAGGAGCAGAAAGCCCGTGACGAATTGAACTCCCGGCGCGAGCATGCCTCCTCACCCACCACCACGCCCACGCCATGACCGGCCGCTCCTCGTTCCCGACGATCGCCCTGATGATCCCGGCCATCTGCACCTTCGCACCGCTGGGTCACGGTGCCGACGCCCCCGCGGCATCACGCCCACCCTCGGCAACCCCCTCCCCTGCGGCCTCTCCCACTCCATCGCCCCTCAGTTCGCCGATAGTTTCCCTGTCGCCCTCTGGCTCCGCCTCCCCGGAAAAGGCCAACCCCAAATCCGCACTGGTTCCCCACGACATTCCCGGCATCAAAGGCAAGATCGCCATCCCCGGCGATTGGACTTTCCTGCCGGGCAAACTGCTCGAGGGAGATGTCCTGCTGGCGGTGCGCGAGAAAATTTCGGGCGAAAACGACCAGTGGTCCACGGGCCTCACCATGACGCTCGACAAAAACGGGGCGGCGGATTCGGGAATGAAGGCCGGCGATTACGCCATGGGCATCGCCCGCGAAGCCCGTGAAAAGGCGGGTGAGGAGTCATCCCCGATCGCCGAATCAACCAACGGTGTTTTCCGGGACATCCGCTTCGAGTTCACCGTGCAGGGTGACACGCCGCTGGAGGTCACCGAACTCCTCAGGGCCAACGAGAAGACCGGAACGGTGGCCGTGATTCTCTGGCAGTCCCCCAAGGGGGAGGCCCAGACCATCCGGCCCCTGCGCGACTCGGTGCTCTCGGGAATCACCCTCGACCCGGCCCTGTGAAATCCGGCAAATCACGTTTGCGGGTCCGCAGGCCCGGCAACCTGCCCGCCTTTTTGCTGTTCCTCGCAGGGTTGGCCCTGATCGTGGGCGGCATTGCCTATTGGAGACTCACGCGCCCCGCACAGCCCCCCTTTGCGCAGATCGCAAGGAACCCTCCGGCATCCCAAGAAGGAGAGCGCAATCCCCTTCCCTCGCTCAATTCGCTGGAGAGCGTCGACCGGGAGTTCACGGATCTCGTCGAGCATGTCATCCCCTCGGTGGTCAGCATCAATACGGTCACCGCCCCCGACCGGGATGCCCTGATCAGGCAGTTCTTCGGCATTTCACGCGGCCCCCTCCGCCCCCTCAACCAGATCGGATCAGGAATGATCGTGTCGAAGGAAGGCCACATCGTCACCAGTTGGCATGTCGTCAAGGGGGCGACGCAGGTCACCGTGCAGTTGAGTGACGGCCGCAGCATTCCCGCGCAGTTGGCGGGGGCGGATCCCCGCACCGACATCGCGATTCTCAAGATTGAGGCAGAGGGCCTCTCCCCCATCGCCTTCGGCGACTCGGACAAGGTCCGCGTGGGACAGACGGTTTTTGCCGTGGGCAATCCCTTCGGCCTTCAGGAAACAGTCACCCAGGGCATCATCAGCGCCAAGGGGCGGCGCGACACCAGCGAGGCGGGCAACGAGTTTTTCCAGACCAGCACGAGCATCAATCCCGGCAACTCCGGCAGCCCCCTCATCGATATCCGCGGAAAGGTCATCGGAATCAACAAGTCCATCTTTAGCAAAAGCGGCGGGTCGGAGGGCATCGCCTTCGCCATTCCCTCCAATGTGGCGCGCAAAATCTACGAGGACATCGTCCAGAGAGGGCGTGTGATCCATCCCTGGCTGGGCGTGGTGATGCGCCCGCTGAATGCCGCCCTTGCCCGTCAAATGGAACTCCCCTCCACCGCGGGGGCCCTCGTCGCGGCCACGGTGGCGGGCTCACCCGCCGACCAGGGGGGCTTGAGCGCGGGTGATGTCATCGTGTCGTTTAACGGCGGACCCGTCAGCGATGTGAAGGATCTCCAGATCCGGGTCATGCAGACGCCCATCGGCTCCCCCGTGACCCTTGGAATCCTGCGCCGCGGACAACTCATGGAGGTCCGGCTGATCATGCTGGAGGAACCCGAGGGTTAAGTCCGGCACGCTTGCGAACTCTCCCCCTCAACCCCTAGTGTTTGATACTTCACATGCCCCTCGACTTCCAGAACCCGAATCCCGGCCCTCGGCGTGACCGTACCTTGGTCATTGCCTGCTGGGTGCTAGGTGCGGTGGCCGCCGCGGAACTCATCGTGGGAGCGGTCGGCCTGGCCCCGAAACTCGCGGATAATGTCCGCAAATCCAGGGACAATCCCACGCAGGGAATCCAGCAATCCACACCCGCCCCGCTGTCCGGCGACCAGACGCCGGCGACGCCCATTGCCATCTCCCACCCCGGCAGTTCCAAGCACTCTGTCAGCAAGTCTGCCCCTCAGGAAAATCCGGATGATGTTCCCGCCCCAGCGTCCGCCGAGGCGAACTCGATCCTTGAAACGGAGCGGCCTCGGCGTCAGCCACGCGCCGATGCGGAGTCACCTGACGGCGCCGTGCTGGAAATCCTCAGCGCCAAAATCGAAAGTTTCGGGGAGGGCTCCAAAAAGCTTCAGATCGCCATCAAAAAATCCCGGAAGCAGGAGTCCATCAATGTCTCGCAGGTAAAACTGAATGTTTATTTCTATGACAACCAGAACGGGGAAATCGTTCCGAGCAAAGCCCAGGTCACCTCGCAATGGCTCAGTGCACCCGTCGACTGGACCAAGCCCGAATTACTTGAAGTCGTCTACCTTTCCGACGGCACTGATCCGGACACCACCTTCGCGGGCTATCAGGTGGCCGTGTATTACAACGGGGACCTGCAGGATTGCCGGGCGGATCCCCTGAAGCTGAAAAAACTTTTCGAGCCCAAGTATTACATCCCGCCGGACGAGCAGTGAACAAGCATCCCTTCCCCCTCCGGCTCACTTGGTTTGCAATCCTTGTTGCCGGCGTCCTTGGCCTTGTGGCCGCGTCGAATTCCTGCGCCCAAGTCACCGTCGATCTCTCGATCAAGAGGAACATTTATGTGGCCTATGAGCCGCTGCTCGCAACGGTCCGCATCACGAACCTGAGCGGCGGGCGACTACTTCTTGCGGACGCACAGGGGAAGAAATGGTTTGGATTCGAGGTGGAGACCTTGGAAGGCGCCCCGATTCCCCCATTGGATCCCGACTACGAGGTCGAGCCCCTCCAGATCGAAGCAGGTGACTCCATCACCCGTACGGTCAATCTCACCCAGCTTTTCCCATTCGGCGACCTGGGCAGTTACCGGATCCGTGCCAGGGTGTATGCCGCCGAATTGTCGTCCTACTTCACCAGCCCTCCGCTCAGCGTCGAGATCACGGAGGGCAAGGTCATCTGGGAACAGACCGTGGGAGTTCCGGCTCAGGAAGGGGTGCAGGCCTCGACCAGGACGATCAGCCTCCTCTCCCATCGCCTCGCCGACCGCACCGATCTTTACCTCCGCATCGAGAACAAGCCAGCCGGAGTGATTTACTGCACCCACCGACTCGGGGATTACATTGCCTTCGGGAAACCGGAGATCCTGCTCGACAGGGAAAACACCATCCATGTTCTTCAGAACAACATACCCCGAGAGTTCATCTACTCGAAGGTCGGTCTCAATGGAAAAATCCTCGAGCGCCTCACCTTCAGCGCCCCCAAGAACCGCCCTCAACTGGTCAAGGATCAGGAAGGCGGAGTCAAGGTGCTCGGGGGCATCCCATTTGATCCCAAAGCCACGCCAACTCCGGCCGCCGTGGCAAAACTCTCCGACAGGCCTGCTCCGATGGGTGGAGAGATCCCCTCGCTGAGTCCGGAATCCGGGTCCAAGAAACCCTCCGGAAAACCCACCCCATCACCCTCTCCCAAGCCCGTCCACCCCAAGGCCTCGCCCATCCCTCAAGGACAGGTCGATTAAGGGACAGCAGCTCCCTTGACGAGCACCCATCCTCCGCATAACTACGCTGTGAACATGCACCCAATGACCTCTTCCTCTTCATTCCGAGGATACGCCGCGGCGCTGCTGGGCTTGGCCACCCTGCTTCTCTCCGCATGTGCCTCTTACGACGGCCGCCTGAATTCCAGCACGACCCAATACCTCGGCACGGACGGATCAATCGTCTCCAGGACATCCACGGCATCGCTCGCCGATCAGGAGTCATACTGGGCTGGCGAAAATGCCTGTGGCCCCGCGCATATCGTCATCAGCATCAGCGAACAGAAGCTTTATTATTACAAGGGCGGGAAGCTTGTCGGCGTCTCGGCCATCTCCTCCGGGCGTGAGGGACACGACTCGCCCGTTGGCAATTTCAAGGTTCGCAAGAAGGAGAAGCAACATGCCTCCAACCTCTACGGCGATTTCGTGGATGCGAACGGCACGGTCGTCGTCAAGAACGTCGATGCCACCAAGGACAAGCCTCCTGCTGGGTGCCATTTCCAGGGTTCCTCGATGCCCAACTTCATGGAATTTGCTCCCGGAGTGGGTATGCACACCGGCTTCCTTCCCGGTGTCCCCGACTCCCACGGCTGCATCCGCCTCCCCGATCGCATGGCCAAGATCTTTTTCGAGGTCACGCCGATGGGCACGCCGGTGACCGTTCAGAAGTAAGGAATACGAAATCAGGCCGGCCTCTTGCTCGAGGAGGCAAGCAGGATGTTTTTTTTACCTTCAGCCTTCGAACTTGATCCTTCAGTCTGTTCGTCATGCCATCCGATCCGATCATCGTTCCCGTTGAACTGGCCCAACGCCCCTACAGAATCGTGATCGCTCGGGGTATTCTGGAACGCGCCGGCGCGCTGGCCGCCGAAGCCATCCCTCCATGTCGCTGTGCCGTGATCACGGATGACCATGTGGGACCGATTCATGGAACAACCCTACTGACTTCGCTTCAAGGCGCGGGATATGAAGCCAATCTGGTGACTATTCCGGCCGGGGAGGCCTCCAAATCGATGGAGACGGCCGCCATGCTCTGTGACCGCCTGATCACCCTCGGCCTCGATCGCAAGGGGGCAGTTTTCGCACTCGGCGGAGGAGTGATCGGAGACCTCGCGGGGTTCGTCGCTTCGATCCATTACCGCGGCATCCCGGTCATCCAGATTCCGACGACGGTGGTCGCCCAAGTCGACAGCTCCATCGGCGGCAAGACCGGCGTCAACAGCCCCCTCGGCAAGAATCTCATCGGCACCTTCCATCAACCACGGCTTGTGATCGCAGATACCTCGTTGCTCGACACCCTTCCCGAGCGGATTTTCCGTGAAGGACTGGCCGAGGTGATCAAGCATGCGGTGATTGCCGACGGGTCGATGCTGGATTCCATCCCCCCGGACCGTACAGCTGATCTCTCTCAACTGATAGCCGCGAACGCAGCCATTAAGGCACGCATCGTCGCGGAGGACGAGTTTGAGACAACCGGGACGCGTGCCCTGCTCAACTTCGGACACACGCTCGGCCATGCCATCGAATCGGTGGCAGGGTACGGAACCCTCTCGCATGGCGAATGCGTGGCCATCGGGATGATCGCCGCTCTGGATCTCTCGGTGCGCCTTGCCGGACTGCCTCAAGATCAGGCTGATCGCGTGAAGAGAGTCATCACGGCCTGCGGTCTCCCGACGCGGATTCCGGAGGGTTTTTCGGAACAGGAAATTCTCGCCGCCCTCGGCCGTGACAAGAAATTCGACAAGGGAGCCATCCGCTTTGTCCTCACCAAGGAACTCGGAACAGCTTTTGTGAGCGATCAGGTCACGCTTGGGGATGTGACCGAGGCTTTCAGAAATTTGGGAAAATAAGGTGGCGGAACATCGAGCGCCGGGAAGCGTGATGAGGCCTGCGAAGCAGCCCTTCATGGCGAGGGCGTCGGGAGACGGCGAGGCAAGGGGTGGGATTACCTTGGCTTTGCCAAGGTGTTACAGAATGGCTGCGCAATTAAAGGCTCGCCGCTGATCGCGGCTTGGTGATCGAACCAAGGTTCTCATCCCATAACTATAAAGGACCTGCCTTACAGGCAGGTGGCGGAAGGGGTGGGATTCGAACCCACGGTGGGAATTACCCCACGTTCGATTTCGAGTCGAGTGCCTTAAACCAAGCTCAGCCACCCTTCCTTAAACTGGTACTGGAGGATAATCCTTCGTTCCCGAAGGTCAAGAAGGCCCTCCAGGATCACATTTTTTCGGGAACCATGATCCCCAAAAGTCCAAGCCCCTCTTTGAGGATCCCGGCGGTCAAAGCCGATAGGGTCAGACGTGAGTCACGGACTCCACCCTCGGATTTGAGAATCGGGCACGCCTCATAGAAAGAGTGAAAGGCATCCGCCAGTTCGTAGAGGTAGAGGCAAAGGATGTTCGGACGCTGATCCTGGAGGACGGTGTGAAGCATCTCTCCGAATTGCAGCATCTTGAGCGCCAGGATCCTCTCGGCGGGTTCGGTGATGGAGATAGGGCTCCGTTCGACGCTGATCCTCTCGGCCGCGGCCTTGCGGAAGATGGAGCGGATGCGGACATAAGCATTCTGAAGGTACGGAGCCGTGTTTCCTTGGAACGAGAGCATTTTTTCCCAGGAGAAGACGTAGTCGGTAAGGCGGTGCTGCATCAGGTCGGCGTATTTCACCGCACCGATTCCGATGACCCGGGCCACCTCTTCTTGTTCAGCCTTTGAAAGGTTGGGATTCTTTTCCGAGACCACGGCAAGAGCCCTTTCAACGGCCTCGGCAAGCAGTCCTCCAAGTTCCACATTCTCGCCGGAACGGGTCTTCATCATCTTGCGATCCTCCCCGAGGATGCTCCCGAAGGCGATATGACGCAGGTCGGTGGTGACTCCCATGCGGCGGGCCGTCGCAAAGACCTGCTCGAAGTGCAGTTGCTGGGGCGCTCCGGTAACGTACCAGACGGCATCGGGCTTCCATCGTTGCTCGCGATACTTGAGGGTGGCCAGGTCGGTCGTCGCGTAGAGAAATCCACCGTCGCTCTTGCGGATCAGGCATGGCTTATCCTCCAGTTCGGGACTGCCGCGAAAGAAGACGCAGACCGCCCCCTCGCTTACCTCGGCGATTTTTTCGGAAAGGAGCCGGTCCACCAGAGGTCCGAGTGCGTCATTGTAAAAACTCTCCCCGAGGCGTTCATCGAAGGTGATGTCGAGAAGGCCATAGAGACGCTCAAATTCTCTCCAGGACAAGGCCACTGCCTGTTTCCAGATGCTGAGGTTCTCCTCATCACCCTGCTGGAGCTTTACCAATTCGTGCCGGACGGTCTCTTTGAGTGCCGGATCGCTTTCCTCGGCGGCATTGACCTCCCGGTAGAGGCGGACAAGTTCTGCAATCGGGGCCTGCTCGAGCGCTTCCCGATTGAGGAGATGCTTCCAGCCGTAAATGACCTTCCCGAACTGAGTACCCCAATCGCCGATATGGTTGTCGGTGACGACCCGGTGACCGAGACGGCGGGCGATCCTCGCCAGCGAATCCCCGAGGATGGTGCTGCGGATGTGGCCCACATGCATCGGCTTGGCGACGTTCGGGGAGCTGAAATCAATGATGATGGTGCGAGGTTCCCTGGCTGGAAGAACGCCGAGATTGCCTTCCCCTCCGAGTGCATCGACCGCGCGTGACAGCGCCGTGTCCAGAACCTTGAAATTGATGAAGCCCGCGCCCGCCACGCTCGGCATCTCGCAGAGATCCCGGACATGAAGATGGCTCAAGATCGAGGCCGCGACCTCGCGGGGATTCTTTTTGAGCGCCTTGGCGGCCACCATCGCTGCATTGGTCTGGTAATCCCCGAAACGTGTGTCAGCGGCAGGCGTGACCACTGCCAGCGTCTCGTCGATACCAACGGCACGGAGAGCATCGGCAACGCGTTTTTGGAGATCAGCCAGTAAGGACATGAGAACGAAAGGATGAATTATAAAGGATGAATCAAGCCAGTGGGAACTGGCGCGAAAGGCTGCGACAACGTCACAAACCCGAGGGGCGGCGCCAGTTGCCGGGAGCCAAGTGCCGTCAAAGCGGTTTAAAGGGGGTACAAATGAAGGAGCTTACGGCAAGCCTTGCCAAAAAAGGCTTGGTAGCTTTAGTAAAGCTGAAGCTAAGGTCTCTTCCTTCCAAAGACCGAAAGGATCGACTGTGCGTCGTTCGCTTCCCCAAGTTCCTTGCGGACGTTGGGGTCATTGAGGAACTTGGCGATCGCGGCAAGGGTCCTGAGATGCGTCTGGAACTGGTCCTTGGGCACGAGGAAGAGGACGATGAAGTGCACGGGCTTGCCGTCAAGAGACTCAAAATCAACCCCTGCCTGCGAGCGACCGAAGCAGGCCGTGACCTCCGTCACGGCATCGCAACTCGCATGGGGTATGGCAATTCCAAACCCGACACCAGTGCTCATCGTCTCCTCACGGTGGCGAAGCGCCGCCATGGCCTCCTCGCGGTGAGAGGCGTCAAGGCGGCCTGCGGAAACAAGCCGGTCAACGATCTCGCCGATGGCCTGCCACCTGTCGGTGGCGGCCAGCGAGGGAATGATCAGATCCCCGGAAAGCAGGCTTGCCAGCGTCATTGTCCTCGTCTTGATTCCGCGCTCCCTGGGGAATGGGGAATCCGCCTGAAGATCAGGACTCCTCCCCGTCGCCGTCGGTATTCACGGCGCCGGCGGCATCTTCACCGACGAGATAGCGGGCAAACCGACGCACGGAAAGGGTTTCGCCCAACTCCTTGCCCTTGGAGGCAAGCAGTTCGCTGACAGTGATGTCGGGGTTCTTGATGCAGGCCTGCTCCAGGAGACAGGCGGTGCTGTAGAATTTGTCCATCTTTCCATCCACGATTTTCTCGACGATGTTCTCGGGCTTGCCCTGGACCTGTGCCTTGTAGATCTCGCGCTCGGAGGCAACGAGGGCCGGATCGACCTGGTCGCGGGAGACGACGGTCGGACTTGCGGCGGCGATCTGTAGGGTGATGTCCTTCACCATCTCGCGGAAGGCATCGCTCTTGACGGCCTCCGCCGTGCTGCTGCCGACCTCGACCAGAACACCGACCTTGCCCTGAAGGTGGATATAGGAGGCGACGATTCCCTCCGATCCGGCGGGAATCTGGAACCTGTCGTAGCGGCGGAGCAGCATGCGCTCCCCGAGTTCGGCCGTCTTGGCCGCGAAGGCGTCCTTGAGGGCCAGTCCCGAAGAGCGGAGAGGGATCTCGAGCACCTGATCGAGATTCGTGGCGGAAGAGGCGGCATCGGAGGAGATTTCCTCGGCAACTTCCTTCACAAACTTCGTGAAGATCTCGTTCTTCGCGACGAAATCGGTCTCGCAGTTGATCTCGGCGATGACCCCGGTGCGTCCGGAGGCCTGAAGGGAGGCCACGATGACTCCTTCCTTGGCGGCGCGTCCGGCCTTCTTGCCGGCGCTGGCGATACCCTTCTGACGAAGGAGGGCCTCGGCTTTCTCAAGGTCGCCATCGGCTTCCGTGAGGGCCTTCTTGCAGTCCATCATCCCCGCGTTGGTCTTGTCGCGGAGAGTTTTGACGAGGGCGGGATTGATCTCGGCCATGGTCGCGCGGATTTGAAGGATTACTCCGCGACGGCGGCCAGTTCACCGGCGGTCGGACGCGCACCGCGGGACTTGGAGACAACGTCCACAAGCTTCTGGAGGATGATGCGGATCGAGCGGATGGCATCGTCATTTCCGGCGATCGGGTAATTGATCTCCTCGGGATTGCTGTTGGAATCGACGATCGCAACGATCGGGATGTTGAGCCTGCGGGCCTCGGCCACGGCAATCGACTCCTTCACGGTGTCGATCACGACAAGGGCATCCGGAAGGCGGTCCATGTCGAGCACTCCCTCAAGATTTTTGCGGACACGCGTGGCCTCGCGGCGGAGGGCTGATGCCTCGGCCTTGTTGATCTTGGAGAATGCGGGGCTCTTCTCAAGGGCCTCGAAATCACGCAGCTTGGAGACGCTCTTGCGGATGGTCACCAGGTTGGTGAGGGTGCCGCCGAGCCAGCGCTGATGCACATAGAACTGACCACTGGCCTGCGCAGCCTCCTTGACGGCCTCCTGCGCCTGCTTCTTGCAGCCGACAAAGAGGACCTTTCCGCCGCGGGAAACAACCCCGGAGAGGAATTCTCCGGCCTTGGCCAGCTGATCGACGGTCTTGGAGAGGTCGATGATGTGGATGGAGTTCTTCTCCTCCAGGATGTAGTCGCGCATGCGGGGGTTCCAGCGCTTGGTCTGGTGGCCGTAATGGACTCCTGCCTCCAGTAATTCGGTCATGGTTTCGACGGACATGGGATCGTGTGGGTGATTGGTTGTTGTGATGTGATTGCTCTTGTGTCAGGCCTGTCTCAGAGAGCGGCCTCGTCCTGGGTCGCGGGCTCCTCGAGGAGGGAGGGTTCGCCGAGATGCACCAGCTCGATGTCGTGGTTGGTCCGGAAACCGGTTCCCGCGGGGATGAGGTGGCCCATGATGACGTTCTCCTTGAAGCCGCGCAGGCGGTCGGCCTTGCCCAGGGTCGCGGCCTCGGTCAGGACGCGGGTGGTGTCCTGGAAGGATGCGGCTGAGATGAAGCTGTCTGTCTCGAGCGAAGCCTTGGTGATGCCAAGCAGCACGGGGGCTGCCTCGGCGGGCTTGCCTCCCTTGGCGGTGACACGCTCGTTTTCGGCCTCGAACTCGAGGCGGTCGATCTGATCGCCCCAGAGCAGGGTGGTGTCGCCCGGGTCGGTGACCTTCACCTTGCGGAGCATCTGGCGGACGATGATCTCGATGTGCTTGTCGTTGATCTCCACGCCCTGGAGGCGGTAGACCTCCTGCACCTCGTTGAGGAGGTGTTCCTGAAGCTCCTGAGGTCCGCAGACATCGAGGATCTCGTGCGGGACGACAGGCCCTTCGGTGAGCTGCTGGCCCTTCTTGACGAAGTCGCCCTTGAAGACGATGACGTGCTTGGAAAGGGGCACGAGGTGCTCCTCTTCCGAACCGGTCTGGGGATCGCGGACGATGAGCTTGCGCTTGCCGCGGACGGTGCCGCCGATGTCGACGACGCCGTCGATCCGGGCGATCTCGCACGCGTCCTTCGGACGACGGGCCTCGAAAAGCTCGGCGACGCGGGGAAGACCGCCGGTGATGTCCTTGGTCTTGGCGATCTTGCGCGGGGTCTTGGCGAGACGCTGTCCTGCCTGGACCTTCTCTCCCTCCTTGCACTCGAGGTGAGCGCCGGCGGGAATGGAGTAGCTGGCCACGATCTCCTTCTTGTCGTCGACGACGACGATCTGGGGATGGAGATCCTCCTTGTGCTCGATGACGACCGTTCCCATGACCCCGGTCTCGTCGTCAACCTCCTTGCGGATGGTGACGCCGCTGATCATGTCGCGGAACTCGATCTTTCCGGCCTTCTCGGTGATGATCGGCACGTTGTAGGGATCCCACTGGACGAAGGTGTCGCCCTTCTTGACCGCGGTGCCGTCGGCGACGGAAACGACCGAGCCGATGACCACGGGGTAGCTCTCGAGTTCGCGGCCGTCCTTGCCCTGGATGCTGATGGTCCCGTTCTTCGACAGCACGATGTGGGTGCCGTCGAGGGCCTGCACGGTGCGGAGGTCGTTGTAGCGGACCGTTCCGTCGTTCTTGGCCTTGATGATGGGCTGCTTGAAGGTCTGGCTGGCCGTTCCACCGACGTGGAAGGTACGCATGGTGAGCTGAGTGCCGGGCTCGCCGATCGACTGGGCCGCGATGATGCCGACCGCCTCACCGAGGCCGATAAGCTGGCCGTTGGAGAGGTTGCGGCCGTAGCACTTGGCGCAGACGCCGCGCTTGTTCTCGCAGGTGAGGACGGAGCGGATCTTGAGCTGCTCGTGGCCGACCTTGTCCAGACCGGCGGCGATTTCCTCGTCGATGAGCTGGTTGGCCTTCACGACGGGCGTGTTGGTCACCGGATCCTTGACGGTCTCACAGCTGACGCGTCCGACGATGCGGGTCGACAGGGAGACAACCTCCTCGTCGCCCTCGTAGATCGGGCGGACGACGATGCCGTTCACGGTGCCGCAATCCTCGGAGGTGATGATCACGTCCTGGGAAGCGTCGACAAGCTTGCGGGTCAGGTAGCCGGAGTCGGCCGTCTTGAGCGCGGTGTCGGCGAGCCCCTTGCGGGCGCCGTGGGTCGAGATGAAGTACTCGAGCACGGAGAGACCCTCGCGGAAGTTGGAAAGAATCGGGCGCTCGATGATCTCGCCCGAGGGCTTGGCCATGAGGCCGCGCATTCCGGCGAGCTGCTTGACTTGGGTGCGGTTACCACGGGCGCCGGAGTCGACCATCATGAAGACGGGGTTGGCCTCGCGGCGTCCGTCGTTGTGCTCGAGCGTGCGGAAGAGGGCGTTGGCGATCTCTTCGCCCGTGTGGGTCCAGATGTCGGTCACCTTGTTCTTGCGCTCGCCGTCGGTGATGATGCCTCGGCGGTATTGTTTCTCGACCTCGGAGATCTGCTTCTGGGCGCTCTCGACGAGAACGGCCTTCTCCTTGGGGATGATCATGTCGTTGATGCCGATGGAGGCGCCGGCGCGGGTGGCCTCGCGGAAACCGAGCTCCTTGAGCTTGTCAAGGGTCTCGACGGTGCGCTGCTGGCCGACGGCCTTGTAGCAGCGCCAGATGATATCGGAGAGCTGCTTCTTGCCGGCGACCTTGTTGTAGAAGCCGAGCTCGGCGGGCCAGATCTGGTTGAAGAGGACGCGGCCCACGGTGGTCTCGAGGACGGCGTTCTCGGAGTTTCCGTAAACAGTCTTCGTGCCGCGGTCGGGGTTGGCGTAGCGGATCCGGGTGTGGATCTTGACGCTTCCCTCGCTGAGGGCGAGTTCCACCTCGGCCGAGTCGGCGAAGAGCGGGTGACGCTCCTCGACGGGCTTGCCGTCCTTGCCCTTGATCACACGCGGATTCTGCGTGAGGTAGTAGCAGCCGAGCGGCACGTCCTGCGACGGGTTGGTGATCGGCTTTCCGCTGGAGGGCGAGAAGATGTTGTTGGGCGCCAGCATCAGGGTGCGGGCCTCAAGCTGGGCCTCGACCGAAAGCGGCACGTGGACGGCCATCTGGTCGCCGTCGAAGTCGGCGTTGTAAGCCGTGCAGACGAGCGGATGGACGCGGATGGCCTCGCCCTCGATGAGGACGGGCTCGAACGCCTGGATGGAGAGACGGTGCAGGGTCGGCGCGCGGTTCAGGAGAACGGCGTGGCCCTTGGTGACCTCGTCAAGGATGTCCCAGACCTCCGGGGTCTGACGCTCGATGAGCTTCTTCGCGCTGCGGACCGTGTGGACGTAGCCGAGTTCCTTGAGGCGGCGGATGATGAAGGGCTCGAACAGGACCAGCGCCATCTTCTTGGGAAGACCGCACTGGTGCAGCTTGAGCTCGGGTCCGATGACGATGACAGAACGGCCAGAGTAATCGACGCGCTTGCCGAGCAGGTTCTGACGGAAGCGTCCTCCCTTCCCCTTGAGCATGTCGCTGAGGGACTTGAGGGGACGGTTTGCGGCACCCGTGACGGCGCGGCCGTGGCGGCCGTTGTCATAGAGGGCGTCGACGGCCTCCTGGAGCATTCGCTTCTCGTTGCGGATGATGACCTCGGGGGTCTTGAGCTGGAGAAGGGTGCGGAGACGGTTATTGCGGTTAATGACGCGGCGGTAGAGATCGTTGAGATCCGAAGTTGCGAAGCGCCCCCCCTCGAGCGGGACGAGGGGACGGAGATCGGGAGGAATGACGGGAAGGACCGTCATGATCATCCACTCGGGGCGAGTGCGCGAGCTGATGAATCCCTGGACGAGCTTCAGACGCTTCGCAAGCTTCTTGCGGATCTGCTTGCTCTTGGTCTGGGTCATCTGCTTCTCGATGGTCTGCTGCTCCTCGAGCAGATCGAGACCCTCAAGAAGCTTCTGGATCGCCTCGGCGCCCATGCCGGCGGTGAAATCGTCGCCGTACTGGTCCTCGGCCTCGCGAAACTCGGTTTCGGTCAGAAGCTGGCCCTTCTCGAAGGGGGTCTTGCCCGGATCGATCACGATGTAATCCTCGTAATAGATCACGCGCTCGAGCTGGCGACCGGTGAGGTCGAGCATGAGGCCGATGCGCGAGGGCATGCACTTGTAGAACCAGATGTGGGAGACCGGAACAGCCAGGTCGATATGACCCATGCGTTCGCGGCGAACGCGGCTGAGCGTCACCTCGACGCCGCAACGGTCGCAGACGACGTTCTTGTGCTTGATGCGCTTGTACTTACCGCAGGAGCACTCCCAGTCACGGGTGGGACCGAAGATGCGCTCGCAGAAGAGACCGCCCTTCTCGGGCTTGAAGGTCCGGTAGTTGATGGTTTCCGGGTTCTTGACCTCCCCCTTGCTCCAGCTACGGATGGTCTCGGGGTTGGCGACGGTAATACCGACCTCATCGAAGGAAACCTTCGCGGGATCTGCAAGGATGTCGGGTGCTGCGGCAAGTGCGGTGTCGCTCATGGCTCTTGGAATGCTGGGAAGTTAAGATGCTGGTGAATCAGACGGCTGCGGAGTCGATGAAGGAACGGGGTTCGTCCTTGCCACCGACGCGGACGTCGAGGCCGAGGCCCTGCATTTCCTTGATCAGCACGTTGAAGGACTCGGGGATGCCGGCCTCCAGGGAGTTGTCCCCCTTCACGATGCTTTCGTAGATGCGCGTGCGGCCCTGGACGTCGTCGGACTTGACGGTGAGCAGTTCCTGCAGCGTGTAGGCGGCGCCGTAGGCTTCCAGCGCCCAGACTTCCATTTCGCCGAAGCGCTGGCCTCCGTACTGGGCCTTGCCTCCCAGCGGCTGCTGGGTGACCAGGGAGTAGGGACCGACGGCACGGGCATGGATCTTGTCAGCGACAAGGTGGCCGAGTTTGAGCATGTAGATGATGCCAACGACGACCTCCTGGTCGAATGCCTCGCCGGTGCGGCCGTCGAAAAGCTGGGACTTGCCGTTCTCCTGGATCCAGGAGAAGCCCTCCTTCTTGCCGGCCTCCTTCAGATACTCGCGGATGCGGGTCTCGGGGATACCGTCGAAGACGGGGGTCGCCACCTTGAACCCGAGTGCCTTGGCGGCGACGCCGAGGTGGGTCTCGAGAACCTGGCCAACGTTCATGCGGCTAGGCACGCCGAGCGGGTTGAGCACGATGTCGACTGGGGTTCCGTCTGAGAGGTAGGGCATGTCCTCCTCGGGAACGATCTTGGCGACGACGCCCTTGTTACCGTGGCGTCCGGCCATCTTGTCACCGACGGAAAGCTTGCGCTTGCTGGCGATGAAGACCTTGACCTGCTTGATGATGCCGGGATCGACGTCATCGCCGCTCTCGACGCGGCCGAGGTTCTCCTCCTTCTCGTTCTCAAGGTCGGCGAAGCGGTGCTCGAACTGGCCGATGATCTCGCGGATCTTGTTGCGGATCGGGCTCGGGTCGATCTCGACCACGTTGTAGACGCCGGCGAGCTTGCGCAGGAGCATCTTGGTGATCTTGCGGTTGGCCGGGATGATGATCTCGCCGGTCTCGCCGTTGACTACGTCGAGCGGGATCTTCTCGCCGAGCAGCACGTTGGCAAGGCCCTCGGTGAGCTGCTCGTAGAGCTCCTCCTTGCGCTTCTTGTGATCGTCCTGGATCATCTTCTGCTGACGCTTGCTCTCGGAGGGGGTCATCTTGACCTTGGCCGCCTTCTCCTTGGAGGAGACGCGCACGTCCATGACGATGCCGTAGGTTCCGGAGGGGACCGTCAGGGAGGTGTCCTTCACGTCGGCGGCCTTCTCCCCGAAGATGGCGCGCAGGAGGCGCTCCTCGGGGGCGAGTTCGGTCTCGCTCTTAGGAGTGATCTTG
>Ga0007809_10000353_pt1 | contig 19040 bp, 15 predicted proteins | sample CryBogCBE02Aug07_FD_60383 | JGI IMG/M metagenome (GOLD analysis project Ga0007809, IMG submission 60383) | Freshwater microbial communities from Crystal Bog, Wisconsin, USA - CBE02Aug07 | ecosystem: Environmental > Aquatic > Freshwater > Lake | place: Crystal Bog, Wisconsin, USA | collected...
ACCAAACGACGAGTCAGATAACCTGAGTTGGCGGTCTTCAGCGCGGTATCAGCCAGACCTTTACGTGCACCGTGCGTCGAGATGAAGTACTGGAGTACGTCAAGGCCTTCGCGGAAGTTTGCCGTAATCGGGGTCTCGATGATCGAGCCGTCCGGCTTCGCCATCAGGCCTCGCATACCCGCCAGCTGACGGATCTGAGCCGCCGAGCCACGGGCGCCGGAATCCGCCATCATGAAGACCGAGTTGAAGGACTTCTGTTCGCTCTTGGATCCATCAGGGAGCTCGACCTCATCGGTACCGAGACCTTCCATCATCACCTTGGCGACCTGATCATTGGCGTGAGACCAAATATCGACAACCTTGTTGTAGCGTTCGCCGTCCGTGACCAGACCCGATGCATACTGGTTCTGAATCTCTTTGACTTCCGCTTCAGCCGCAACAATGATTTCTTCCTTACGGCCAGGAATCGCCATGTCGTCGACGCCGAACGAAACGCCAGCACGAGTCGCATTGGAAAAGCCGAGGTACATCAGCTTGTCAGCAAAGACCACGGATGCCTTAATGCCCAGGGAGCGGTAGGACTGATTGATCAAACGTGAAATGGCCTTCTTGGTCATGTCCACATTGACCATCTCGAAGGGCAGGCCTTCGGGAACGATCGTCCAGATGATGGCACGACCGGCCGTGGTATCCACGCGACGAAGGCGGGTTTCGCGCGTGCCATCTTCATGAATGACGGTCTCATTCAGGCGGACGGTGATCCGCGCCTGAATGTCGATGACTTTATTGTTCAGCGCTCGTTGGACTTCATCAACATCGGAGAACACCATGCCGGTGCCCTTCGCATCGAGACGCTCACGGCTCATATAGTAGAGACCGAGCACCACGTCCTGGGTCGGATTGATGATCGGCTCACCGTTGGCCGGAGACAGAATGTTGTTGGTTGCCATCATCAAGGTCCGGGCTTCCAACTGCGCCTCGAGGGACAATGGCACGTGAACAGCCATCTGGTCACCGTCGAAGTCGGCGTTGAATGCGCTACAGACGAGCGGATGCAACTGGATGGCCTTACCCTCAACCAAGGTAGGCTCAAACGCCTGGATACCCAAACGGTGAAGGGTCGGCGCACGGTTCAGCATGACCGGATGTTCGCGAATGACCTCATCCAGGATATCCCACACCTCGGGGCTTTCCTTTTCGACCATTTTCTTGGCCGCCTTGATGGTGGTCGCCAAACCTCGGAACTGAAGTTTGCTGAAGATGAAGGGCTTAAATAGCTCCAACGCCATCTTCTTCGGAAGACCACACTGATGGAGCTTCAGGGTCGGACCGACCACGATGACCGAACGGCCTGAGTAGTCGACACGCTTACCGAGAAGGTTCTGACGGAAGCGGCCCTGCTTACCCTTGATCATGTCGGCCAGCGACTTCAGCGGGCGTTTGTTGGATCCGGTGATGGCGCGACCACGGCGACCGTTGTCCAGAAGTGCATCGACCGATTCCTGCAGCATGCGCTTCTCATTGCGCACGATGATGTCCGGTGCGTTCAGATCCAGCAGGCGCTTAAGGCGGTTATTTCGGTTGATGACCCGACGATAAAGATCGTTCAGATCGGAGGTTGCAAATCGGCCTCCATCCAGCGGGACCAACGGACGCAATTCCGGAGGAAGAACCGGCAGAACCGTCAGGATCATCCACTCCGGCTTGTTGTTCGAAGTGATCAGCGACTCGATCGCCTTGAGGCGCTTCGTGTACTTCTTGATCTTGGTTTCGGAGTTGGTCCCTTCAATCCCTTCACGCAACATTTCGACTTCATGAACCAGATCCATGGTGCGCAACAGTTCGTGAATCGCTTCAGCGCCCATCTTGGCGACAAAGTCTTCACCATACTGCTGGGATGCTTCGTAAAACTCCTCTTCATTCAGGAGCTTGCCGCGCTCCAGCGGAGTCTGCATCGGATCGATGATGACGTAGGATTCGAAATACAGGACCCGCTCGATTTCGCGCAGGGTCATGTCCAGCAGGAGAGCAATACGAGACGGCAGTGACTTAAGGAACCAGATGTGCGCGACAGGGCTTGCCAGTTCAATATGGCCCATGCGCTCACGACGCACCTTGGAGAGCGTGACTTCAACGCCACACTTTTCGCAGATCACACCACGATGCTTGAGGCGCTTGTACTTTCCGCACAGGCACTCATAGTCGCTGACAGGTCCAAAGATCTTGGCGCAAAAAAGTCCGTCGCGCTCGGGCTTAAAGGTACGGTAATTAATCGTCTCGGGCTTCTTGACCTCACCATAGGACCAAGAACGGATCATTTCAGGGGAAGCGAGGCTGATTCGGATGTTGTCGAAATCCTCAACCTGATTCTGACGCTTCAAATAACTAATTAGATCTTTCACGAGTCATCTCCTAAATCTGAACATGGCGGGCCCGGGGTTTAGCGCACCCCGGCCGGCGCAAGAGGACGTCTTATTCCTGTTCCAGCTCGATATTGATACCGAGAGAACGGATTTCCTTGATCAGTACATTGAAGGATTCGGGCATTGCAGCCTCCATCCGGTGATCACCGTCCACAATGTTCTTGTAGATTTTCGTTCTTCCCGTGACGTCATCCGACTTCACGGTGAGCATTTCCTGCAGGGTATAGGCTGCACCATAGGCTTGGAGCGCCCACACTTCCATTTCCCCGAAACGCTGGCCACCAAACTGGGCCTTACCGCCCAGCGGCTGCTGCGTGACCAGGCTGTAAGGACCCGTGGAACGCGCATGCATCTTGTCGTCGACCAAGTGGTTCAACTTCAGCATGTACATGCAACCGACGGTTACATCACGCTCAAAGGCTTCGCCAGTGCGACCATCAAAGAGACGGGTCTGTCCACTCTCCGGAAGCCCTGCAAGACGCAACATGGTCTTAATGTCCTTTTCACTTGCGCCGTCGAAGACGGGCGTCGCCATCGGCACACCTCGGCGAAGATTGGCCGCAAGCTCAAGAATCTCCTCATCATTCAGCTGACTGAGATCCTCCGTTCGACCCGAGGTGTTGTAGACCTCATGGAGGAACTTACGAATGTCATCCACCTTTGACTTGGCTTCAATCATCTGGCCAATACGGATGCCGAGCCCCCGAGCAGCCCAACCCAGGTGGGTTTCAAGCACCTGTCCGACGTTCATACGAGAAGGAACGCCGAGGGGATTCAGAACGATGTCGACCGGCGTACCGTCCGCGCTGAACGGCATGTCTTCGACAGGCACAATCTGCGAGATAACACCCTTGTTCCCGTGACGACCCGCCATCTTGTCACCCGGCTGAATGCGTCGCTTGACGGCCAGATAGACCTTGACCATCTTGAGAACGCCCGGTGGCAGATCATCGCCAATGGCAATCTTTCTCTTCTTTTCATCGAGACGCTTTGCCATTTCCTCACGTTGCTGGGCAATCTGCTCAGCAATCTTTTCCAGCTGAAGGTTGATGTCATCGTCCTTCAAACGGATTTCCAGCCACTGGGAAGGCTTCAATCCCGCAAGGTAGTCCGGCGTCACTTCGGTGCCTGATTTCAGTTTGGAGGGACCCGATTGCGCCACCTTACCCAAAACCATGGCCTCAACACGCTGGTAGAAATCCTGCTCGATGATGCGCAGCTGGTCATTGAGGTCTTTTTTGACCCGCTCGATTTCGGCCTGCTCAATCTGCTTCGCTCGCTCGTCCTTCTTCACCCCGTCGCGGGTAAAGACCTGAACGTCAATGACCGTTCCATCCATACCGGAAGGTACACGCAGAGACGTGTCCTTCACGTCGGAAGCTTTTTCACCGAAGATCGCGCGGAGAAGCTTTTCCTCCGGAGTCAGCTGAGTTTCACCCTTCGGGGTGACCTTTCCGACGAGGATGTCACCCGCCTTGACCTCGGCCCCGATGTAGACGATGCCAGACTCATCCAGCTTCGCGAGCGCGGCTTCGCCAACGTTCGGAATGTCCGCAGTAATTTCTTCCGGGCCCAGTTTCGTATCACGGGCAACGCAAGACTTTTCTTCAATATGAATCGTCGTGAAACGATCTTCCTGAACCACCCTTTCGGAGATCAGGATGGAGTCTTCGAAGTTGTAACCATTCCAGGGCATGAACGCGACCAGAAGGTTCTGGCCCAATGCAAGTTCGCCCATGTCCGTGGACGGACCATCCGCCAGAATGTCCCCCTTGGCGACCCGATCACCCGGACGGACCAGCGGCTTCTGGTTAATACAGGTGTTCTGATTGGAACGCGTGTATTTGGTCAGGTTGTAGATGTCGACACCGGGTACGCCGGTTTCGGTTTCTTCGTCATTAACGCGCACCACGATTCGGCTCGAATCGAGGAACTCGATGGTTCCACCGCGCTTTGCAACGACCGTAACCCCGGAGTCACGGGCCACGATACGCTCCATTCCGGTGCCGACCAACGGCTTTTCAGTACGGAGAGTCGGTACCGCCTGACGCTGCATGTTTGAACCCATCAACGCTCGGTTTGCGTCGTCGTGCTCAAGGAATGGAATCAGTGAGGCTGCAACCGAAACGATCTGCTTGGACGAGACGTCCATGTAATTGATCTTTTCAGCCGTTGAAAGCGTGAACTCATCCTTATGACGACAGGAAACCAGGTCATCGACCAGCTTGCCGGTCGCATCGACCTTGGCGCTGGCCTGCGCGATAAAGTACTTGCCTTCTTCAATGGCTGAGAGGTACTCAATCTCATCGGTCACACTGCCATCAACCACCTTGCGGTAGGGCGTCTCAAGGAAGCCGTATTGATTGGTCCGCGCATAAACCGACAACGAATTGATCAGACCGATGTTCGGACCTTCAGGCGTTTCAATCGGGCAAACACGACCATAGTGCGTGGTATGAACGTCTCGCACTTCGAAGCCCGCCCGCTCGCGCGCCAGACCACCCGGTCCGAGAGCCGAAACTCTCCGCTTATGCGTAACTTCCGAAAGCGGGTTGTTCTGATCCATGAACTGAGAGAGCTGGCTTGAGCCAAAGAACTCCTTAATGGACGCCGCAACCGGCTTCGCATTGATGATTTCCTGCGGCATCAGGTTTTCGGCATCTGCGAGGGACAGACGCTCCTTCACCGCGCGCTCGACGCGCACCAGACCCAGACGGAACTGGTTCTCGACCATTTCACCTACTGAACGGACGCGGCGGTTACCGAGGTGATCGATATCATCGACGGTCCCATGACCATTTCGAATATTGATCAGCTCTCTCAACACATCAATGATGTCTTCCTTGGTCAATACGCCGGTACCCGTCACTTCCGGGCGACCCAGACGTCGATTGAACTTCATTCGGCCCACCGCTGACAGATCGTAGCGGTCTGCCGAGAAGAACAGGTTCTCAAACAGCGTATGGGCGGCTTCCTTGGCCGGCGGCTCACCCGGACGCATCATGCGGTAGATTTCGACCAGCGCATCCAGCTGGGTCTCCGTCGAATCGATGCGCATTGCGTTGGAAATATAGGGCCCACGATCCAGATCGTTGACGAACAAGGTATCGACTGCTTCGATCCCGGCAGCCGTCAGACGGCTGATCAGATCGTCGGTGATCTCGTCATTGACCTTTGCAACCAACTCGCCGGTTTCTTGAGCGACGATGTTGTGGGACAGAATTTTTCCAAGAAGATAGTCGCGCGGAACTTCGAGCAGCTTCACGCCAGCCTTTTCGATCTGTCGAATATGACGCGCCGTAATTCTCTGGCCCTTCTCGATCAGGACCTTGCCTTCTACGCTGATATCAAAGCTGGAGATATCCCCTCGCAGACGATCCGGGATCAGCTCCAGATGAACGGCGTCGCCCTTGAGAATGAACCGGTTGGTTTCAAAGAACTGTCCGATGATCTGCTCGTTGTCGAAACCGAGCGCACGGAGAAGCACCGTTGCTGGCAGCTTCCTGCGGCGGTCGATACGAACATAGACGCAATCCTTGTGATCGAATTCAAAGTCGAGCCAAGATCCACGGTACGGGATGATTCGCGCATTGAACAATAGCTTGCCGGAGGAATGGGTCTTTCCTCGATCGTGGTCGAAGAACACACCAGGTGAACGATGAAGCTGCGAAACGATGACTCGCTCGGTTCCATTGATCACAAAGGTGCCCGTATCGGTCATGAGCGGAATTTCGCCCATGTAGATTTCCTGTCGCTTGACCTCCTTGACCACCTTGGCTGACGCCGGGGATTCCTTGTCATAAAGAATCAATTGCACGAGGACGCGCAGGGGGGCTGCATAGTTGGCGCCGCGCTGTTGGCACTCCTTCACATCGAAGGTCGGCTCGCCAAGCCAGTAGTCCACATACTCAAGGACGGCGTGGCCAGAATGGCTGGTGATCGGAAAGACGGAGCGCAATGCGGCATGCAGCCCTTCGTCCAGGCGCTGGGCCAGAGGGACTTCCGACTGCAGAAAGCGTTTGTAGGAATCAACCTGGGTCGTCAACAGGTAGGGAACGTCGAGGACATCCCAACGTTTGCCAAAACTGTTCCGGATGCGTTTCTTCTCGGTGAAAGAATAGGCCATATCAATTCCTTACCTGACGGTGCTTAGCGTGTTACAAAGGACTTGCGAAGAGGCGGGTTTACCTTCATCGCACTGCCATCCCATGGTCACCGGACCCCTAGGGTTCGCGGTGTAAATCCTGTATGTGTCTTCGGGACACAATTCCGGGCGCCCACAGCGCCAAAAGGCCGGCAGCTATGCTGCCAGCCTCGATACTGACTTGTCAGTCTGGTGGACGACCAATTACTTGATGTCGACCGTTGCACCAGCCTCAACGAGCTGCTTCTTGACGTCTTCAGCTTCAGCCTTGCTAACGCCTTCCTTGACGGTTGCAGGAACGCCTTCAACCATGTCCTTCGCTTCCTTGAGGCCAAGACCGGTTACCGCACGGATAACCTTGATCACGTTGACCTTGTTTTCGCCGAAGCCGGTCATGACTACGTCAAACTCGGTCTTTTCTTCAGCAGCGGCCGCGCCGCCAGCAGCCGGAGCCGCCGCTACAGCAACGGGTGCTGCTGCAGTCACGCCAAACTTTTCTTCCATCGCAGAGATGAGGTCAACAACCTCAAGCACGGTCAGGTTAGAAATCGCTTCAAGGATGTCGTCTTTTGAAATTGCCATCGAATTTCTCCAAAAATATTTTCTGTTAGGTCGAAACAGTCAGCCTTAAGCCGCTTGCTTCTGATCCCGAATTGCTGCAATGGTGCGAACCAGCTTGGTGTTCGGCGCATCAAGCGTACGGACAAACTTCTCGATCGGCGCCTTCATGGTGCCCATCAGGATTGAGATTGCCTGATCCCTCGTCGGGAGCTTCGCCAAACGATCAAGAGCTTCCGGACCGTACTGCTTACCGCCAACGGCGACGAGCTTTACGACCAACTTGTCGCTTTGCTTGACGAAGTCAGCGATTACGCGTCCAGCGGCGCCCGGATCTTCCAGCGAGAACGCCAGAATCAACGGCCCCACCAAACCGTCCTGCAAGCAAGCAAACTCAGTGCCCTCAACTGCCCGACGTGCGAGAGTGTTTTTCACCACTCGCAGGTAGACACCGGATGCACGTGCGTTCTTACGCAGGTCGGTCAGCTGTTCAACGGTCAGTCCACGGTATTCCGCAGCCACCGCTGAATATGCCTTTGCAGCGACAGCGGAAACCTCTTCGACGACAGCTTTTTTGTCATCAAGTCTCAGCGCCACTTTTTTTCTCCAGTTAAATCTGAATAGTCTTTTCTATTCAGAGCCATTAAAACGAGCCGTCCTTCCAGATGGCTCGCATTTTCACGGCTCCTTTCGTCGGTTGCCGACTCAAGGTCACCGTCTGCGCAGGCTGATCGATCATTAAGCACCCAGTGCACCTGCGGTCTTTGACGGTTACCGGCAGATCGCTCCGCCGGCAACCCAAAGTTCTTTATGCGGACAGGCTGCCCGGATCTAGCGTCAGGCCAGGGCCCATCGTGCTGGATACCGTAATCTTCTTGAGATAGACGCCCTTTGAGGTCGAAGGCTTTGCCTTCTTCAGGTCCGCCAACAAAGCTTCAAGATTTTCCTTGAGCGCATTCGCGTCAAAGTTCACCTTGCCAATCGTGCAGTGGATGATGCCTTTCTTGTCCGTGCGGTAACGCACCTGACCGGCTTTAGCATTGCGGACCGCACCGGCAACGTCAGCCGTTACCGTGCCGACCTTCGGATTCGGCATCAGGCCACGCGGACCCAGGACCTGACCCAACTGGCCTACGACGCGCATTGCGTCGGGCGTCGCGATAACAACGTCAAAATCCATTTCGCCTGCCTTGATGCGCGCTGCCAGATCATCCATACCGATGATGTCAGCACCGGCCTCTGCCGCCGCATCTGCGTTAGCACCCTGAGCAAAGACGGCTACACGTGCCGACTTGCCGGTACCGTTCGGCAGAACGGTAGCGCCACGAACCGCCTGGTCAGATTTTCTTGGGTCTACACCCAGAATGACAGCCACATCGACGGCTTCGACGAACTTGATCGTTGAGACGTCCTTCAGGACCGCAAAGGCTTCTTCAGCGGCGTAGAGCTTGCCCGCCTCGACCTTTTCGTTGATCAGTTTTGCTCTTTTGGTCAGCTTAGCCACTTAGATACCCTCCACGTCCAGACCCATGCTGCGCGCGCTGCCTGCGATCGTGCGAATGGCCGCATCCTCGTCGGCTGCCGTCAGATCGGGCTGCTTGATCTTGACGATCTCAGCCAGCTGGGCTCGGGTGATCTTTCCTACCTTAGTGGTATTCGGATTGCTGCTGCCCTTTGCAAGGCCAATCGCCTTCTTGATCAGAACCGTCGCAGGAGGGGTCTTCGTAATGAAGGTGAAGCTCTTGTCCGCATAGACGGTGATGACCACCGGCAGGGGCAGGCCCTTCTCTACGTTCTGCGTTGCCGCATTGAACGCCTTACAGAATTCCATGATGTTGACACCACGCTGACCCAGCGCGGGACCAATGGGAGGACTCGGGTTGGCTTCGCCAGCCTTCACCTGCAGCTTGATATAGCCTGCAATCTTCTTTGCCATGTTTTTCTCCTAATGTGGGTCAAACGCCTGTCAAGGCTCCCCATTGAGCTCAATCGCGGCCAGGCAACGGCCCGATTGCCCTGTAGCGATCAGGCCTTTTCGACCTGACCGAAATCCAGCTCTACCGGCGTTGAGCGTCCGAAAATCAAAACGGAAACCCGCAAGCGGCTTTTCTCGTAGTTGACTTCCTCGACGACGCCATTGAAATCTTTGAAAGGTCCGTCGTTTACGCGAACCACTTCGCCCACCTCAAAGAGAATTTTAGGCTTTGGCTTCGCGGCACCTTCTTCCATCCGACCAAGAATGACCGCAGCCTCCTTTTCGGTAATGGGCGCAGGCCGATCGGAGGTGCCCCCGATAAATCCAAGAACCCGGGGCACTTCCTTAACGAGGTGCCAGGTCTCTTCATTCAATTCCATCTGGACCAGCACGTATCCCGGAAAGAATTTCCGTTCACTCTTTCTCTGCTGACCCATACGCATTTCAACCACCTCTTCGGTGGGAACCAGGATCTGACCGAAATATTCCCCTAGGCCAGAGCGCGCAATACGCTCTTCAAGGGAGCGTTTGACCTGATTCTCGAAATTCGAGTAAGCGTGGACGACATACCAACGCAAAGACATTCGTTAGTTCCCCTGTCCGGTCATCAAACTGATTCCCCAGAAGAGAACGGCGTCCAGTGTCCACAACAAAATACCTACGACGAAAACCAGCGCAACGACCACCAAGGTCGACTGCATGGTTTCCTGTCGCGACGGCCAAATCACTTTCCGAACCTCAACCCGCGACTCGACCAAAAATGCCATGAACAGGCGACCCATCGCCGTCGTGGCCGCAACCCCAAGAGCTGTAAGCACCGCCGCGATCACGCCTAATACGCGATACGCCAACGCCTTGTCAGCAAACTGATAAAACCCGGCAATGCCGGCCAGCAGAATGGCTACCGCCACAACCAGCTTGACAGTATCAAGCACTGATGAGGACGATTCGACCCTTGCATTCATGGGATCAACCTTTGATCGAAAGCTTTTTCAGAAAGGGATATGGCAGGCCAGGAGGGTCTCGAACCCCCAACCTGCGGTTTTGGAGACCGCTGCTCTACCAATTGAGCTACTGACCTATACCCTTGGAATTTGGCGAGATGCCCTAGCATCTCGCCAATTGTCGTCTTAGGCGATGACCTTAGAGACGACGCCGGCGCCGACGGTGCGGCCACCTTCACGAACAGCGAAACGCAGACCTTCTTCCATCGCGATGGGGTTGATCAGCTTCACGGTGACCTTGATGTTATCGCCCGGCATCACCATTTCAACGCCAGACGGCAGCTCAACAGAGCCCGTTACGTCCGTCGTACGGAAATAGAACTGCGGACGGTAGCCATTGAAGAACGGCGTATGTCGACCACCTTCATCCTTTGAAAGGACGTAGATTTCAGCTTCAAAATGAGTGTGCGGCTTGATTGAACCCGGCGCCGCCAGAACCTGGCCACGCTCAACGTCTTCACGCTTGGTACCACGCAGGAGGACACCCACGTTATCACCAGCAACACCTTCGTCCAGCAGCTTGCGGAACATTTCAACGCCCGTGCAGGTCGTCTTCACCGTGTCCTTGATGCCGACGATTTCGACTTCTTCACCGACCTTGACGCGACCACGCTCAACACGACCCGTAACAACCGTACCGCGACCCGAGATCGAGAACACGTCTTCGATCGGCATCAGGAAGCTCTTTTCAATGTCACGTTCCGGTTCCGGAATGTAGGTATCGAGCGCGTCAACCAGCGCAATGATCGCCGGTACGCCGATTTCGCTCTGGTCGCCTTCCAGCGCCTTCAGAGCAGAACCCTTGATGATCGGAGTGTCATCGCCCGGGAAGTCATACTTGGAAAGCAGTTCGCGCACTTCCATTTCGACCAGCTCAATCAGCTCAGCGTCATCGACCATGTCGGCCTTGTTCAGGAACACGACGATGTAAGGTACGCCAACCTGACGCGCCAGGAGGATGTGCTCACGGGTCTGCGGCATCGGACCGTCCGCAGCAGAACAAACCAGAATCGCGCCGTCCATCTGCGCTGCACCGGTGATCATGTTCTTGACGTAGTCGGCGTGGCCGGGGCAGTCAACGTGTGCGTAGTGACGGGTGGGTGATTCGTATTCAACGTGCGCCGTAGCGATCGTGATTCCGCGCGCACGCTCTTCCGGCGCTGCGTCAATCTGATCGTATGCCTTGAATGCACCACCGAAGCGCTCTGCACCAACCTTCGTCAGTGCCGCGGTCAGAGTCGTCTTGCCGTGGTCGACGTGACCAATGGTACCAACGTTGACGTGCGGCTTGTTACGCGTAAATTTTTCCTTAGACATCCGCAAAAACCCCTTAACTGTTGATTTCTAACAACCCTAACTACTGGAGCCCATAACCGGACTTGAACCGGTGACCTCTTCCTTACCAAGGAAGTGCTCTACCGACTGAGCTATATGGGCAAAACTCAAATATTTGGAGCGGGTAGCGGGAATCGAACCCGCGCCATCAGCTTGGAAGGCTGAGGTTCTACCATTGAACTACACCCGCCAAGGTAAAACCGCCCGAATGGTGGAGGGGGAAGGATTCGAACCTTCGAAGGCTGAGCCGTCAGATTTACAGTCTGATCCCTTTGACCGCTCGGGAACCCCTCCAATCGGGTTAGCAGGCGATTATGTTCAAAAGATTATGGGTAGTCAACCCCTTTTATCCTTCTCCCGATCCCTGACATTCAACTCATTCATCGCCCGAGGATAGTCTCCGGACAGAATCAGCGGCATCGCACGCATGGCCTGACCGATCGCATCGCCGATTTCGTGCGACTCCCCTTTCGACGGCGCATCCAAGACATAGTTAGCGACCTGCGCTCGATCTCCGGGATGACCGATACCCAGCCTTAACCGATAAAACTCAGGAGATTTGAGATGAAGGACCATGTCTCGCAGCCCGTTATGACCGCCATGCCCGCCACCCTTCTTGAGCCGGACCACCCCGGGCGCCAGATCCAACTCATCATGAGCAACCAGAATTTCATCCACCCCGATCTTGTAATAGGCCGCAGCCGCCAAGACCGAGCTACCGCTTCGGTTCATATACGTGGATGGCTTCAGCAAAACCAGGGCGTCGCCACCCACATCCTTTCGCGCAACTGCACCCTGGAACCGTGACTCGTCTCGGAAAACCAGCCCCATGGAACGAGCCACCTCGTCCAAAAACCAAAACCCGGCGTTATGCCGGGTTTTTTCGTATCGGGACGTGGGATTACCCAGCCCGACCAGGAGCCGGATCACCGGTTATCCCGATGCATCCGGACAGCCGGAAGCGCCATCAGGCCTCTTCACCACCAACGCGGGGCGCATGAATCGCCGCCACGAGCTGGTCATGTCCCGCACCATGCAGCAACTCGACAATCTGGACACCCGGCGGAACCTTGATGTCCGACAGGTGAACCGACTGACCGATATCCAGCTTGGCCATGTCGATCGCAATGAATTCCGGCAGACGCGCGGGAAGACAGGTCACTTCGACATCGACCAACGCATGATTGATCACACCACCCTTCTTGGCGCCAACTGAAGTTTCCTGATTCAGGAAGTGCAGCGGGACATGGACCTTGATCTTCTGCGATTCACTCACGCGCTGAAAATCCATGTGCAGAATAATCGGGCGACTCGGGTGACGCTGCATATCCTTGAGAATAGCCGTCTCTTCCTTGCCATCAATCCGAAGCGTCAAAATGTGGGAGTAAGTTGCCTCATCCTCGAGCGCCTTGTTGACCTTATTGTGGTCGAGCGTAATACCTACTGGCTCTTCCGTGCCACCATAAAGTACGGCCGGGATCTTTCCTTCAACCCGAAGGCGACGCGAATGACCGCGACCCAAATCCTTGCGGAGCTCCGCTTCAAATACATAACTGCCTGCCATCTTTTTTCTCCAAATACTCTGAGCAGTTGAGGGATACGCTGACCCTAGTCAACGTACATTGAACTGACCGATTCACCTGCCGCCATTCGGCGAATGGTTTCAGCCAGCATTTCGGCAACACTGAGCTGCCGGATTTTTTTGCATCGCTTGGCCTCTGGGCGAAGCGGGATCGAATTGGTGACCACCAACTCATCCAGTACCGACTCATTGATGTTCTCCAGGGCGCGCCCCGAGAGAACCGCATGCGTACAGTAGGCCACGACCTTAAGAGCACCATGCTCCTTCAGGGCTTCCGCAGCCTTGCAGAGCGTTCCAGCGGTATCCACCAGATCATCGACCATGATGCAGGTACGCCCCCTGACATCACCAATAATATTCATGACCTTGGCCTCATTGGCCTTCGGGCGTCGCTTATCGATAATGGCCAGATCCGCCTCGTCCAGCCGCTTCGCCAGCGCCCTTGCCCTGACGACACCCCCGACATCGGGAGAAACCACCATCAGATTGGGATAATGCTGCCGCCAAACGTCCCCGAGCAAAATCGGCGAGGCGTAGACATTGTCCACGGGCACATCAAAGAAACCCTGAATCTGGTCTGCATGAAGATCCAGAGTCAACACCCTATCGGCTCCAGCTGCGGTGATCATCTTGGCCACCAGCTTCGCGGCAATTGGCACGCGTGCGGAGCGGATTCTTCGATCCTGCCTCGAATATCCGTAATAAGGGATAACCGCCGTAATCAGACCTGCCGATGAACGCCGAAAAGCGTCAATCATCACCAGCAACTCCATCAGGTTCTCATTCACCGGCGAGCACGTCGGCTGAATGATGTAGACCTGCCGGCCGCGAACATTCTCCTCAATTTCAAAGGAGATTTCCCCATCCGAGAACCGTCCGATGGTCGACTGACCTAGTCGCATGTTCAAGGATCGAGCAATGCCCTTGCCCAAAGGCAGGTTGGCATTCCCCGAAAAGACCATAAATGTCGGATCAGACATTCAGACAGCTTCCTTTTTCGCGGTTACCGGTGGATTTGGCTGGGGCGCCAGGATTCGAACCTGGGCATGGCGGGATCAAAACCCGCTGCCTTACCGCTTGGCTACGCCCCAAAAAACTTCAATACCAGACTCATCGACACGCATCGAGCAATGGCGATCGATTCAGCCCCTTGGCTACAAAAGAGCACCATGCGGGGCCCAGAGCCCGCTGCGCCTCAAGCGCCTCCGCTTCGGTCGGATAGGCGGCAAAAACACACGCCCCGGTGCCGGTAAGACGTGCTTCGCCGACCACAGACAGCGCTTCGATCGCGGCGGCCACCTCAGGATAGTGCTGCAGCACCACCGGGAGGCAATGATTTTCCCGCCGACCCTCAAAAAAGCCTGCCATTTTGATTGGCGGGTTGTCCCTTGTCAAATCAGGGTCTGTAAAGACCCGCCCAGTGGCCACGTGACACTCCGGCACGACGACGAGATACCAAGGCTCATCCAGATCGAGGGGCGTCAGATCCTCACCAACCCCCTCACCCCAGGCCGCAAATCCTTCAATAAAGACGGGAACATCGGCCCCCAGCTTAAGCCCAATTGCCTTGAGTTCGCTTTGTGTCAGACCGGCCCCCCAAAGGTGATTCAGCGCTACCAGCGTTGTCGCAGCATCCGAACTTCCACCGCCCAGCCCCCCACCCATCGGGAGGTTTTTCTCAACTGCAATAGTCACGCCCTGCGAGACTCCGGAAGCGAGCTGGAGGGCTCGGGCGGCCCGAACCGTAAGATCCGTCTCCTCCGGAACCCCGGGAAGCGGACACGCCAAACCAATCACCCCATCCTCACGGACCGTGAAATCGATCCAGTCACAGCGGTCAATGAACTGGAAAACGGTTTGGAGCAAGTGATAACCATCTTCGCGCCGACCTACGATGCGAAGCAGCAGATTGAGCTTGGCCGGAGCGGGAAAACGGGCGGTGATAGGAGCTTTCGTCATGATTTGCCTGCGGTGGGTGAACTCGGATTCCATTGATCCACGATGATCTTGAGACGCACCCCGCCCCCCTCAATCAATAGACGCCCCGGCAGGGAGTAACCACCCACTGTGACGGCGCTCGAGGGAACAATGCGCCAACCTTGCTGAACAAAAGCGCCCTCGGGACCGGCGGCCAGCGGCTGCCATGGCTCCTCTGCATTCGGAATACCGAGAACCCAGCAGCGAAGACTCTTGAGCGGAACCGCAAAGCCGAGCCGCGCCTTCAATGCCGCCTCGGGATCTCTCGCCAGGTGATCAATTCCATCGCCCTCGTTGATGTAAATGAGGTCGCGCTGAAGGATGATGGAGACCAGCCCCTGACTGAGGGGTCCTGAGAGGCGCAACCGATCCTGCTTGGGATCATGACTCCAGGCGAGATCCGCCTGCCAGGAGTCTTTCGCAGCATGCACGCCGATCCGACCCTCCAGACTCCAGTTCACCAACTGATCCGGTGACAGCCCGACCGGCTTGTCAGTGCCGCCCCCCTGAAACGTCGCACAACCCGATAAAGCCAGCAGAAGGATGAGTGCGAAAAGGCGACTCATTTTACAGCACCGGTAAACACCTCTGGGTAGGTCTGATGGATTCTCTGCATATCCTGTTGCTGAGCATCTCGCTTCCAGGCGTCGAGCCAAATCTGACGCGCCTCGGCCTTTCGACCCATGACCCAAAGGACCTCACCCAAATGTGCTGCGATTTCGGGGTCCGCAAAAAGCCCATAGGCTTTCTTCAGGGGCGCTAAAGCATCCTGTACTTTCCCTTTGCGGAAAAGAACCCAACCGTAACTATCAAGAATCGCAGGGTCTCCGGGTCGCTTAGCGAGCGCTCGCCGAATGTAGCCCTCCGCCTCATCCAGCCGATCCGGATAATGAACCGTCAAGGAAAAACCGAGAGCATTCAGCGCCGCAGCATCCTCGGGGTTTTTTTCAAGGAGGGCCTTGAGATCAGCCTCCATCACGTCTAGGCGTTTGAGCTGCTCTCCAAGTAATCCCCGCGTATAAAGCAATTCAGGTTGGTCAGGCATTTGTCGGATGGCATCGGACAATAGATCAAAAGCCGTTTCCGTCTGCCTGAGCTTGATGAGCATTTCGGCCTCGATGAGGAAAAGCCGGAGACGCTCCTTAGGGAACTCCACGCGCGCCGAGGCCAGACGATCCCGCGCCTCGGCCGTCCGTCCGAGCACAATCAAGGCCGAAATGGCATTGAAACGGGCATCGAAGAGCATGGGCCCTTCACTAATCTGGTCGAATTCCTTAAGCGCGGCTTCGGTGCGCCCCTCCCGAGCATCAATCAACGCAATCGAAAATGCGGCTTGCGGCCGCCAGCGCTGATCGCTGGATAAAAGATCAAACTCCTTTCGCGCCTTGGCCAAGTCACCCATCTCCAGCCAAACCGAGGCGAGCGCGAAACGGGCATCGTCATTGCCGGGGTCACGCGAAACCACCTTGGCCAACTCGCGTTCGGCCGCAGGAAATTCACCCATTTTTGCCAGAAACTGTCCGTAGATCAGACCCAGCCGCGCATTTTTAGGGTCAATTCGGTATGCCTTCTCGAGGGCCGCCCGCCCCGCGCGCAATTCCCCTGCCTGCAAAAGGAGCTGCGCCTGAAGCATCAGGGCCCGGCTCCAGTTCGGGCGCATCGCGAGAGCTCGCGCCACCTCCTCCTGGGCCACCAGCAAAGCACCCTCTTCAGTGGCCAGATAGGCCGCCGCCAGATGGACTTCGGCGACTTTTGGCAGGCGATCCACTAGGTCACGCATGATCTCGAGTCCGCGTTCACGCTCCTTTTCGGCATCGATCCAGCGCACCAACTCAATCAGGGTATTTTCGAGGTCAGGATCCTTAAGCTCGATCAACTGGCGAATCTCATCCGCCGCCTCACCGATTTCATCGTTCTTGACTCGCAGAATCAGGGTCAACCGATGTGCTGAAAGGCTTTTAGGATCCAGCTCAGCCCACACCTCGGCGGCTTCGGTCGCCTTATCGGCGTTCTTGACATAAACCGCAACCTGAGTGGCTCTGGCAGCCACCTTGGGGTCGTGCGTGAGCTGAAGGGCGCGCATGTAATAATCGAGCGCCAGTTCAAATTGGCCCCTCTGGCCGGCGACCTCGGCGGCCAACATCAAAAAAACCGGGTCATTCTCATCGCCGGGCTCAGGGGCCCCCTGAGCCACCGGACCCGGAGCAGCGTCTTCCGTCCCGGGCGCCCTGACGCCGGCACAGCCAGTTGCCCAAAGGATTCCAGCCACCAACAGGGTCACTAAGGTTTTCAGCACGGGCGAAGGGCCTCAAGAAGAAAGATTGGGGGGAACGTTCACCCCGCTCGAGCAGGGCTTTTTCGGGAAAGAATCGAAATGCTTCAAGCAACAAACGCCTTGGCCCATACCCAGACGGCTCGCTATTCCCTAGAATTATATTCCGAAAGCATCATGCAGTGAGCCGAATGGCCATCATCACCCTGGGTCTTAACCATAACACCGCCCCCGTTTCGGTTCGCGAGCGCATTGCGTTTCCGGCCGAGGGGATGATCCATGCACTGAAAAACCTTGCGCGCGTCCCGGTCGTCGAGGAAGCCGCAATCCTCTCGACCTGCAACCGCACCGAACTCTACTGTGGCCTGAGCTCGCAAGATCCGGAACCACTGCTCGCCTGGCTTGAACGAGAGCAGCAATTGAAACGGGAAGACTTTCAACCCTTCCTCTACACGCATCACGACAGCTCGACCATCCGCCACATGTTCCGCGTCGCCTCTGGCCTTGACTCCATGGTGCTAGGCGAACCTCAGATTCTCGGCCAGATGAAGTCGGCCTACCAGACTGCAACCGAAGCCGGAACCCTTGGAAAAACCTTGGGCAAACTCTTCCAGCACACATTCAGTGCCGCTAAAAAGGTCCGGACCGATACCGCGATTGGCAGTAGCCCCGTCTCCGTGGCATTTGCCGCCATCCGGCTTGCCCAGCGTATTTTCGAGGACCTCAGCGAACAGACCGCCGTCCTCATCGGCGCAGGGGAAACCATTGAACTGACGGCGCGGCACCTCACCGAGAACCGGATCGGAGAGCTCATCATCGCCAATCGCACCTATGATCGGGCGCATCTTTTGGCTCAGCAGTTCAACGGGTTTGCCATCTCGCTCCATGAACTCCCGCAGCATTTAGCGAAGGCTGACATCGTCGTGTCATCGACCGGCAGCCCTCTCCCGATCCTCGGCAAAGGGAGTGTAGAGAGCGCCATCAAGGCCCGACGCCATAAACCGATGTTCATGGTGGATCTCGCCGTTCCCCGCGATATCGAACCCGAGGTCGAACAGATCCGCGACGTCTACCTCTACACCGTGGATGACCTTCGCCACACGATCGAAGAAAGCCTTCGCTCTCGCCAGGAGGCCGCGAAACAAGCCGAGGAAATCATCGATGTCGAGGTGGCGCACTTTCTCAACTGGATGCGAGCCCAGGGCGCAACCGATACCATTCGAGAGCTCAGAGCCCATGCAGACAGCATTCGTGAAGATGCGCTTGAGCGGGCCCTAAGAGGCCTTCGTTCGGGGCAGTCTCCTGAAGAGAGTCTCGCCTATCTGTCTTTGCTCCTGACCAACAAATTCACTCACCTCCCCAGCACGCAGCTCCGACAAGCCGGTACCCACGAGCGAGAAGACCTGATAGCCGCTGCGCGAGAACTTTTCCAACTCAAGGATAACCACTGACTCCGTGAAAGACTCGATCCGGCAGAAACTCGAACAGCTCTCCCAGAGATTCGAGGAAATTACCGCCCTATTGGCCGAACCTGAAACTCAAAATGATCAGGATCGCTTCCGCTCTCTGAGCAAGGAATATGCACAGCTCAATCCACTGGTCACGACCTTCAGGGATTATCACGCAGCCATTGAAGCCAAAACCTTTGCGGAAAGCCTGAGCAGCGACCCCGACCCAGAGGTCCGCGCCATGGCCGCAGATGAAATCAAGACGTCGTCAGAAAGTCTCGAGACACTGGAGCAGAAACTACAGGTCCTTCTCTTACCAAGG
>Ga0007809_10000354_pt1 | contig 19018 bp, 27 predicted proteins | sample CryBogCBE02Aug07_FD_60383 | JGI IMG/M metagenome (GOLD analysis project Ga0007809, IMG submission 60383) | Freshwater microbial communities from Crystal Bog, Wisconsin, USA - CBE02Aug07 | ecosystem: Environmental > Aquatic > Freshwater > Lake | place: Crystal Bog, Wisconsin, USA | collected...
TATTGATTTGACGGAAATAATCTAGTGAACCGACATAACCTTCAGATAACACGAAGTCGAGAGCGATTGTATTTGGTGAAAATACCGATTGACGAAGTTTGAAGAGACCGAGAGCAATACTATCGTTGAAGTTACTTGTTGAAATATCGAAGGATGGAATTGTTTCCATTACTTGTGATACACTACCGTTTGTACCATAGTTTGATGCAGCAGAGAGCGGGAAGTTTAATCTCTGTGAAGGTACTGTTAGGTAGTTACCTGGTGTAAATGCTGAAGCATATGAATTAACAGTGTAGACATTGTTAATATCATTAAACGGCGTTGAAGGATAGAGGTTTGTATTATCAATTAAACCGATGTAGTTACCTTCAAAACGTGTATTAATAGCATTTTGTGATTCATTAAGAATGATCAAACCTGCATTACCGAATTGTGAGATAGTAGCAGGTGTAAATGATGCTACAGGTGATGCGCCAGAGGCGCCTGTATTGCCAGCATCAGAAGCTGATAGCCATGTAAATGCAGATCCATTAAGGATAGCAAGGTATTGCTGTTGAGTTAAGCGAACGTGACTAGGTGCACCGAACAAATATGCGCCCGCAGATATTGCGAGGTTAGTTGATGTTACGGGAAGTGTTGATGTAAAGGTATATGAAGATAACTGCTGATAAATGAAGTTATTTGTAGTTGAAAGTGCATAATTTGTTGCATTTGCAGATAAGGCACTCAAACTGAGCGCATATGCACTGTTTTGATATAAGACAGTTGTAGAAAGACCACAAAGTGTAGTAGAAAGACTGTAATTTGGATACCCGTTAAATGCAGTTAATGCTGCTGGTGATGCAACCCAAGCTGCACCATTAGCGGTAATATTTATACTATTTGAATATCCAGATATAACATTATATGATGTAGTTACAGGTTGTGTAGCTACTGCAGGATATATAAGAGCACTATACTGACTGGAATAATCGACGCCTGCAGCACTACCATAGGGGAGACGATAAGCAACTACATTAGCAGGTGATTGAAATACGGCAGCTGCTGTCTGATAGAAGTAACGCTCTGCAGCGTTAGTCGGTAAACCGAAGATCTGCTCCCAATCGGCGAGAGAAGCAACAGTAATGGGTTCAGAAGATGGGCCCTTGGCAGCGAAACCAGGGATTAAAACGGTTGTAGGAGGTACACCGGGTGCTGCAAGAGATAAATCGACTTCGCTAATCTGTACGCCCGGGCTTTGTAGTGTAAGTGCCATATAAAGTATTTATACTTTTTGGAAAATATTTTTTTAAGAATTATAAATCTGTAGCCCAATTTAACGGTGTGACAATGAGTTGTGAATATTCAAAAGTGAAACTCGATTCTAATTCCGTAGCATCTCTGTAATTATACTCAATTCCATTTAAAGTAGTTGGAAAAGCGTCAATATATTTAAATTCCATAATGCGATTATTGTATTCATCGAGCGCAAATATTGAAATTATCGCTTTATAGTCACTTTCAGGTGTTTTTACATATGTTGTTGCACCTTGTGTGTAATTATTCTGATCGTATAATCCTGTTTTATCGTTATTGAGCATGTTTAACCATGTGTATATCACCCAGTAATTTGTAAATCTGTTGTCAACAGTGAAGTTTACTGTTAAAGGATCATATGGTTCACGGCTATAGCTTGTTTGCGCAAATGTCTGGCCAGAGAACCGTGCATTAGCTGATGGTACTCTTATACTTGGTATCACAGAACCATGCACTGCAAACTGTAAAAGATCTAAGTTTATATTATTATTGCCTTCTAAAAACCGTGAATTTATACGTTTTAACGCATCTGGAACATTAAGAACAAGTCTAAACTTATCTTTTCTCGATAAGTTAAAAGGGCTTTGTATGTAATCTACTGTATTTGACATATATTATTGTAGGAAATGCCACCCGTCTTGATTATTAGAATTAAGAAATGACCAGCCTTGTGATTCAAGATCAGCAATACCTGTATCCTTTTCACTTACATCACCTTGCATAATAATAGGTAGTGGAGCTGACATATCTTGTTCTTTTTCGTTGTTATACGATGATATCGGATTTACAAAATATTTAATCCCGTAATCTAATGACTTTAACTTTAACGGTCGTTTATTATCATCTAACTCTACTATTTCAAAGTATCTTTCCGTAATTTCATTTTCTAAACTCATAAGAGCCCAGATTAAACTCATTACTCTATCATCCCAGTTATCAGATCCCGGTCTTGCAGCCCAGGTACCATTAGGATATCGTACAAAATCACGTAGTTCACCAAGAGTCTTAAGATCTCGTATACGAATTACATTGAGTTCATTGAGCCAATACCGCATATTAGTTACGCCTTTGTACTTTGTATTAGTATGTGCTACTATACCGATTTTGTTAAAAACCTTATCTCCTGCTTTTACACCATATGATACGAGATTCTCATATCCAAGTGTATTTCTTAGTTGATCAACAACTTGCGCACCACAATTATTACGTTCAATAAGAGCTGGCGGTTTACCCCAATGTTCTAATATTTCATTTAATTTTGTAGTGAAATTATATGGACTCATATTGCGGTTATGATATACTGCAACCTGTTCAATATGTTGTAAATTAGTAATATCTAATACCTGTATTACTGAAGCTGCTTCACCTATACCTTCGGATACGTCAACACCAGCTACATATAGCCTATCTTTATTAGGTTCATCCCATAGAAGATAATGACCTTCATCAAAAACAAACTTTGGTTCACTACAATCTAATTTTAGTTTATCAAAGAATTCCTCATCTACAGCACTTTCACCAGATTGAATGAATACATTTCCATACTCTTGATCGAATGATTCTCTACTACCGAGTTGCTTGATAGTATCATTCTTCCATTTTTCATCTCTACCTGGTACCTCCCACCAATCTACACGTTCGGCATGCCATCTATTCCATTTTTCGGGATCTGTTTCAATCGCGCCTTGATAAAGATCGAAAAACAAATTATTTGTACCATTAGGTGTACTAGCTACAAATATCTTTGATTTCTTAGAAGATGAAATAATGGGATATACAGATTCCCAAAATGATTCAACCATATGATTATCAATAAACGCTAACTCATCAAGAATAAGACAATTACAACTATCTCCACGACCGGCGTCAGAGCTTGTTGTACTAATACCAATACTTGAACCATTGGCAAATACTACAGAAGTTTTACCCCATTCAGTAACACCAGGCTTTAGATAGTTTGGTAGCTTTTCATAAGCCATACGAATACGCTTAAGAATATTAATAGCCGTGTTTTCCTTGTTAGCAACAACAAGCAGACGCTGATCTTCTTGAAAACAGGTAACCCAAAGAGCGTAAATTGTCATCATCGTCGTCTTACCAATCTGACGTGAGGCAAGAGTTATAACAAATCGATGATCTCTTAGACTTCTTAAAATTCTCTTTTGAAAATTATGTAGCTTAATCTTTATTTTACCTTCATCAAGATTTGTAATATAGAAGAAGTTTTCGGCAAAGTAAAGAATATTACGCTTACACTTAACTAAATCCTCTACCCATTCGGGATGTGACTCATAATCAAATTGCGCATCCTGTGTCGGCAGATTCTCATTACCTAGGTAATATTGCTGTTTTTGTTTTTTAGTTGGCATGGAGCATAAATACTTAGTAGATGAATACCTCACGTATATTTAACGAAGTTGGCGAGCTCTACGAAGCGTCAATAATTAATGAAGGCAAAAGCCGTTTTCCAGTACAGGCACCAGGCATTGGTGAAGGTACTTTTGAATATCAAAAGAACAAGAAAGTCGTACCTGCTGTAGCAAAAGGCACAAAAGCTTTTGTACAGCACGATTCAGGTCCAGATCATAAAGGTGCAGAGACAATGATTAAGCCTAATGATGCTAAGAATAGAAAGAACCCTTCCATGGAAGATGAACAGAGTGTCTATAACCCTGAAAGATTTTCAGGTCAATCTCCTAAAAAGACAGTTTCTTCAAAAAAGAAGAAAAAAGTTGAAAAAGTAGCAGAGGGAAAGATAAATAATTCTATGACAAAGTCTATTTTTGATAAACTCTACGAAACAGTCATGAACGAGGAAGCACTTCCTGGTGATGACAATATTGAAGCCCATGATGCTGAAGCTCTTGATCTCCCTGTTGGAGATGAAGAGGGTGAAGTAACAATTACACTCGATCGTGAGACAGCTAAGAAGCTCCACGAAGTACTCATGAGTGTTCTTGGTGAAGAGCATGAGAGCGGAAAACCAGAAGGTGAGGAACCAGAAGGTGAAGATGCAGAAGATAACGAAGCTTTTGGTGAAGCAACAGACATCGAGGAAGTAAAGATCCCTGGTACTGTTCATAAGGGTGGCAAGCATCCTTGGGAGAAGTCACCAAAGAACGATATTGTTGGTGATGAAACAGACAAGCTCGTTGACGGTGAAGAGGGTGACGGTGAAATCAAGAAGCAAGAAGATTTCGCTGGTACATCACACGGTCACGCTCTTGTAAATGCAAAGAGTGGTAAGCCAACGCCTGTTACACCTAATTCAAATCAGGTAAGTAAGCAGAATCCAGGTTCACGTACACACAGAAACGTTGGACAGGTTGCTTTTAAGAAGTAAGTTTAATCAAAAATAAAATTAGAAGACCCTAGTCGCAAGACTAGGGTCTCTTTTTGTATAAATATAAATGTGAAGAGCTTTAAGGATTTTATAACCGAAAGACATAAAGGATTAGATTGGCGTAAGACAGATGACGGTATTGTAGCGCGTGATCATAGGCATATGAAAACCGGTGGTAGTTATTTCTCTAATCCAACAAATAACACAGCTGCTTTTGTACCAAGATCATTACGTACAAAAGCAAGACCGTTTGCTGAACTCTCACCCGGTGGGTCAATAGTTGTTGGTAATTTAAAAGCACAACAGATTGCAGATTATTTTCAAAGTAATCTACCTCTCAAAATAAATGAGGTGAAAAGATTTAAGAGTTCTGGTTATAGCTTAACACGCACACAGAACGGATTTATATTTAAAAAGGATTCAATCTAATGAGTATTAATAGTTGTGATTTTTATACCGGTAACCCGACACCACAGATCTATCCAGGTTCAATAAATTACACGGATAATGGGTGTATTCGTTTTACGAATAAGAACAATAATGCTAATGAGCGCATTATACAGTCTAATTACTGGCGCGAGCAAATTAACTTATATGGTCAACAATGTTATTACTATGTTAATACATTCAGTTTACTATCTGCAGATAATCTTTACGGCGAACAGCCGACGCAACAATTTGCACCACCATTACCATTTATTATAGCTCTTAATTTAAATGAAAATGCTTTAATGCTTAGTAAGTACGGTTTATTATCAGAAGACGAAGTAACTGCATTTGTTCATATCAGTTCTTTCTATGCAACTTTTAACGGCTTAGAGCCAAAGTCAGGTGATGTATTTCAATTAACAGAATACGGAAATGATAGACCTGGTGGTAGAGATGGTAAGTATTTTGAAATAACAGAACGTCTAGACGAAGATGCTGCGACCATTAATCCCTTAGCCGGTCATTACGTGTGGTTAATTAAAGCTAAGAGATTTGAATGGTCATTCGAGCCGGGTATCACCGGTGATGCAGTTAATAACCAAGTATTTGATGATACTCAAAGCTCTACTGCATCCGGTGCTAATAAGCCGTATACATATAGCGCAGATATTGATTCAAAGCAAATTTTTGATTATTCGCAAACCGATTATAGTGACGTATACGGTGGTTATTATTAAAGTGCAGTATTTTTTTGGTATATTGTTTCGTAATCTGGTAGCCGTTCTTTTCTGTGCGAAGCAATAAACCCGTCAGCTTGACGACCTGATTCAAATACCATTTCCACTCTACCGGATCGACCACCGAAGATATACTTCAATGATCCTTCATTAGCTGCAATGCTTAAGATAGTATATGGCTCGTCGAGCTTGAACTTACTATCCCAACTATTAGTGTGCCGTGTTACAATAAAATTTGTACCGATGATGTAGTGCATTTTAGCTATTTACATTCTGTTCCTGCTTTTCAAGTTCATGAAGATCGCTCTTCATTGATTCAAAACGCTCTTCAATATATTTCTGAAATGCTAGTGGCTTAACCCAATCAATTTCTGAAGCACTTGAACGCTTTTTAAGTTGCTCAACTCTCTTACTAACAAATTCTACACCTTCCAATAAGCAAAGCCATCGTGAATATTCATCCTCTGTCATCGTGTGTGACTTGGACTGTGTGTTAACCGTTATATATTTTTTTGATGATGTTAAGTGCATACCCGAGCATTATGAATGAAATGCGCTTAGCGTCAAGAATATTTTTATGTTTATTTAAAGTTTCAAGTATATCACCAATTGCATCGATGCTCATGTGTATACTTTTAATATTATTAAGTACTGACTTCTGCATTGTCGGTTTTACATCATCACTAATATTACTCTGTAATATAGCTCTTGATAAAGTATCACCATACAGTGAAAGAAAGTTCTTAATAATAGATCTATCCGATTGTGTCTCTCGCTTAAAATAAGCACGGCCTTCCTCAAGAGCTGTATAATCTGATATATTGACGTTATGTCTAATATTATCGATTATGGAATCTACTCTTACCTGTCGTTCTTCAATCTTTAAACTGAGTCCATCGGCATTACCACCATCATTGGTAATACTGTTTATTGTATCAGGAATTTCCATTAGTAATAGTTGCTAATACAGGAGCTAGAGCTGCAGTTGTATCTGTGCTCATAATAGGTTCGGTCTGAAGAGCAGTTTCAGCATTTATATAAACTGCAATTGATTTTTCACATTCACCGCATTTGTATATATTCGTGTCATTAAGACGGACTGGTACAAAATCTCTACGTTTTTTACTGCATGGACATACAACATCAAGACCTTGATATGAAAATTCAGCTATTCGTTCGTTTTCAAGTTTCTTATTTTTAATAGTTACATAAACATCGAGAATCGAAACAAAGGCGTTATATGCTAATACCTGACCGAGTATGCCAACTAAAAAGCCCAGCCACCACACTACGTGAAAAACAGATAAAGTAACCGAAACAACAAATGCAACAGCGAGTAATATTACTATAGGAACAATCAATTTTTGAATCATTATATTATAATAATGTCAACGTATAAGGAAATCAAATATTACGCGTTACTTTCGTAATCCTCAGGTCCGAGATCTGCACTTTTATTGACAGTTTGTACGAGACTTCTAAGACACTTCATTGAATCTTTTAAATGTTTAACCATTTCGTTTATTTCAGATTGTATTTTTACATCTTTTTTAACCACAGGGTTGTCGAGTGAACTTTCAAAGGCATTAATAGCGCTTGAAGTATTTGTAATAAGATCACTAATAATATTAGCTGCATTTACCAATTGATATGGTAAAACATTATCAGCCTTAGCTGTATTAGGGCTCTGATCGGTATCGCGATTCTGACTAACTAAATCACTAAATTTCATTCTCTGTGAGCTAAATTCACGTGCAGCTTGACCACTTACCCATTTATTATACTGCATTGTAGCGTCCTCAAATAAAACTTTCTTTCTCATTACGATTATTTATAGCGTTGAAGTATAAATAATAGTGTATGTTATTTAAATCTAGATTTGATTTTGTTTTAGAGGCTGATGAAGATCAAGCAGCTGGTGATGCACCTGCGACTCCCGCAACGGATACCGAGGCTATGGCTCAGACGCTCGATACAGCGCAACCTAGTGATTTTAACGTAAAAGCTGCTGAGCGCCAAAAGCGCGTTGATCATGTAAAAGTGCAGCAAATTAATACACTCAATGAATGGATTACAAAGATCGACGATTTTATCGTATTTTTAAACGATACAAAGAGTGAATCAATGCAGATACAGCTTCACTCTGCACCTTGCGATTCTATGTTTGAAAAGATTGCTACGAGTGAAAAGAAGAAAATCTCTCGACTTGCTGCAGATCTCGGCAATCTAGGTCAAGCTCTTAAGGGGTATCTTGCCTCTGCTAATGACTAATAGTTGACATTAAAAGCTTTGCTTTTAATCCGTTGTGTGAATTTTTAATCACAAAGTACGGTGATATTTCATCAATTTTTGCAGCTATACATAAATCGTTAAAGTCTTTAAACTGTTTACCAATTTTTTCAGGCCATATAAATACAGTCTCTCCGTCGTCAATAAGTCGTTTTGTTTTATTATAACTTGCAGAATCCTGCCATTGACTATCTAGAACCCATATTATCTTGTGTAATTTATATTGAGATAGTTGCTCTCTTTGTATAGCAGTAAATGTTCTATCGCTACTTTCTTGTATACCTGCGACAGCTGTTGCGTTTTTTACAAAAAAAGCATCTAATGGACCTTCAAAAATAAAAATATATTCGAGTTCATGAGATATTTTATTAAGGTTAAATAAAGATTTTTCACCGTTAAATTTACCTAGATATTTCGGTATATTTTTATCGTTGTCAAATATCGCACGGGTTTGATAAAATACAATTTCATTCTTTTCATTATAAAATGGTATCACAATTCTATTTTTTTGAAATTTATCAGTTAGTGATAACCAGAGAGAGTCAGGTTTATTAACAGCAGAATCGAGTCTCCTGCTCTTAATTATAGATAATGCAGCATTCACAACTTTATTATCTTTAAAATAGGATACTTGATCTAAATCAAATAGATTTATGCAATCTAAAGGTAAAGTTGCAGCCTCTGTTACAGTCTTGGAATAGATCTCTTCCTTGTTAATATCAATAGGCAGGATATCATAGCTACTAATTTCATCTACAATCTCCTTGAACGTCTGCCCGGATACTTCCTGTATCCATTTTAATGGCTTACCTGACCATCCACAATTATGACAGCAAATATAATTGTCTTCTACAAGATAGTAACATCTACGCTTTCTCTGCCACGATCTACCTTCGCGGCAAATAGGGCAGCCACCTTCATATGTATTATTGTACTTTTTGTACTTAGGATAACCTGCGTACTGATAAAATTTTTGTACAACGTATGCTTGTGGTACTATCACATCTCTATAGTAGAGACTATATCAAAGGAATACAAGATATTATTTTTTAATTTCTTTTACCGATACAACACCTTTATGAATGAATTGACCGGAGTTAGGATCAGTATAAATTGCCTCAGTGATCTCTTGATTGCCTTTAATATAAGTTCTAAAAGTAGGGCGTACTGGCTCACCACTAATAGGTGACTGAATAATTTTTGGCTGAATCATGTCCATATAGTTATTTACTACTTACACAGTAGTTTGCACGCTATTTTTGGAATACTGCAATTTACACATTTTATATACATGGTTAGGTATTTTTTCAACCACATCTACAATTTTATTTTGAATGCCAATATCAAATTTTTCAATTGGTATTTCTCTCACCAGCATTTCTGGGAGCGATAAAAATTTATATACTTGATTGTCTGTCTCAATGTATACAAGCAATTCACCAAGGTAATAACCTGCAGTTACTGCATAAATGTATTGCTTTTTCGGGTGTTTTCTTAATTTAAAAAACATTATTCCTCGCTATCAAAAGGTGTATGATTGATAAATTTGTTAATTAGTGTAGTTAAAGAATCAGCTTCTTGTTGATTATGTGACGATATAATTTGTACAGGCGTACCGTCAAGAGAATAACCAAGTATAATATATGTAGAGAGAAACTCCTCTATTGTAGCTGCTAGCGATTCAGTATTCTTACGCGCATCAGATTTTGTTTTAAGCTGATTTTGTAAGATTGCTGTTAACGCTTTTTGTGTTAGTTCATCAATAGCTGCTGCCTCTTTAGGATCAAAATCTTCTGTTTTTTTACTCCTGGACTGTCTCTTCCTGGGTGTCTTGTCGTCCTTCATATGAATTATTTGTTGGTTTTGACATGTAGCGATTACGGCCACGATACTCGCCATTATTTGATACACCGTGTGTAATAAGATAATCGATTACAACCTCGATACTATCTGTCTTAATACTATAATTCTTCGGTATACGATGTCCACCATCATTAAATTCAAATAATGTTTCATCGAATTCTGTTTTATTACTATAGCAAGTAATCATTACAGAGCTTTCACTCGGATTAACCATAATAGTCCATCTGCGAGGATCACTCTTAGCATATACAGAAAATAAACGAATTACAATAAATCCATTATCTCTTAAGCGTTTAATAAAATACCCAGGTGTTTTTAGTTTGTTTTTGCTCATATTAATTTACTAGTGCAGAAGCTACAAATCTAATATCAGTAGATTCGAGTGCTATATCAAAAATAAGAACACCTAATTTAGCTATTAGTTGTGCTGTAATGGCTTTAAACTTCATACAAGAAATTATACGAAATATTTCAAAATTCAAGGGTATAGGTTTATCAAGTTGCTGACCGCTATAATCATCTGTGAGCTTCATTCCATACGAGTCAGTATTAGCGCGCGTGAGATCTGTAAGATCTCCATGTACAATATTACCTTTAAATGAAAGGTACAATCTATTTGTTTCAGTAGCTATAGAACTACCTTTAATTAGAGAAGTAATAGCTATATTGGATAGACTAAACTTACCGTCTACAGATAGCTTACTAAGCTTATCCATATTGAGCTTAGGTAAAGAAATAATATTATCCTCATAGAGATGATACTTAAATCTAACTGTAGGTGATGTATATCCAATGCTATTAGTTTCTAAGTTAAAACTTATTTGCTGTTCTTCTATACAAGATAGAATCCTGCAAAATTTCTTTATGTCTGGAATATTAAGCTTCCTGGTTAAATCTACGCTCTTATCGTTGTATTGAGCGCTAATTACAATAGCGTTATCATTAGTAGCTATTATTGTCTTAATAAGACCAGGCTGTATATCCAGCACAGCACTTTCTGACACCCTACTAATAGGTGTCAGAAAGTCATTAACAAAACGGTCTTTATCTGTAATATTAAGAATCATTACCTCAATAATAAGCTAAGTTTACTTTTTATCAACACTATTAATCGGCTGTAGTAACTGTTTCTGACTTTTTTTTAATATCAGTAAAAGATGCAATAATTTCTTGCTGTGTCTCAATAAGAGTATTAAGCTTTTTATCGATAGCCTCAAGTCTCTCAAAAATACGTACAGAATACGGGCTTTCGTTGAAGTTTAATTCAAGTTGATTTGGATCATTATAAGTTGGTGCAGCTTGCTGTGCGACAGGTTGTGCAGCAGGTGTCTGTAGTGACGCCAGTGAAGGTATTACTACAGGGCCGGGCGCAGAAACAGGAGCGGCTTGCTCAAGTGGAGCTGATACAGTAACAGGAGCTACTGGTACAGGTTGAGGCTGTGGTTGTTGCTGTACACGAGGGATTGACTGTACAATACTATCAGGATTAATTGAGCTTGTAATAGGCTTGAGACTACTTACAATGTTTTTATCTAGTTCTTTCATTTCCCCGAGATTTTGCCCGAGGAATTGCAGTGCTAGATATTTGGCTTCATCGCCAGATACTTCTCTAATTACTTGTTCCATTAGTCTTCAAGTCCCTTAAGAAGTTCATCAATAGTGTCATCATCAACACTCGCTGTAACAGCCTCCTTTACAGGAGCCGGTCTGACTGCAGGCGTAGGTGCAGGTGTCGGCTTGACTACAGGTTTAGCAGGTGCTTCATCAACTACATCGTCTGCTACATCGACACTGCAATGATAATGCTCCTTAAGCATATCTACAAGCTCATCATAACTCTTGGCAGTTACATACGTCTCAAGATCATGAATACCGCTATATACATCCTCGTAATCATCAGGCGAAAGACCTTCGATTTCCTTCGGAAGAGCAAACTTTGTCGATACATATGTCGGATAATCACCCTGCTTCTCTACCTTAATCCTAAGATTACAACCATTAGGAGAAAGATCAAAAATACGAGGACCAAAATCAGCTGACTCTTCACCTTCAATAGCATCCTTAATAATCTTATCAATCTGACGACCATAGCGAAGAACCTTAATTGTACCGTTATTTTCAGGTGTAACAGGGTCGTTTACAACATAGACATTTACCATCCAGTTTTCACGTCGGTTAAGTGCCTTTGACTTTTCCTTCTCCTCTTCAGTTCCATTACGACGAATACGGAAAAACTCTTCAGAGATTGGATCTCGCTGACCCCAAGTTGCAGGGCTAATACAGGTTACAAACTGACCTGTAGAAAAACTATTCCAGCCATAGGAGTAGTAATTAAAAAATGTCTTATTAGGATCCTTAATATTAGGGAGAAGACGTACAATGTAAGTATTGCCAGGTGTAGTCTTAAGAAAATCCTTATACTTGGTATTAGTCGTACTAGTTTCTGTTGACTTAGTGAGTGCAGACTTAATGCTGTCAAACATTGATGTTGTGAATGCGGTGTTCATATTATTTTTAATAGTGTAGGTTATATTTTTAGTTTATGCAATTATTTTTTTGAAGTATTTTTTGTAAGCCCAAATTAACAAATTTGCGCGCTTTAGTAGAGTTAAGAAATCTCGTTCTAAAGATTGGCAAATTATTTATAAGGTCATTTCCTATGATAAATGAAAGGAGATTAGAATCAACTGTTCTTATATTTTTATCAAAAAGATCGTAACCAAATAGGCAATAAACATTTACTCTATGATCCTTTAAGTGCAAGAGGAAGGAAAAGGTATCATTTGTCTTATGATTAATGTACTCTGATACAGTAATATTTTGCTCCTTACAGAATGTAGATATAAAGCGTAATGATAATTGAATGTTTTCAAGCTGCTCCTGACTATCAGGACTCTTCATTTGGAGTTTCTGATGATAGAGCATATAAGCTTTTGTAGCTTTTAGTGTTGTATAATATTGAAGATCAAAATAAAGCTCATCAGGGTATATATCATAAGGTGCTTTTATAAACTCCTCGAGATTAATATGCGTAAAATTTTTAAGGAATAAAGATATCTTTTTTAAGTAAAAGATTTGTTTAATATCTAAATCTGTAAAATCTTTTCTATACCTAAATGGCTGATTTCTTTTTTGTCTAGAAATCTTCAAATGTGTGTTATATATATGCTGTTCAAAATCCGTTACAGCAGTTGTATCTAGCATTTAACGATTATATTTTAACCTTTATCGTTATTCAAGGGTGATCCTTTTGAGTTAAGATATTTCATTATATATTTGCTCTTATATAAGCTTGGATCAAATTTTAAGAACATCTGTACAGCAGCGAAATCCGTCTCTACATCACAGTAAATTTTAAATAAATCTCTCAACGCCTTATTCTGTAATAGTATTAAAAATACATTAGCGAGATTCATCTTTTTTGTGTGCAAAAGTGTTACAAAAGAACAGAACGATAGAAAGAGATGCTCAGCTTCATATTCAGCTAATGTGCTATCATTGGGTATTTTTTTCATTACGTTGATAATAACTAATTATCGTAGTAATGATTTAAATCAATGTTTTATAAAGAAAGACTAGCTAATGTATTAATTGTAGAATTAGAAGCTTCAGTATCATTAACATGCTCATCTTCTGTTAATGTCAAGGTAGAGTAATCAATGCGTAAAACACAGCTACCAAAATTCGGTCCAAAGCGATTTTTCATCATACCCATCTTAATAACACCTAGCTCTCTATCAGTAGGCTCCTGCCAGATACTTAAAATAGCATCAGCTGTCATTGCTAGACCCATACTTTCAGAGATTGTATTCATACCTGGATCGGAAACTGAAAAGCCTGATCTGTTTAACTGAGTTGCAGAAATAATAGGGCAATTGAAAACATATGAAAGTGCTCTAAGCTGCTCAGTAATTTTTTTGATCTTCTCGTAGCTATTATTGCCATCCTGAATAGTAAACAAATTTACATAATCAACTACAATAGCATCAAACTTAAACCCCTGTGAAAGAAGTTTCTTAATATAGGCTTGAAGATAGCCAATAGTAATTGTCGATGGAGGAAATTCTTTAATAAGAATTTTTGCATCAGGATTAGCATTTGCATGCCCATCTAGGCTATTTTTTAATGTAGCTACATCGGTTTTTAATCTACTAAGAGGGATTTTAGTGATATTTGAACTTAAACGTTGCGCGTAAATCATTTCAGGCATTTCAAGGGTAACAAGCAATACGCTCTTACCTTGATTAGCTATATTAATAGCTACATTACCAAGGAAGATACTCTTACCGACATTTGTCTCACCGGTAAACAAATATAAAGCACGACCGGCTTCTAGAAAGCCGCCACCAAATTTATCATTCAACCAATCCCATCCTGTGGATATGTGATTAACTTCTGATTGTAAATTTTCTACAAGAAGATCAGAGCTCTTAAACAAATCCAACCCACAATTTGTTGTTAATGATACGTTACACGCTTTTTCAAATTTGTCAAGAATTGTAGATGTATCAATTTTATTCTTATTAAGATCATCGACTACCTCCATCATTGTATGGAAAACAGCCTTCTCTTTTAAAAACGTTTCTGTATTTTGTGATAATTCATCTGAGTTAAGATTCTTATCAATATCTGTAAAAGTACTTACAACTTTTTTAAATGACGTTTTAAGTTCAGTTGTAGTAAGATATGCCTTAATCTCTGTTAAAGTCGGGCTTGCGTTTCGCTTTACAAAGAAATCTCTAATAATACCAAATATATTTTTAATATCGTCATTCTTAAAATACTTTGGTTCTATATAATCAATAATCGAAGACAAATATGTCTCATCTGTCAATGCTTTATACACAAGCACTGTTTCAAAGTAATCCAAATCAAGCTTCGACATGCAAATATAATACTATCTCACGCTATTAATAGCTAGCGTATTCTTTCAAAAATTGGGTTTGATTCTTTTGAAATGTTTTATCATTAAAGTCTCTTAATCCTGGTGAAGCGTGAATTAGATGGATAGGAGCTACACCGACTTTGAGTTTCTTTTTGTTAGCATCTAAACTACTGGAAATATCATAATGATGAAAAGTGTAATTTTCGTTAAACCTCCATCCAGCAGCTTTTACTCTTTTAACATTTACCGACATGAATACACCATCAATAATAGCAACTCTTGCTGGCACCGGTCCAAATGGTGTTGTCATGGATCTACCATCGTGAAGATGAGCAACAGCGCCGTGTAGATTCCCGCTTCCAAAACCACCACACATTAAATGCCAGAGCGCAGGAGATTGGATCTTACAATTACTTCCACCTGCAACGCCAATAATATCATAATCTTTATGATATTTTTCTAGCTTTGCTTCTAGTAATGCATCGTCGAAATATACATCATCGTGACAAAAAGCTATATAGTCGTAAGTATGATCCGAATATAAAAAATCATTATATCGTTTACTAAGACCTTCTTTATTGTTTTTATAAACATGTACAGCAATTGGATTTTTTATATATTCGTTTATTATATCAACACTATACTTGAGCATAGGTGTTGTATTATCTTTAGTACATGTAAAAATAGCTATATTACTCATAATACAAAAAACGGTGAATTACTCTGAAAGCCACCTACGGCTGTTAAACCTTCATTAGTCATCAAATATAATACACCTTCATCTAAGGCTTTGAATTTTTTATATGGGAGTGATGAGAAGGCATTTGTCAGAAAGTTTGCATAAACTGTGCTACCAGAGCGTGCTAGGTATACATTATTGGATAACTTATTGTAAATCCAAAGACCGAATGTACCCTTAAGTTTTGAGAGTGCATCGCATAATGCAGATACTTCTGTTAACCCGTCATCTGTTGCTTGACTTAATAATGCAGGAATTACAGAAGAATCAACCTCGTTATAGAATACTCCTTTTCTTAAAGTTTTTTTAAGTTCTTTATCATTAGTCAATACACCATTATGTGCTACAACCCAAGTACCGCACACAAAAGGATGTGATGTTTTAGGATCAAATTCGCGAATATCGCTTGTAGGAGCTTGTGTGTGACCGAGATAGTAATAAAAATCCTTCGGTCTCATATTAATTTGACTATTTGAGACCTGCATATCTTCATGAAGATCAGCAATACCCTCTATATGCATTCGTGCATCATAATCAAAGCTTAAAAATAACCCGCCGTAAGCAAAGCTACCGCGATCCTTACATAAGTCGTAAATATTAGAAAATTCTTTAAAATCGTTTGATCCAAAAATGGCACAAATAGCGTTACCCTCCTCTCCTGTTTGAATAAATATTATTCATAGTATGTATTATTATATCTACAAAATAACCAATATCAATAACGGAAAATTTTATATTGGATCACATAGAACTAATGATCTCGATGACGGCTATTTTGGTTCAGGTATATACCTAAAACGATCAATTAAACGTTATGGTAGGGAATCATTTATTAAAGAGATCTTATTATATTGTAATAACGTAGAGCAAATGATACAGAAAGAAACAGAGCTACTGCAGCGGTATAAAAATGATCCTGTGTATAACTTAAAATTCTGCTCTTGTGGTGGTAATACACGTGAGAGGTATACTAAAAAACAAAAGCAGATATATATACAAAAATTAATTGATAATCCTAAAAGTCCTATAGGTAAAAAGGGTATACAGGCATTTAACTACGGTAGACAGGCGTCTGAAAAGACAAAACAAAAACAAAGTAACACTCATAAGGAGCGCTTTGTAGAGCTTAAGACAGATGCTAAAAAATGGAATACATGGAAACAAAAATATATACCACACGCTCTTAAAAATCAAAAAATAATGACAGAAATTATTAGTAAACCTGTAAAACTTACTAAAATTGATACCGGTGAGAGCATGACGTTTAAGTCGAAAGCAGATTGTACAAGATATCTCAATATCGTGGGTACATCTGCTCTTGAAAGATATGCACTGGGTAAATTTAAGAATAAGTCAAGGTCATTAGATATACTAAAACAATACAAGGTCGAACTTCTATATACCATGAAGAATAAATAATTCAAGCATATGAATCGTGATTCCCATCTTATTTTTGAAGCTTATAGAAAAAAGCAAATGTCACTTATTAACGAAATGGATATAGGTGCAGAATTTGGCTCGACATTAGGTGCAGTTGCATCAGGTGTTGCAGAAAGAGAAAAGAGCGCTGATACATATATTTTTAAGCTTCTTAAGTCAAAGAATCCTGATAAATCACATGATGAGATCGTAAAGATGGTTGTAGAGCCGCTCTATAACGCAATTTTTGTTGATAATAAATTTTCTGCTAAAGGATCACATAAGGATCAATTAGCTAAACTACAGACAGCTTTAGAGAACGAATTAGCTAAATCATACCCTAAAGCACAGTCAGGATACACTGCAAGAATTATTAAGAACTTCCTTGCTCCAGTTGTAAAAATACTTGATGCTGAATCACCGGAGGTTGAAGGTGGTAAAGAAGCAGTAAAGGCTGTAAAGCAAGCTGTTGATAAGGTGGCAGCTAAAAATGAAGTACAGGCACCTGAACCCACAGATAATGCGGAAGCAGATAAGGGCGATGAATCACAAACGGGTGAAGGCGCAGATCGTGAGATTGAAAGACTCCGTGGTCAGGCTGTAGATTTTGTTGGCAACGATACAGTCAAAGAGCAGGATGTTCTCGATCACGTTAAACAAGCCATTATCAATGCTGATAGTGAAATTAGCGAAGGAAGAGCTAAAGGTAAAGCTGTTGGTGTCATTAATTCACTCGTTGCTGCAGGTGTTCTTGCTAAAAAGAATGGACAAATATCTGCTGGTGATAAGGCAGATGAATATGCAGAGAAAGGTGACCTATCTTTAGTGTCGGCTGAGCCAGAAGATTATCTAGCAGCGACAGGAAGACACGGAGGTCGTACTACAACAGGCAGACAGGTCTGGGGCGGTGAAGGTGGTCGCTACGGTGTAGATTTCGGTTAAGCTCTACCCAATAAATGATCCCAGGGTATATTCCTGGAGTATTTGACAGGATCCTCGACACCTGCGTCTATAAATCCCTTAAGACGGAGTGCACACGCTGTGCATTCACCGCATGCCTCGTCTAACCCTTCATAACAGGTCCACGTATCAGCAAAGTTAACACCTAGAGAAATACCGAGTTCGATAATCTCCTTCTTAGATTTATCAATAAGAGGTGCTTCAATTTTAATCTTATTTCTACGATTAAGAGCATTAACTTTATTAATAGCTTTTAAAAATTCTGGCGACCCATCCCAAAAACCTGCTACAGAATCTGCCTGAGCCGCTCCATGATAAACAGTAGTAGCGCCAACACCTTCAGCAAACGAAGACGCAATACTTAATAACATCATATTTCTAAACGGAACATAATTTACCGTTTGCGGATCACCCATAACATCTTTAGCCTTAGCTACGTCAATATTACGATCAAGAAGTGCTGAGTTCTTAATTAAATTAAAAAACGGGAGTTTAATAGTGGTATTAAAGTGTACATTTTCTTCTGTATCTTTATCACGAATTGCGTTAATTTGTTTTTCAGCACACATTAACTCCTTAATGTGTCTTTGACCATAATCAAAAGAAATAGCATAAACACTATCAAATTTTGAAGCCGCATAATGTAGTAGTACAGTACTATCCATCCCACCGGAGATGGGCACCACTACCTTTGTCTTATTCTTCTTCTTGCTCATTGGAAATTGTACTATCTTCGACATGATTTGTATTCATGTTATTATACTTGTAATCATCTGCAAGCTTTTTATCAAGTTCAGGAATAATAAAATCTTCAAAGAACGAAAGATCTTTTACGAAATTCTTAGCATAACCAAGCTTATCACCCTTCTTATACTTACCTGAATCCATACCGACAACATAGGTAGAACCAGTTTGTTCAATAATACCACGTGCAGTAGCCATCTGAAGAAGACCACTGTATTTGTTAAGGCCTGACTTAAATGAGAGATACATTTCTGCTTCAAGGAACGGTGGTACAAAACGATTCTTAACTGTAAGAGCACGAATTGTGGTACCAG
>Ga0007809_10000357_pt1 | contig 18964 bp, 17 predicted proteins | sample CryBogCBE02Aug07_FD_60383 | JGI IMG/M metagenome (GOLD analysis project Ga0007809, IMG submission 60383) | Freshwater microbial communities from Crystal Bog, Wisconsin, USA - CBE02Aug07 | ecosystem: Environmental > Aquatic > Freshwater > Lake | place: Crystal Bog, Wisconsin, USA | collected...
CTCGTTTTTCTTCAAATCCGTTTTCCCGAAGTTTCCCGAAATGTATTAGCATATGTGTAGTCAATTTTATTAAAATCTAAATAAAATTGATTTTTATGGTGTCGTCAGTTAGGATTTTGCCCCCCGCCAAAAGTTCAAAATCCTTCATTAGAAATAAATGGAGGAAGATTTTTTTCTCCTTTGATTTTTTGCTTCCTTTTAATTTGAGATTTTAAGTTGGATTTATTGATTTCATTTATGGTAAGGGGAGTATGTTTATTTATCCTAATTGTTGGACGATAAACGGGATATTGTTGATGACCCACATCAACCCATTTTTCTTTGAACCATCTTGCTAAACTTTTTTCATTATTATCGTCAGCATATCTACCGCCAAGTTCTTTGTATTTTTTTACAATATACCCACTCTTATAAGCAGAAGGTTTTTTATAAACCATGTCAGCATTATGCTTGACTAAATTATATAATTCGGCATCAATTGGAATAGGCATTTATATATCTTAAGAAAATTAAGCATTCACAATACCCGTTTCAACATCTACACTTCCCTCTCTAAAATATTCAATAAAGACTTGGCAATCTATGGACTGTAGCGAGTTGTTAGTGAAAGAGATATTAACATTTCTGGGTGTCATGAGGTCAGCAATATTGGCACGAGACAAATCTACATAATAAACTCTGTAAGCGTGTTCCCAATAAGGCTGGTTAATCAAACCACATGATAAACCGAAATCACTAGCATTAATCTTCTCGTAGAGAGAAACTTGTTCCATAAAATCTTCAAAACCATATGACAATACATTTGCAAGAACATTCACACCACCGACAGACACTTGCAAGTTGATGAGACTGACGCAGTTAGTTGTTGCTGGAGCAGTATCAAATTGAGATTGCTGTTGAGCAAAAGTAGTGATAGAAGAAACAAGAGTGCTTCCGTTAGTCGTGACAGCACCATAATTGGTAAGTTGATTTCCAGTAGAGTTAGAAAGGAAAGGCATAATCAAAACACCACGAGGACTGCTTACACCAGATTGAACAAGAGTTGAAAATGTCGCACCTGATGCAATATTGTTAAAGTTGTTATTCAAGATGGAAGTCCAGCAGATTTTCTTGGAACGGTTATTGGTAATGTAATAATCCAACTTTTCAGGTTTCAACATAATTTGATTGTAATACATTCTGCATGATGTCAAGAAGTGAGAAGCACCAGCAGAAGCAAGATTGACAGTTGTTCCTGAAGCATTCAAAGAAGTAGCAGTTGGAGAACCGATAAAGAGACCTGATGCAAGAGCAGTAGCACCAGTAGGAATATTGGTAGTAGCACTATGCAAAAGAGGGCAAGTATTTGTGAAAGTATTACCAGAGCCAGAACCTACCAAACAAGGTTGATTATTGACAATATTGATATTACTGACAATTTGACCAACATTCAAATAAACACGGAAAGTTGCATCAAACTTCTTCATCATAGGTAATGCTTTCATACTGTCAAGAATATCAGCCATTCTAACGATACCGACATCATACCAAACAGCATAGTTAGTATTCAAGATAGTGTAGTAAGGTTTGAACTCTGCGTTCAATTTTGTAGAGTTACTAATGCAGTTGGCTTGAGTTCCAGAAGAACCACCATAAAGATTTGGAGAACCAGAAGCAGGAGTAGCAATAGATACATCAGTAATACGCTTGATACGAGAGAAAAGACCTTTGTTATAAGCACCCTGCCACTGCACTCCAGAAATGGCTTGGTCACCAAAATCAGCACCAGTAGGAGAAAAGAAGGAGTAAAGTTGTCCAGCAACTTGTGCTAATGAAAGAGTAGTGCTAATAGTAATACTAGTTGAACCAGCATAAGCAGTAACATAACTGTTTGGAGGAATATTTGCACCAACAACTAATTGACCTACTTTAATAGCAGGATTTGCAGTTGCAATTGTAAGAGTAGAACCTGATGATGCTGTGCTGTTACAAGAAGCAGTTGTAACAAGAGCATTTTGAGCGCCACTAATAGGAAAGGGTAAATTGTTAGTTAAACCATTTCCGTTTCCTTGACTTGGAACAGCACTAGGATAAGTTCCAGATGATGCTTGACTAATAGCAGAGCCGTTGAAAATCATACTTTCATAGTCATCTATGAACTCACCCATACCAATAGTAGAACCATAAGTCTTCAAATCGTCTTGAGACATTTGAGAGAGCAATTTAAAACCAACATAGGAGTTAAGATTTGGCACGAATTGCTCTAAAGTTCTTCCATTCACAGCAAGGTCGCAACCATGAACAAGTTGGAAGAAACCATTCTTCAAAGCAGTTGATGCAAAAGTTCCTGCAACAGGAGCAAGAAGACCACCACTATTAGTATAAGCAGATACATAAGTGATTGGTATAGCCATAAACATAGTAGAAGGGTCAATCAATTGAGTAGAATTATATATTGATGATAAGTCCCACTGGACAAGTGACAGCCCACTTGAGTTTTGATAAACACCGCCGTTAATGTCGTTAATGTAGTTCCAATTTTTAGAAACGAAAGGTGTTTCTAAATCAACCCCTTGAGGCATCGTAGATTTGCTAAACAAATAACTGTCTGTCATTTTTATAGAATAGCAACAGAAAAAATCCTGCTAAAACTTTTTATATATAAGATTTGCATTTCTTATCAAATAGTGGAAATCAGTTGTTTTTAGCAAGATTTTTTCTTTACCTATTTCATATAACTATGTCTTTAAATCAAAGAATCGTTGAACAAAATGCAATTGACAGAGCGTTGCTCATTAAGAATGACCGAGTTGGCAGAAATGCCAGACCCAGAGTAAATAAAGTCAAGAAGAATCTAACAGGAGTAGATGAAGAGTTGCTAAAGGATTATCAACAGGCTCACCCTCAATCTTTTGAGTATATTGATGAGCAAGGTAATACCAAATACAGAAAATACATGTTGCCTAATTTGAAACCTGAATTATTGCCTGAAGTAGAGACTATACCAGAAAGTGAATTAAAAAATGTTAAGGAGTTGCAAGAAAAAGAAAAGGAGAGAATACTTGGAATAATGGAACATTTCAAACAAGAATTAGATAATACTTTAGAACAGCAAAAGCAACTTACTGAATATATAAATCAAGGTTCAACTAGAAGTGCAACATACAACAGAAATGAACCACAGCGTGTAATGAATCTAAACAGAGATAAAAAAGAAATGGAAAACTTAAAGGCTATTGAGATAGATATTAGAACAAAAATAGCAGAGGGTATTAACTTATTACAAGATGTTGATTCAAGAACAAAACAAATTGAACAAGAGGCTTATGATAAAAATGCAGAAGCATCTAAAATAAAAAAGACAAACAAAGAGTTGGTAGATAAATACCGTGACGAATTGAACTTCTTAAATCAAGGTGCATTCTCAACTGAAAAAGCAGACAACGAAAGTGAGATGGAATATTTAGAACGCTTACAAAGAAATGCTCAAATAGAAGCACCTGAATATCAATTGGAAGACGCAAAGTTTGAAACCATCGGCAAGTTTAGAGAGAAGATGAGAGAAATTATTAGAGACCCAGTCCTTATAGAACAAGTAATTAATTCGCTAGATAGTTTTGGTGAGGTAGATAATAAGGCAATTTTATTGAAGTCATGGAACTTGGTTAAATCAAAGTTTTTGCAGACTTATGGTGCAAACAATAAAAACATTACCGTAAATGATATAATTGCATTCTTCCAATTCTTTTTGGAGACAGGAGAAAGTGGTTTAACAAAAGCGGTTGAAAATGTGATTGGTGTCAAGGGTGAAAAAGAAGCAAGTGAAGTTCCATTTGGATTTAGAGAAGGATTAAATGTATTTCCATTTCCAAGTGAAGATTACCTTTTTATTGAGAACCCAACTGCTGGTGGAACAAAACGAGTATTTTTAAGGGCTGTAAATGATGGTTCAAAAAACTTTTTGCTTTATTCATTCACAGGAGAGAAGGGTTCTTACAAGCAATTTTTTGATAAAGATTTACCAAGTTATAGAAAAGGTTCTGCACAGCCATTATCCTCTGCTAGATTATCAGGCAAGTCAAGTGCTGAAATAGAACGAGAAACTGGTATTACTCCTGAAAGATTTAATAGTGCATTTGATTATTTTGGAGCAAATATTAATCCATCAAATATTGTTACTAAAATGATATCCAAATATGGTATTCGCTCAATATCAATTGCTGACCAAAATGTGTTAAGAAAACCATATTCTACAGAGGCAAGAGTTTCAGTATCAAAAGCCAAAAATATTGAATACGGTATGGGATTACACGCAGAAGAAATACCAGCAAGAGTTCCTTTCGGTAATGTAAATCTGTTATTGAAAAAGTTATATTACCATAACGAGTTGTCTGTGAAAAATAAACAAGACAAATCAATAGCAGGTTTGAGAACAACCAAAGTGAGTGAGGCTTTTGTAAAATTGATTGTCAATATGTTGAAAGGTCTGCACCCAACTCATAGTGATTTAAATCATTTGCCAATTCACGAGAGACAATTATATGACCGCTTGATTCAAGTTGCAAATCTAAATAAATCTATGCCTCATCAAGGTGACAGAACAATACAAGAGTTGAAAAAGCGTTTGAAATTAATTGAAGGAGAGATTGAAATTGGAAACAACAATCCTATGCTTGTCAAAGAGATTTACAGCATTTTACATAGTTTAAAAGATTTCAAGAGCATCACGCAATCACAAATTGATAAATACATGGCTCAATTTAAGTAATTAAATCAAAAATAATATTAATACTGATTTAATTGATTCCATTCGCTATAAGCATTTGTTTTAATTTTAAGTCATTTGCATTTGTATCATTTGAAAAATAATCTAAAAATTGATTGAAAGGCATTTTACTGGTAATTCTTCCTACACAAAAGAAACCACACGCAGTTGATTTTTCATTTTGTATTTGTTTTGCATTCCATAAGATTGATTTTCTACCGATTCTTTGCATTACTTCTATTGGAGGAGGAAATCCAAATGGGTCATAATATTCAAGCGTTTTTCCGTTTTTAAAGCAAGTCCAGTGCGTTCCGTTTCCATCAGTATGACTTTCCAAATTGATAATATACCAACCATTTTTTAATTTAGTAGGCAATTCGTCTTTCATAAATACACCTTGAAAATTAGGAACGCCTTGCAATAATTCATATAAATCTTGATTGGACAAGCCATTCTTTTTTGACAATTCACCATAGCCATTAAAAACTACATTTGCTCTTCCAGCAATATCGGTTAGAGTGTTACTGAACTTTCGTAGATAAACCAAATCACCAAAAATCTTGATGCTGTCTTGTTTCACAAAATCAATCAATTCAGGTGTATCAAGTCTGTTTGCTATTAATATGTTTAAAATGAAATCTTGGCAATTACAATTTCTGGCAGAGTAAATAAAAAAAGTATCACCCATTCTATCACGAGTATTCTGCATTAACTCATTCAACTTGATTTGTCTATTTATATTGACTTCTCTACTTTCTGTCTTATCAACAACAATCGGGTCTAATTGCATATTGATGACTTCATTTTTCTCAATCAAAATGGTTTCTCCACTTTCCAATTTGACAACGAGAGAAAGATGAAATAATTTGTCATAAGGATTATTTTTTGCAACTCGTCCTAATGATACAACATCAAGAGCGGTCATTAACACACTTCCTAATGGTGTTCTTCTAACTTCAGCACTTACGATTCGTCTATCACCATATTTTTCTAAAATATCACGAACTTTTGGCTGATAATCATTTCTACCATACACAATAGCACTAGCGTATTTTTTTGCATCATTTATAAAACTGAATAAAGGCATTTTATATATACATAGATTTTTCCATTTTCTTCAGTTCTTTTATTTCTTCTTCTTTAGGTATGCGTAATACATCAGTAAAATTGTGTCTAAATGGTGCTGGAGAATTAGCAGTCAAATCAATTGTGAAAAAGTTTTTTGGTTCTCTCGTTGAAGCATGATATGCTTTTATAATGCTTTCTTTGTCATATCCTTGATTATGATTTCTCAAAATCTGTTTAATAGTGTTCGTGTCATGCAATTTAAACAAAATCCAATACATCGTGTTTCTTCTCATTTGGATTGGCTCATCTGTGTAATTTTGCACCATACTCACACAAGTGTATCCATATTTTCTAGCAGAGTTAAACCATTTTTGGATTTTCAATTTTTCTTTTGGTTTCAAGTTAATCATATCATCAAATACAATCAATTTTTCTGTCTTCTTCTCTTCATCATTCATATCAGTCAATTCTGGTAATTCATCAGCATTATCAATCAGTTCAATTCCATCAACATGTTTTTCCAAAAAATTAATCAAAGGTTCATCAGTAGTAGAACCGCTAAATATTATTATGCGATAAAAGGCGTCATTTTTTCTGGATAAGAACTCAAGTAAAGCAGTCGTTTTTCCAGCACCAGTTGAACCGACCATACTAATCATAGAACAGGGTTTTATTAAATGGTTCTTAAAGTTTTTGTCTGGCTTAATACTAGTATCTTTTTGTCCTTTACCAGCAATTTTATACCAGTCCTGCATCTCATCTTTAAATCCAATTTGCTTTTTAGGAGGCATTATAATATAGATACAGGTTTTTTTTTATCAATATAATCTAAATGTCACAAGTAAATCCGCCAAATCAATATTTTCCTACAATTATTTACAATCCACAATTCTGGACTTCATCATCGTCAGGGAATTATTTATTACGAATAGGGACACCGACTAGTATTGCTTCCAATACAACTTTTACAGGCTCTTTAACAACAAATGGTATTGTCAATACTGGAACGATGACAACAACAACGCCATCAACAAGCGATAATTCTTCTTCTGTTGCAACTACTGCTTATGTTAAAAATCAAGGATATACCACTCTCTCTGCAGTTCAAAGTAACAACAACGCATTTACTGGAACGACCACATTTAATTCTTCATTACCAACATCTACTTTAACTCCAACTACATCAACACAATTGATTACGAAGGCATATGGTGATTTAACCTATGGTTCAAGTTCAATTTTAACTTCCAATAACACATTCAGCGGTGTCAATACATTTACACAAACAATTGTAGGTAATTGTCAAGGTGTTTTTTTAAATAATACAAATGGAACATCAACTTATTATTTTTTATTGAGCCCATTTAATACTGTTGGAGGTTCAAGAACTTATGTTCCACCAAGCACCGTTTCACTTAATTACAATTCTTCAACAAATCTTTTGACTTTACCAAACATAAACTCAACAGGAACAGCCACATTTTCTAATTTGACTTATTCAAATATATCTTCCTCTGTTTCAATCACAAACGGAGATTTTCAATTACCATTACAAAGTGGTGTTGGATTTTTACAACTAGCAACTGGTTCTACTACTTATGCACCAAATGCTTCATTTTTAACATCTCAAGGATTTACTGGTTGGGGCATTTCTGGTTCAAATTATACATTAGGTATTCAATATGGAACAACCGACCCATCACATTATTATTTCACTTATTTTCCAGTTGGCAGTCAAACCATCATTCTTATAGGAAATAGTGAGACGGCAACGATGATTTCACAAAATTATACATTATCAGCAGGTGAATACATTTTTACATTTCAAATACAATCACAAGGAATGGGCAACTTGGTTGCAAGTGTTATGACTGGTTCAACGACAGTAATAAGTTCTAAAAGTTTAAATGTAAATGCGAATTATCCAAATTGGATTACATATTCATTACCATTTTCAGTTTCAACATCAGGCTCATATTTTTTCAAGTTTGCATTAGATAATGGCTATGTTGGTATATATGCACAAAGTCTAATACTGGATAATGCGATTGTAATAAGTGACGGAACAAATACAGCAACAATTGGAGGCAGTCAAAGCATACTTAACGATGTTTTTGTAAATAACGGTCTCACTATTGAATCAGGAGGTCTCGGCGTTATTGGTTCAGTTAGTATGGGAACAGCATACGGAACAAATAATTTAGCAATCAACACAATCATGGGAGCAAGTAGTTCTACCAATACAAATGTATTAGCAATTGGAAATGGAGCATTACAAAACTCAACAAGTTCATCAAGTGTGGTTGCGATTGGAAATGGAGCAGGTTCTGGTTTAACAAGTGCAAGTAATACAGTTTTAATTGGTAATGCTTTTTGTGGTAATGTAAATAATTGTGTAGGTATTGGTTATGGTATTGGATTGGGGTATAATAATACATTTTTACTTGGTAATAATATCGGTAATAATGGGGGTCCTGGTTCTGGGTCAAGTAATGTGGGAATAGGTCAAAATATTTACAACAGTTATGATGGATATGGTTCTCAAAATCCAACCAATAATGTAGCAATTGGTATTAATACGCAATCACAAAATGGAGATAGTTATAACACGAGTGTTGGTAATGGTTCATTATATAATATGAATGGATTAGGTTATGGTATCGCATATAATACACAATACAATTCTGCATTAGGATATAATGCTGGCTCGTCTCAACAACAAATTAATAATTGCACATTCTTGGGAGCAAATAGTGATGTGAGTGTAAATAATTTGACGAATGTAACTTGTGTTGGGTATAATACGAAATGTGGAACATCAAATACAATTCAACTTGGTTCAAATAGTGAAAGAGTGAATGTTTCAGGAGCATTAAATACGAGTGGATTAGCAACATTTACTGCTGGAATAACAGCATCAGCAACACAAACAATTACTTTTGGAACAAATGCCCCTATTATGTCAGGTGCTAATATTGGGTCAAGAACTGTGCCTGATGGTGCTTTATCAACAAATGTGCCTCTATTGAATGCTACAAATACATTTTCAGGATTGAATCAAATAACCAGTCAATATGTGCATAGTTCATTTACTTTGACAACTGGAACTTCTCTTTCTATTTCAACACCAATATACGAGATTTATCCATTAGCACCAACAGCAAACTTAACAATCACATTACCAACTGCTTCCGCTTCATTAATTGGTGTGCGTATTCAATTTAGAAGAACAGGAGGAACAACAACAGTAACAATTAATTCTGCATCATCAAATATCTATCCAAACAATTCTTTGACACTAACTAACTCTATTATGGCGTCAGGTGTTTATACTGCTGTAATTTATTGCACTTATGTAACAGCATCTACTTATGCTTGGTATTTTGCATAAGGAACCAACGGTTCCCTAATTAATTTTGTATTGTTATAATATAAATGGCTACTTATAACATTACTTTGAACAGTTCAAATGTTGTTGGCTTAAATAACAACACATTCCAATATAATTTCATTACTGGAGCAGTCAATATTCCTGAAGGAGCAACTATGTCTGTTAGTCAAATCACGATTCCATATTCTTGGCGAAATATTTCTGCTAGTTTAGGAAACAATACTTGGTCATACACTATGCCTAATGGTTCATCTGGAACAACCACTTATGGTGTTTATACAATTCCTGATGGCTTTTATGGAGTAAGCGACCTTAATACGCTTTTTCAAGCACAATTTAAAGCAAATGGGCACTTCTGGTATTTGAACAATTCTGCAACTGGAACAGCAAATATCACTTACTATTATCCAGTAACGCTTTCATCAAATACACCTTTATACACAAATACGATTAGTAGTTATATAATTCCACTATCAGCAAATATTGGAAATGTTTTTGGAACTGGTGCTGTAAAGGCAGACGGAAATAATGGAACTGGAATAGCATGGTCAGGAACTTATCCTACTTATTCTGGTGCATGTTGTCAAATTAATTTTTTAGGAACTTCATCACCTACTACAACTTTACTTGGTAATATTCTTGGATTTACTAGTCCTGCATCATATCCAACAACAGCATCTGGATTATCAGGCATCACTACATCTCAAAATGGTAATACACTAACCAATTCACCGCCTTATCCAGCATTAGGTTCTCAAGTAAATGGTGTGATTGTAAGATGTAATTTGGTTGAAAATCATATTGCAAGTCCAACTGATATTTTGGATAGTTTTCCAATTACAGCAACTTATGGTTCAAACATCAATTACTTACCCATTTCCAATAATCAAATCAAAATGAAGAAAGGACGATTTAACAATTTAGTAGTGTCATTTATTGACCAAAATTACAATCCAATTATTGCTTTAGACCCGAATGTGTTAATTACATTAATCATAAATCTTCCTTGAGAAATTATATTGATATAATATAAATGTCAAAACTTATTGTCGTCAATTCAAAAAATAATGTCAGCGTCAATAATAACATATACACTTACAACTTTGTGAATGGTGGTATAGATATAGATGACGATGAAACACTCACGATTAATCAAACATCTATTCCTAATTCGGTTTGCAATTTTTCGTCTGCTTATAATAATCTCCAATTTGGTTATGTATCTTATGGTCAAAGTGCTACTTTTGGAACTGGCTCACAACCTACATTTTCATTAAGTGCTGGAAGTGGAACAACACGCACGGTCAATATAACTGCTGGATTTTTATGGATTGGATATGTTTGCACGATTGCTGGATTAAATACTGCAATACCTATTGTGATTACAAATATTGCATTAAGTGATGTCAATTCATCAACTGCTAGTGTCACATTCAATCAGTATATTTATAACGCAACATCAACGACGGGGACAGCAATAATTGCTGGAAATCAAATGGTTGTTAGTTCTAGTTCTGGAGTTCCATTACCAAACATGCTAATATTTCCTAATAATTTATACAATACGAGCGCTCTTATTGCGATTGGAGGTTTTTTTAATTATATTGTGAGCGTTGTTCCTCAATCAAACTCACTCACGAATAATGTTTATTTGCTGACTCTTTATACTTCTATTCCAAGTTATGCGAATGTTGCATTTTATCAAACTAATAGTTATAATACATATATCAATCCAGTCACGCTTTCAAATGGATATTATACGATTACAGATTTGAATACTGCTTTACAGCAAACGATGTATCAAAATGGACACTTTTTTTATTATGAACCAATCGTAAATGGTGCAAGTTTGACTGGTCAAGTTCCTGCAAGTATTATTTATCCACTCACATTAGGATACAATTTACCACAATATTGTTTTTCGTTAAAAAGTGTTGCAAGTCCAGACCCAACAGCAATTATATCCACTTTTGGAACAAACGGAGGCTTAAATCAAAATTATATTACAAATGCTAATTTCGGTGATTATCCAATCTTACCATATAATTCATCAATTACGGTTGCTTCTGGTAATTCACAATCCATAACATCATCAGTAATAAATGGTTGGACGGCAACAACTAATAATAGCACAAGCAATCAAAGAATCTATGCTGGAAGTGGTTATAATACTTACACCTTTAATACAGCAGGACTTAATGTAATACAAGACCCAGCATCACAATCTTTATCATTTACACAATATATTGGATTAAGTCCTGATTTAACAAGTGATACTTGTGCTATTACACAAACGAGTGGAGTTTATTTTCCTGCTGGAACTTATACTTGTTCTTTTTGGGTATGTAAAGGAACAATAAATGGTGGTGGTTCTCTTGATACATTAAAAATTACACTTGACTCAACATATACAATCAATTTACAAGACCAAAATTATTGGGTTCAATATTCTCAAAACTTTACATCAACAGGTCAAACGATTACATTAGCATTTACAACAGGGATTTTTTATACACCACAAAATATATTTGCGATTTCAGGTATTCAATTTAACAATACGAAATATCCAGCAGTAAATAATTGGAAGTATGGTTATTCAAATAGTTCAAATGTTGCTTTATATCCAACTGCTTTTAATACGCCAACAATTACTCAACAGACTAATGTTACTGGGACTAATTATATTGCTACTTATCAAAATCCTTATGGGCTTCAAAATATGCTACTCAACTCAACAGTAGGAAGTCTTTTTACTTCATTTCCAACAAGTAATATACCATATGGACTAGCATTAAATCCTGTAAATGGAATGATTGTCAAATGCAATTTGACTTCAAACGATGTTAGTAATCAAACTGACAAAATTGATGTCATACCTCTTCTCAATAATTTTGCATCAAACAATTTATATGTCGGTAATCCATTTAGTGTCATTAAATTACGCAAAGGTCGTTATTCCAGCATTACCTTCACATTATGCGACCAAAATGGAAATCAATTGACACTATTAGACAGCAATCTTACCATGTCTTTTATCTTATTGAAAAAAGGATTTAGAAACTTCAATAGAGGTATTGATTAATTTTCTAATCATATATAAATGCCTTTCAATTTACTTCTCAATTCATCAAATGTGGTAAATAGTAATAACACTACTTACCAATATAATTTTATAAACGGGTCTTTTTACATAGAAGAGGGTGCAGAGATATGTATTAGTCAAATTGTGATTCCATATTCATTCTTCAATTTGAATGCTGGGCTATATAATAATACTAATTTCCAATTCAAAATTAATGGAGTGACCTACTCTTTGACCATTCCAAATGGATTTTACTCAACAAGTGATATTAATAATTATTTAGAGCAGTATTTTATTACGAATGGTTTGTATTGCACCAATAATTCTAATGGCAATTATGTGTTCTTTATCTATTTATACACAAATGCGACTTATTACGCCAATCAATTTATCGTTTCACCCGTCATACCCTCAAACACTTCAGGCTATACTTTTCCGTCAAACTACATAAATACAAGTGGAACTACTTATGCGACACCTCAAATTATATTTCCTACTAGTGGTGGATTGAATACTATTTTAGGATTTTCGGCTGGAACATATCCTTCTGTCACCTCAACAACAAGTCAATTAAACTTTTTATCCAATCAAACACCAAATGCGACACCAGTTAATTCTATTGTAGTGAGAACCAATTTATGCAATAATGATTGTGCTAGTCCAAGTGATATTTTAGACACAATATCTATTTCTGGAGTAAGTTTTGGACAAAATATTACTTATACGCCATCTTATGAAAAATGGATTAATTGCTCTTATGGAACTTTTAGCAATTTTTTTGTCTATTTTGAAGACCAGAACTTGAATCAAATCCAAGCACAAGATAATAATGTGCTAATCAGTTTATTATTAAGGCAAGGAACAACGAAGAGAGAAAGAGTAAATGCATCTTTCCAACAGCATATTATTCAAAATCAGCATGAAGACCAAATTAAATTGCAACCAATTTCTTTTAAGGACGAATTGCATACTTTAGATGACTACGAAAAATAATTCTCTGCACAGATTATATAAATATGAAGCATATTCATTTAGGACATTCTAAAAGTGTTCCAAGACATTTGGTTCATCACTTACAACACGCTGGAGTTCCGCACCACTTATTGAAGCATGGAGGTATGATGTATTCGGGTAGAACTGCTCTTCCTCACACTTTGGGCAGAGGATTTGCAGGAGTGCAAAAGAAAGATGTCGGCTCTATGAAACCCATTTCTGGAGAAGGTCACAGACATCACAAAAAATTAGTTCCTTTGCGATTTAAACTCTAATTATAATATAAATGCTTGGTTTTATTGTTGGATTTATATTATCGTGGTTCAAACAAATTATTGACGATATATATACATGATTGTTGAAATTAAAGATTCACCTATGCTTTTTAAGCGGTATAGGGTTATTATGGATAATGGTAAGAAATATGACTTTGGTTTGAAAGGAGGACGCACCTATATTGACCATCATAATAAGATGTTACGAAGAAATTACTGGAAACGACATTTAGGAAATGAAACAGAAAAACGCCTTATTCAAAATCTTGTTCCAAGCCCATCTCTATTTAGTGCAGTATTGCTGTGGGGTAATCACAAAACTTTGAAAGAGAATGCACTTGAATTAAATAAAATGTGGGCGAAAAAACATGGCGAATTAAATATTTAGCGAAAATTATTTTGTGTCTTTAAAATATAATTCTAATGGATAGTCTTTCTGTGAATGGAACTTTGGAGATTATTGATTCTTTGGAGATTGATGATGTTAAGCCTATAAGAATAGTGCAAGATTATGCTGGAAATCTGATTGAACTAGATGATGAAGGCAAAATGTTTGTTCCGCCTAGTAATGTGCCTGATGACTGTTGTATGATTTGCAGAAAAAAAGTAAGAGTGTTAGGTTCAACGCATAACAAGTGTCGTAGAGTAATGGATAAATTGGACAGAGCAAAGCAGAAGGTTTTGAATGCAGAGTTTGAATTATTTTGCCTGAAATACACTACTGGAGAAAATCTTATTTTGGAAGCATTATGTATAGATGGTTGATTATAGCGAAGGATTTTGGATTACTACAATCGGTTTAATAATTGGATTTTTAGGACTTTCAGTTCGTATGTGCTTGAAGTCAAAATGCGATAATGTTAAGTTATGTTGTCTAGAAATCCACAGGAATGTAGATATGGAAGAAAAGGCAGAAGAAGTAGAATTGAAATACGGAGTATATGATGGTCAAAAAACCAATTTAGAAGAAAAAGTTTAAAATAATTTTCTAAACATTTATTAGAATGTTTAGTGAAGGCAAGATTTATAAAATATCTAGTTCGGGTGGAAAACCCTATATTGGTTCAACCACGCTTCCTTTAGAGACAAGATTTAGGCTACACAAACAATATGGAACAAAATACTCTGTCAAAATACATGTGCAACAACCCGATATTAAGATTGAACTTTTAGAGAAATACCCTTGTGAAAATAATACAGAATTGACAAAGAGAGAAAGATTTTGGACGGAACAAATTGAATGTTGCAATAATAGGAAGCCATTTAGGAGTAAAGAAGAAGAACGCAAATATGCACAAAAATATTACGATAATGATTATTGGAGAGATTATCACAAGAGTTATTACAAAAAACGCTTTTTAAGAGAACTTCCTTTTTATTTAGGCGTTTAGGCATCTTTTCCTTGATTTTATTCTCTAATGTATTATTATAAGAATGTATCACAAGACTTCTATTGAACGCTTGTCTCCTGCTCAAGTCAGCAAATTACTTAATGGACACAGAGTTCGTGTTAAGCACGGCCATGGACACGAAGTGCATTTGTCTCAAGAACAACACAAAAAACTTCACTCTGCTCACCGTCGTGGTGCTGGTATTACTATGCAATTAGACCCTTACCAAATACAGATGCATCAACACCTTCGTCACGCTCATCATGCTCATCTAGGTCGTGGTGATGGTCTTTTTGATAGTGCAAAGAAATATGCTATGCCTGTTGCCCGTGCTGTTGCTCCTGCTCTAATTGATGTTGGTTCGTCTGCTCTTAAAAGTTATGTAGAAGGTCATGGCAATCCTCGCTTACATAGCGGAACACCAACACCTATTATTTATGCTGGTCACGGCGAGGGTCTTGTTCGTCGTCGTGCTGTTCGTCGTGGCAGAGGTGAAGGACTAATTAGACGCAGAGCCCCTACTCATCGTGGTCGTGGTAAGAAGTATCACAAGGGAGGTGCTTTGTATCCTGCTGGTTACGGCGAAGGTTCTATTGGTTCTAAAATTGGTGAAACTTTAGGCGATATTTTCCTTCCTTTCTAATTCATTTAACGAAAAGAATATAAACCTTTTTTCTCATTATACATTAAAGAATGTATAATAAGGAAGCATACGAAAAACTCAAATTGGAGAACCCTGAAAAACTCAAAGGCTTTAGGAAGAAATCATATGAGAAATACAAAGAAACAAACCCTGAAAAACTTGCAGAGATTAGGCGTGAAGCCAGTAAGAGATATTATGAAAAGAACAGAGAGAAGGTGATTGAGAAAGTTAAGGCAAGACAATTGGCAAAAAAAGAAACTTTAGGAGAAAGTTCTAATTAATAATATTTATTGAAAACAATATAAATATTATTTCTAATGAATAGTATATAGCCACCATGACCCGCAAACTCTCTTTAGACAAAGTTCTTACGAACAAACAAAAAAAACTTCTCCGCCAATACTATAACAGCAAATATGCTACTAGTTTTGCAACTATTAGCGGAATTACTCGTAGATTGGCTGTTTCAAATAGTGAGACTGCCTATCGTAATCTACAAAGAGAATATAATGCCGATATTGACTTGGAAAGAAAGCGACAAAGACGAACAAAAAATCAATTGAAAAAACAATTAGGAGAGTTACAGCATTTGGGTGAAATTGCACCTGTGTCTGCTCCTCGTATTACTAAACCAAAAATGAAAATTAACAAACTAGGTGGCTTTGTAAGAAATTGGTTGAAAAATAAGCAAGGTCACTTTGAAATTAAACTAAAATCAAGAATTGCAGATGTTGAACGAACTTTCAAGTTCAATCATATCAATCAGTTTGAAAATTGGTTGAATAAATTGATTAATGAACATGAAGTAGATAGTGCAGGAAACACAATTGAAAATACTGAATATGATTTGTTTGAAAATGTAATTGTAGAAAAGATAAAAATGATTTCAGGTGGTTGCTCTACTAGAGAAAAAACAATTGGCTTGAAATCTTCTTTTTACAACTACAAACTATTCTGCCCATCAAGTAGAAATAACAATTGTTTTCTTGCTTGTTTGAATCATATCAAATCACTCGGTAGTGATAGATACATTTACAAAAAAATAAGACAGCAATTCAATTTGGAACAAGATACTGAAATTACAATTGACGATGCTTATAAAGTTGCAATTGAACTTGGATATGACATCAAAATTATTGACTACGATACAAATGAAGAACTTGATGATACTGCCACATATATTGTTTATCAAGATAGTCATTATTACATCTTGGAAAGTTTTGAACAAATTGTATTGAAAGATAAGAAAACAAAAAGAGGTCTTTTGACATTTGATTTTGAGACTAGAAAAACTGAACAGTATGATGTAATCAAAGCAACTGGAGAAAAATTATATATCTTGAAAGACAGTCTATGCTGTGTTTATTACCGAAAATATAAAAAAGACGAATGTGAAAGCATCAAGTTTATTACTGAAGAAAAAAGTTCTGCAAGACAATTGATTGATTGGTTCAATCAAGAAAGTAAAAATGGAAGAACTTATAATGTCATAGCACATAACGGAGGTAGATTTGATTATTATTTCTTTATTAGTAATTTGACTTCTGCTGAACTATTAGAGTGTGACATTCACTTTCGTGGAACGACTATTATATCCATTAATTACAGAGGTCATTTATTCAAGGATAGTGCTTGTTTTTTGACTGATAGTTTGAAGAATCTTTCTAAAAGTTTTAAAGTAAGTGACGGTAAGATTACCAAGTTCAATATTCATGGTAAAGAATTGACCAGCGAACAATTATGTTTTTATCGTCCTGAATTGGCTTTTGATGCATTCTTGGATTTGCAAAATACTGACAAAGAGTTTTGGGAATTATATGAAAAATATTGCTTATACGATTGTATTGCTTTATTTCAAATCTGGGAAAAGTTTTCAGTTTGTGTCAATTCATTAATTGAGAAAATCAATCCTTACTTGTTGCAGAAATGTCCTTTGATGAGTTCTACTACTATTGGCTCTCATAGTAAGAAGATTATCGTTGAGGTCAATAAGTATAACGGCAAGATTAATAAATACAAAAGAGATTTGGAAACATTTACTGGAATTGGTTATGTTAAAAAGGGTGATAAGTATGAGCGAGTTATAGATTATGAAAAATATAACTTTCTCTGCAATTTCAAACGAGGAGGTATTAGTCACTCTCATAAAATGGGAACTCATTATACTGGTATAACTGGTGTTGATATTGCTTCTCAATATCCAGCATCACTTATTTACTCTATGATTCCTGTTGGAGAAAGTAACTGGATTGATTTTTATAGTTTGACCAGACATGGATTTTATTTAATTACTGATTTGGTTTTTGATAGTTATACTTTAAAGCCTGTTGCACTTGGCACAAAGGGTTTAAGTTTGAACTGGGCAACAAATGATATGAATGAACTCTATGTAGATAGTTACATGCTGAAATACATTATTGACAATTATGGTTTAAAAAGTTTCAAAGTTGTAAAGGGACTTGTAAGTGATGAACATATAACTGCTGATAAAATATTTGGTCAATACATCAGTAAGTTTTATGATGAGAAGAAACTTCAAGACACATATAAAACTGAAAAAAATCCTTTGTATAATGAAGCATTACGCTCAACCATAAAACTTTACTTGAATAGTTTGACTGGAAAATTAGTAGAAAATCCAGCCATTCATTTTAGTGTCAAGTTTGCTGAAGGAAGCAATAAGTGCTTAAATGGTCAGGGTATTGAAAAATCTTTCAACGAAGACAAGATTAATGATTGGATTGTTGCAGGTATTATGGTTTATTCTTACAGTAAGAGATTACTTTTTGAATATATAAGATGCTTACCAAATAACAGCGATGATGTGATACATATTGAAACTGATGGAATCTATTTCAGCACTCAACTATTAGAAGAGTTTTCAAAAAATCTTGCAAACTACAAAGGGTCTTACCCTTGCAAGTTTGGCGAAGATTTGGGAAATCTCAAAATTGAGAAAACAACCGAAGCAGGACAGATTGCTTACTTTTTGGGTAAAAAGTTTTACTGCATTACGATGGAAGATGGTAAGGATATTTGCAGAATTAAAGGAATACCTCAACGCACAATCAACGATGATGGTAGTGAGAAAATATTAGTCAATCAAAAGTTATATGACGATGTAGCATCAGGCCAAAATGTCAAAAGAACATTTCAAACTTTGAAGAAATCATTATTTTGTGAAAACACAAGAATAACTGCTTACGAGATGTCACGAGAAATTAAAAGTGATAAAAAGAATTACAACCTGTATGTTCCACAGTATAAATACATGCAAGAATTGAAGAACGGATTTTGAACTTTTGGCGGGGGGCAAAATCCTAACTGACGACACCATAAAAATCAATTTTATTTAGATTTTAATAAAATTGACTACA
>Ga0007809_10000360_pt1 | contig 18886 bp, 15 predicted proteins | sample CryBogCBE02Aug07_FD_60383 | JGI IMG/M metagenome (GOLD analysis project Ga0007809, IMG submission 60383) | Freshwater microbial communities from Crystal Bog, Wisconsin, USA - CBE02Aug07 | ecosystem: Environmental > Aquatic > Freshwater > Lake | place: Crystal Bog, Wisconsin, USA | collected...
TTCTGTGATTGAGGTCTTGGTCAAGCCAGGTGACTCGGTTAAGCAAGAGCAATCTTTGATAACAGTTGAGTCTGATAAGGCTTCAATGGAGATCCCTTGCTCGGCAAATGGTATTGTTCGCGAGCTCAAGGTGAAACTTGGCGACAAGGTGCATGAGGGAAGTGTCTTGTTGATGCTGGAAACATCTGGGGAACAAAATGCTTCAACAGCTAAGTCAACGAGCTCGTCATTAGCTTCGGTTGCTACTTCAAGTGCATCAATTCCCCTTTCTCCCGCAGCAAGTGCACCCTCTGCCTCGGCGCAACCAAGTACACCTTCTTTACTTGAGGTCAAAGTTCCAGATATTGGGGACTTCAAGGACGTATCGGTTATCGAGCTCTTGGTAAAACCCGGAGACACTATCGAGGTAGATCAGTCACTCATTACGATTGAATCTGACAAAGCCTCAATGGAGATTCCTTCCTCAGCAGCGGGGGTTTTAAAGGAACTAAAAGTTAAGATTGGAGATAAAGTTAACATTGGCGACTTGCTTGCAGTTTTATCCGGATCGACTCAGCCACAAAGTATCTCGAGTGCGTCTGTTCAGCCTCAAAATCAAGCAAGTCAATCCAATTCAACAGCGCAGGCGTCCGTAAGTTCGGGTGCACATAATACATCCGTAGCACCCTCGGCAAGTGCAGTCTCAACTGTTCAATTACCTAGCCATCAACCTTCAAATGTTCTTACTGCGGATACGAAAATCCCGCACGCTTCTCCCTCAGTTCGCAAATTTGCACGTGAGCTCGCAGTCCCACTAGAGGAACTCAAAGGTTCAGGACCTAAAGGGAGAATTACATATGAAGATGTTCAGTCCTTTACACGCTCAGTGATGCAAGGAACTGTTTCTACCAAAGCACAGCAATCAAATGGAGGTAGCTCTCAGGTCGGATCTGGATCTGGGGCAGCATTAGGCCTCTTGCCATGGCCAGTTGTAGACTTCGCTAAATTTGGACCGATAGAGCGCAAACCCATAAGTCGTATAAAGAAAATCAGCGGGGCCAATTTACATCGCAATTGGGTGATGATCCCTCACGTCACAAATCACGATGACGCGGATATCACAGAGCTTGAAGCATTCCGAGTTTCAACAAATAAAGAGAATGAAAAGTCTGGCGTTAAAGTGACAATGCTCGCGTTTTTGATCAAGGCATGTGTTGCATGTCTTAAAAAATTCCCAGAGTTCAATAGCTCTTTAGATGGGGACGACTTGGTCTACAAATCTTATTACAACATTGGATTTGCAGCCGATACCCCCAATGGCCTCATGGTCCCAGTGATCAAAAACGCGGATACCAAAGGGGTGCTTCAAATTAGTCAAGAGATGGGTGAGTTAGCCAAAAAGGCAAGAGACGGTAAGCTCTCACCGGCTGAGATGACTGGGGCTACTTTCACCATATCAAGTCTTGGTGGAATAGGTGGTCGTTATTTCAACCCCATCATCAATGCGCCTGAAGTTTCCATACTCGGTGTTTGCAAGAGCACCCATCAACCTGTTTGGAATGGGCGAGAGTTCACTCCTCGGCTTATGTTGCCTCTCTCTTTGAGTTGGGATCACCGGGTGATTGACGGCGCTGCTGCGGCCCGCTTCAACGCCTATCTGGGTCAAATTTTGTCTGATTTTCGACGCGTTTTGCTTTAAAAAGGGGACAATCTGATGGCTCAATTAGAAATCAAAGTTCCTGATATTGGTGACTTCAAAGACGTCGCAATTATTGAGGTTTTAGTTAAGGCTGGAGACACCGTTAAAGTAGACCAAAGTCTGCTTACGGTGGAATCCGATAAAGCCTCTATGGAGATTCCTTGTTCTCACGCCGGAGTGATAAAGGAGCTTAAAGTAAAGATTGGCGACAAAGTAAGCGAAGGCTCAGTGATCCTTACGATCGAGCCAACTGCTCCAACTGCTCAACAGGTTCCAGTAGTCGCTTCTTCTGAGTCTATCTCTGTCAACCAGCAACCCATCAGTTTAGCCGCACCGAGTGTGAACTCTTCATCACCAACCTCTGCAGCAAGTTACTCGGGAGCTGTCGATTTTGAGTGCGATCTCGTAGTCATTGGAGGCGGACCAGGCGGATATTCTGCCGCCTTCAGAGCGGCAGACCTGGGTCTAAAAGTTATTATCGTTGAGCGCTATCAAACACTGGGTGGTGTATGTCTAAATGTAGGCTGCATACCCTCTAAAGCTTTGCTTCATGTGGCTTCTGTAATGGACGAGGCAACACATATGTCGCATGCAGGCATAAGCTTTGGTAAGCCTACAGTTGACCTAGACGGTCTTCGTGGACACAAACAAAAAGTAGTTGATAAACTAACCGGTGGGTTGGGGGCAATGGCAAAGATGCGCAAGGTCCAAACGGTTAGGGGTTTGGGGACTTTTTTATCTGCTCACCATCTAAGTATTGAAGAGACAACTGGCTCTGGTCAAGACAAGTCGGGGTCTAAAAAAGTTATAGCATTTAAGAGCTGTATCATTGCAGCAGGTTCTCAGTCAGTTAAGCTTCCCTTTATGCCTATTGATCCTCGTGTGGTTGATTCCACTGGAGCTTTGGCACTTGAAAAAATACCGAAAAGAATGCTAATTTTAGGTGGGGGGATTATTGGTCTAGAGATGGGAACGGTTTATTCATCTCTTGGCGCAAGACTTGACGTTGTCGAGATGATGGACGGACTTATGCAAGGAGCTGACCGCGATTTGGTAAAGGTCTGGCAAAAAATGAACGCTCCTCGTTTTGACAACATCATGCTGAAAACCAAAACTGTCGCTGCCAAGGCTGTCAAGGACGGGATTGAAGTCACCTTTGAAGGCGAGGGAGCTCCTAAGCCCCAGGTTTATGATCTCGTCTTGCAAGCAGTTGGTAGATCACCAAACGGGCTTAAACTTGGAGCAGATAAAGCCGGTGTAACAGTTACAGAGCGCGGTTTCGTTCCTGTTGATATTCAAATGCGAACCAACGTTCCTCATATATTTGCAATTGGAGACTTGGTGGGGCAACCTATGCTAGCCCACAAGGCAGTTCATGAGGCTCATGTCGCTGCGCAAGTTATTGCGGGTGAACTGCTGGGTAATACCGAGTTAGCTAAGAGCGCATTCAACGCCCGAGTAATACCAAGTGTTGCCTACACTGATCCTGAAATAGCTTGGGTCGGTTTAACAGAGGAACAGGCTAAAGCCCAAGGCATCAAAGTCAAAAAAGGACTCTTCCCTTGGACTGCCTCTGGGCGAGCAATAGCCAACGGGCGTGATGAAGGGTTTACAAAGTTATTATTTGACGACAGAGAAGATGCACACGGTCATGGACAAATACTGGGCGGCGGTATTGTTGGCACCCACGCGGGTGACATGATTGGTGAGGTTGCGCTTGCAATTGAGATGGGTGCCGATGCTGTAGATATCGGTAAGACTATACATCCGCACCCCACCCTTGGAGAGAGTATTGGTATGGCAGCAGAGGTGGCTCACGGCTCATGTACAGATTTGCCGCCATCCAAGCGTTAATCTAAGACCAGTTAAAAAAACAAGAAAAGGGGAGGTGGATTGCTAAGATTCCCTCCTTTGTTCTTTTTGAAACTATGTTGATGAATTTCATAACCACAGTTCATAATTTAAAAAAAAATGTTTTTGTAGCTTCTGTTGCATCCGCTGCATCCGTTGTAACTGTAGCGCTTTTATTTTTTAGTAGCCTTGCGCAGCCTCAAAACACTTCGAATTTAAAACCGGATTCTGTTTCTCACTCTAAAGTAAGAGTCATTGTGATGGTTTGGGACGGCTTAAGACCTGACTCAATTACTCAACAAGATACTCCAAATTTGTTTGAACTGAGGAGAGTCGGGGTTAATTTTGCCGATAACCACTCTACGTATCCTACCTTCACTATGATGAACGCTGCCTCGTTGGCAACAGGAGCTAGTCCTAGGAAATCTGGTTTTTACGGCAATACACTGTGGACACCGCCCCCTGCACCGAGGGGAAAAAATGCATCTGGTATCCTACAAAACTATGAAAATCCAGTGTTTACAGAGGATTATTCTGTATTAAAAACTCTTAATGAATACTACGATAATGATTTATTGCTCGTAGAGTCTTTATTCAAAGCAGCCCAAAAAGCAGGCCTTGTGACGGCAGCAGTTGGTAAATCTGGTCCGGCTTTTTTGCAAGATCTAGGAAACGGGGGCTATCTCCTAGATGAAAACGTTGCGTTGCCTCTTTCGTTCGCGAAAGAGCTACAAAAAGCAAATATTGCACTACCTGCTAATTCTGATAAAGCATTTTCTACAAATGAATTAAAACTCGACTCAAAAAATAACAGTCCAACAAAACGCGACAGCTACGTTACATTTGCGTTGTCTGAATACGGTGAGACCTTGTACTCAAGAGACGCCACTGATGCGACCCAAGGAGCTGCTGAGGACTTAGCGAATAAATACATGATGAATGTATTTACAAGCTTTATACTGCCCAAGAAAAAGCCTGATCTCTCTGTAATTTGGTTTCGTACACCAGACAATAGTCAACATGGTTACGGAGTGGGTTCCCTAAACTACCATAAAGCTTTGCGCTCTATGGATGCAAGGTTGGGGGAGCTCAGGGCTGCTTTGACTGAACAAAACCTTGCTAATGATACAAATATTGTTGTCGTGTCAGATCATGGCCATAGCACCGTATCTGGGCCTACGACTCTTTTTCCACTTAGAGCAATTACGCCTGGCACCCAGTTGAGCAACGGGGTTTCAGATGCAAAACTGGGCAAACCTGATTTTTTAAATGGGTTTTCTTTCTCTGGAGATGTGAGATCGGCGGACCTCCTAACGTATGGGGGCTTCAAAGCCTATGATGGACAAGGGTGTTTAACCTCTGCGATGGCAGGGATCTTGGGGGATTTGTCAACTGTTTACACAGCTAAGGTTGATTTGACCGGGGAACTCTGTGGAGAGCCAAACACTAAATACATGTCAATAAGCTCAACACTGAGCACTCCTATTGCTTCTTTTAAAGTTCCCGAAATCCTACCCGAACACGCAGTAATTGTGGGAGCAAATGGTGGCTCAGATTACTTTTATGTCCCCGATCACGACAGCAATACGGTTGCTGAACTTGTTAGGTTTTTACAAAGTAGGGAGCAATTTGGTGCTATTTTTGTAGATAGTCGATACGGGGATTTGCCTGGAACATTCTCCTTGGAGATGGTTAATTTAGAAAACTCGTATCGCAAAGATCATGGTCAACCCGATGTTGTAGCAAGCTTTGAATTTGATCCATTCCAGAGAGTTCAAGGCATGTTAGGTACTGAATACGAAAGTTTTGCTGGGCAACGGGGCATGCACGGCAGTTTCAGTCCTATGGATGTTCACAATACGCTAATAACTTTTGGACCTTCTTTTGGTACGGGTAGAGTTGTGTCCAACCCTTCCGGCAATATAGACGTAGCACCCACAATTGCTTATATCTTGGGACTTTCATTATCAAAATCTGAGGGAAGGGTATTAAATGAGGCGCTTTTAAAACCTTCTTCAAATGAGGTGGCGAGAGTTAAATTTAATATTCTCACTCCCACAAAAAGTGCGACTGATTTGAAATTTAAATCCCCCGTGGATCCGACTGGCAATACCCCTTATTTAAAACACCCGAGGGGTATTTATACATCTAATCTGGTTATCAAAGACCTGACCATTGGAGAAAAAACTTATAGATATTTGGATTACGCAAAAGCCCTACGTTTTTAGTAGAGGTTAGTCGTTAAAATATTTCCATGATCAAATCTTTAGAGTCCTTTGTTTTTGGATTGTTATTGGGAGTTTGTTTGACATTGCTCATAGGATTCGGAGTCTACGATTGGACTACGATGACCCGCGGAACTGCCAAGTCTGAAAAAGACTCAGACCTTGCTGTCATTAATGCTTTATCAGCGGTTTGCGTTGAAAGGTTTAAGAGCGATCCCAATTACAACGCAAATTTATTAAAACTAAAGAAAGTTGATAAATTCTCAGCCGGTGATTTTATGGAAATTGGGGGATGGAGTAAATTCAGTACTTCTGAGCATTTTGAATTAGATATCTCCAACCTTTGTGCAAAAATTATTCTCTCCCAATTACCTTAGTAATTTTTCACTTCTAATCATCTAAAAACGTAAATTACTCTTAGAAGTTGATCTTTACCTCAACTGATTGACCTTTGCGTTGTTAAATAAAAGGTTTTGTATCCTTTTAACAGTTAAGATGTGACTTATATATATTAAAAAAACAATGAACATTAATTCACTAAACAATCATGTTGCTTTGATAACAGGTGGAAATACCGGAATCGGTCGAATCACTGCTTTGGAGTTGGCAAAAAACGGAGCTCACGTATTTATTGCTTGTAGATCAGCAGATAAAGCTCAGGCAGTTATTGATGAGTTCAATGGATTCCCAATGATTGGAAAAATTGAATATTTACCTCTTGATTTATCTGACTTTAATTCAATACGTGAATGTGCAAAGACATTCTTATCCAAAAAACTTCCCCTTCACATTCTTTTGAACAATGCCGGCGTTGCGGGTGTCAAAGGTCATACAGTGCAAGGGTTTGAGATGACCATGGGAGTTAATCATCTTGGACATTTTTTACTTACACAGGAATTGCTCCCCGCGCTCATCTCAAGTGCTCCATCACGTATAGTTAATTTAGCCAGTCGAGCTCATTTTTATGCCAAGGGAATTGATTTTGATCGGATTACAAGACCAACTCAATCTAGATTTGCAATTAAAGAATATTGTGAATCAAAGCTTGCCAACGTACTTTTTACCAGAGAGTTGGCAAAAAGATTGAAAGGTACTGGAGTCAGTGCATATGCTGTTCATCCGGGAGTTGTGGCATCGGACTTATGGCGTAACGTTCTTGCTCCTCTTAGGATAATTATGAAATTATTCATGATCTCCAACAATAAAGGTGCAATGACGTCTATTTACTGTGCTACCTCGGTTAGAACAGCTTTTGAGAGCGGAAATTACTATGATGCATGTAGAAGCAAAAAACCCAGCATGGTGGCCCTTGATTCAACATTGTCTTCTGAGCTATGGATGAAGAGCGAAGAGTGGGTAAAAGGGTAATCGTAAATAATTAGGACACAGAAAAGGGGCTAGTTACATGAGCCCCTTTTTTTATTATTATGCTTTAGTTAGTTTTAAAGCTTTTCAAGTTTGTCTTTTAGTTGCTCATCAGTCATAGTTAATAACTGAGCCCCTTTTTCTGGGTTCAAAAGTTTAAGGCTGAGCAGCATAGAGATGGCGTGCTCTTTTGATGTTTTGGAGTCTTGTGATTCAGTCATACTTTCACCAAAAAGCATGACCATTAAAGTTTTTCCTACGATGTTCATCAAAATACCAAAGAGTACCAAGCCAAGCAACATGGTTACTGAAGCAATTACCCGTCCGCCAAAAGTGACGGGGAACATATCACCATAGCCAGTTGTGGTCAGCGTAACCATACACCACCACATTGTGGAGGGGATAGAGGTGAAGAAATGTTTGTCTGCAGCTATTGCGTTCCCGCCTATTGGGTCAACGGGGGCGAAAACTGAGGCCTCTGGTGGTGAGCCTTCAGGAAGAGGGTGTATTTTCAACTCTGCATCAAGTGCGGCTTGGCCAATTGCCATATTCTCAGGCGAGTACAAATCACCTTCAACAAAAAACATCAAGCTGCTGGAGATCATGACCACGGAGAATAATGCAATGAAATAGATTCGTAGGTTAGTTACAAGTGGGTTTGTTGATTTGACTTTGTTCGAGATTTCCTGAATTGCAGCTTTGGCCATTTTTAATACTCGAAGTACCCTTACAACACGCAAAATCCTCAGAACTTTGGCGCCTTGTAATGCACCTAAGTCTAGGATAACCAAGAAGGTTGGGAGGATTGAGATTAAATCCACTAGACCCCAAAAGCTGAAAATGTATTTGATTCTGTTTTTAGCAAAATAAACATTACCTAAATAATCAGCAGTGAAGAAAAAAACCGCAACCAGTTCAATTGTCCAAAAAAGACTCTTGTAAGTTGTTGCGAATGGCTCAAGTGTTTCAAGTGCTAGTGAAATACATGAAACATATATCCAAAAATTGATGACAGCGATCCATAATTTAAACGGCTTGGTTAGTGGCTTTGTGAAAACTTGACTTAACAAACCTTCATCTGATGTGTTGTCGTGACTAATTGCGTTCATTTTTAAAACCTTTTTTAGCTGGTACTGCAGACTTTGGACATTCTATAATTTAAATTTGACTTGTAAATTGCTAAAGCAAAAGAAAAGCACGGGAAAAAGAGTATTTTTTTATTAATATTTGATTATTTTTTTAAGATTTCTGTTTTTTACCAAATTAAAAATATTTTTTAACTTGGACAAATAGACTATGTCGTTCTTTAAATCGTAATTTGTTAACAACGATTCTCGTTCATTTGTTTGAGATGCAAATTCTTTTCTTTACACAAAGGTTGCGATTGTCTGGTTGACTTTAAAGGAATTAAACGAGTGAGGTGTTGCAGACGAAAATATAGAGATCTGTAATTAGACATGCAAAAATTTTCATAAAAACTTTTTCAGATAGGACATATCAACTCTTTTATTTATTCAGACTTAGATCCCATTAGAAATATCGTCAACGTTGGAATCGTGTTTGATATTTTTTCGCACATTAATATCTGCTGTAGCCTTTGATTGTTGAAGCCCAGTTGGGGATTGAATGAGGGCTAGAGTTTTGAGTAAATTTAAGTTAAGAGCTAGATGATTGATCGCTTGATAGATTATGATAGAACCTTTTGGCTAGTACGCATTAATTTGCTTAATAATTAATCAGTTATCTAGCCTAAACGGTCGAATCTTATCGGAATATATTAAATGAAACGCTTTACTTCACAACTTTACTTCTGGGTTTTGCTCGCAATTTTAGGCGGTGGTTTGATTGGCTATTTGTCGCCAAGCACTGGAGCCAGTTTAAAACCTTTAGGAGACGGTTTTATCGGGCTAGTAAAGATGCTCATCAGTCCAGTTATTTTTTGTACGGTTGTGATGGGAATTGTGGGTGCTGGGGATATGAAAAAAGTGGGTCGTGTAGGCGGCAAAGCATTGCTTTATTTTGAGTTGGTTTCTACTTTTGCCCTTGTAATAGGAATGATTGTGATGCACATACTTCGCCCAGGGGATGGCTTTAATGTGGATCCCCAGACTTTGGATGCAAAAGCGGTTGCAAACTATGCCAAAGCCGCTCAGGACCAAAATTCCGTTGACTTCATATTGCATATTATTCCGAAAACATTTGTAGATGCTTTTACCGGCTCTGGTGACTTGTTGCAGGTCTTATTGATTGCTATTTTGTTTGGTTACGCAATGCTTAGCTTGGGGCAGGCGGGCAACGGTATACACAAATTGATAGAAGAGTTCTCTAAGATTATTTTTAAAATGATGAATAGCATTATGAAGCTTGCTCCTATTGGTGCGGGCGGTGCAATGGCTTTCACCATTGGTAAATACGGTATTGGTGCACTCAAGCCTTTGGCCGCGTTGATGGGGAGCTTTTATCTCACCTGTGTATTGTTTGTAGTGGTTGTGCTCGGGGTGATCGCTTTATTTACTGGCTTTAGTATATTTAGATTTATAGCCTACATTAAAGATGAAATACTTACTGTTTTAGGAACATCCTCTTCTGAGTCTGCATTGGTTCCACTGATGCTTAAACTTGAGCAGCTTGGATGCTCTAAATCTGTTGTGGGTCTTGTGGTGCCATCTGGTTATTCATTTAACTTAGACGGAACAAATATTTACATGTCAATGGCTGCTTTATTTGTTGCCCAAGCTCTAAATATCGATTTATCACTTTCTCAAGAGTTGACTATTTTGTTAGTTGCTATGTTGACTTCAAAGGGTGCCTCTGGCGTTACGGGAGCTGGTTTCATTACCCTTGCAGCTACTTTGGCTGTAGTTCCGACGATTCCTGTTGCTGGATTAGCGCTTATTTTAGGAATCGATCGTTTTATGTCTGAGGCTCGAGCTATTACCAACTTTATTGGCAACGGTGTAGCAACTATTGTTGTCTCCAAATGGGAAAATGAGCTTGATAAAGAAAAGCTTGCGATTGGCATGAAGACTTGATTCTTGCCTTGAGCACGTAAGTAACCTATCTGACCCTAGAAACCTCTTAACGAGAGGTTTCCTTATTTCTGAAATATATTTATTTCATAATTCTGAGTGTGTGCACAAAGAACTGAGTTTTGTCATACGTTTAGATAAACACACCCAGAATTTTGTTAATTGCTATATCATCTCAAGCTATGCTTATTGATTTAGAAATATGGCCCTCTATTGAGTAATACTGTGAAAATAAAAAAGATAGTCAACCATTACCTTGTCGTTGATGATCATAATTTAGACCGTAAATTAGCTTATAGCGAGGTCGGCACTCGGGAGTCTGATCAATTACTTTTATGCATCCCGGGTATATTAGAGAAGAGAGATACATTTGACCCTTTAATGGAGAAGATAAGCTATTCAGATTTGTCTATAAGAGCCGTAAGTCTTGATCTATGCGGAAGAGGCGGTTCAGACCCCATGAAGGACCCAAAGGACTATAAGATGGCCCGTTATCTAACGGATATCGAGCGCGTCCTTAGGGAGCTCATATCAAACCACAATAATCCAACCGTTGAAGTTAATATTTTAGGAACAAGTATGGGAGGCATACTTGGAATGTATCTAAGTGCATCACCCACAATCAAAGTTTCAAACCTAATTCTTAACGATATTGGTTTTAGTCTATCTTGGTGGTCTATATACAAGCTCTACGGAGTGATGGCTAAGAGTTCTGCCCCTTCATTCTCTGGATTATCTACATTAGGTAATTTTCAGGGTAACGGGGCCATAGATGTAGCTGAGATGGCAATAAATTTGGGGGTATCTAAGGAGGTTATCAAGGCAGTTCAAGAGCCGTCACATTTTGACCTGCCTTACAAGTCAGATTTTCTGGGCATGAGATTTCTAGATGTCATCAAACCTTTTAAAGGTTCTGTCTCTTTGATACATGGTCAGGATTCTCCAATCTGTACTTCATTGCAGGTCAATGAGTTCTTAAAATTTTATCCAGCAACCAATCTGCTTTTAGTGCCTGGGGCAGAGCATCCCGCCCCTTTTAACGAGTTGGTGTGTGATTTCATCATCTCCAAGATTCCCAACACCCAATCTAGTAAAGTTATAGATGAAATAATGCCCAACATTTCTAGTGGGGGATTTATTCTTGTGGGTGATCCAGATAATGTCACTAATTCTTTGACGACTTCTGAATCTCAATTACCTGGACCCACTACTTTGCCAGAGACTTCTACCCCGCCTAAGACCGTAAATTCACAACCCAAAAAGATTAATTCTGTAGATTCGACGTCTCACATAAGCACATTCGTTCAGCAAGCACCACTTTTTGCCGTAGATTGTTCGCCATCTTCTACACCTGCTCCTACTCCTACATCTGCACCTGTTCCTACCCATGCCGATGAAGAGGCCAGATCCATGTTCCAGAGTAACCCCGCTTCACAAGACGTTCAAAAGCATTTGGCGGGCATGCAAACCAAGGGGCTTATTCAAAACCAACAAGTTACAAGTGATACCCTCTCACCGATTACTTCGTTAGGGATTATTTCTAAGCTAAGAGCCTCTTTCCTCAAATTCACGGGCTTTAAATCAAGATAAATTTACGATTTTGTAGACTGTCAAAAAATTTAGAGCTCTACTTGGCTCTTTTTTTGCTTTAAATCATATTAAATAGTTCCATATTATTAGGAGATTTATATGAAAATCGTTTTTAACTTATTGATTTCAATATCTTTTTTGACCTTTTTGATCGGTTCATCACACGGATTTGATATGGTTAGAGACTCTAATGCAAAGCAATTCACTCAAAAAGTCGACCATAGCAAAGATGACAAACGCCCAGTCACGAACTTGCAAATTAAGAGGCCAGATAATTACCCAGGAAATGTAGCTCCTCAGAAATAATAAAAAGTGGACAACGAAGTAATTATTTAATATTACTTATGCCAGTTAAATGGTATTTATATATTAATTATTTTTAAGGCCCATAAATTTATTAAATTTTTGAAAAATATTTGTAACCCTTGTAAACCGATATGTAACTTGATGCGTTAGTTATTCATAGATTACTAAGGTCTCAAAATGGACAACACTGTAAATATTCCTGACACATTGGTTTCAAAGTTCGAGCAGCGTTTCATGCAGTTTTCTTATGAAACGACAAAAATCAAAGCTTCTTTTGACCGCTTAAGGGCTCAATTAGCCCAAGAGGCGGAACAAAAAAGCCGCCCAGCGGCAAGAATTTACTCCGGGATTCGAGCGGTAAAAGCTTAATCCAATTTACCAGTCTCAATTTTTAATGATTTAAGTCCAAGTTTAGTTTAACTTTCACAACAAATCGGCTTAAGTAATTTTCGCTAATGTCGATTATTACTTTGCCAAGGTTGAGTTTGAACCACCCCTTTTTTTAGTGGGTGGTTTTTTTTGGTCCAAAGTGCCTCAAAATTGCTTCATAGCACCTATGTAAATCGATCTACGTGGCCCGAATTGAGGTGCGTAAATACCAATACCACTCCCGTCTCGAATTTCATAAACCCGGTCCAAGGCATTGTTAACGGCTAATCTGTACTCTACTGTTCCTAAACCTTTCATTTCTATGGATTTGGTTAACCCTAGGTTGAGAACTGAATATGCAGGAAGGACACCAGTATTGGCAAATCCATTTCTGAGTCCGCTTGCGTAAATCATGTTGGCGTTGTACCTGATGCCGCTGGATAGATAGGATATACCTCCACTCAGTGAGTGAGTTTGTTCATGGTCGACGTTAACCCAATTATTCGAAGCATATTGAAGGGTTAATTGATCAAAAAGGTACTGGCTAGAGATGATGTTTTTTGCTTGGCTTAGGTTTTGGGAGAGATTTAAATAAGCGCTAAATGACCCCCTTCGATAAGAGTTCGTGAACTCAAGCCCCGCCACTCGTCCATAAGCATAATTAAAAGGTGTCAATATCAATGCGGGACCGAATTGGCCTTCATCTAAGGTGTCTTTGGTATTCTTTAGATACCCATCTAGGCCGAAACTGTAATAGTTGGTGATTTTTTGTGATAATCCAATATCGTAATAATCACCAGATTCAGGCCTTACAGTATTGTTTAATCCTGGTATTGCATTTGTTGTATTTACGAAAAGTGACTGCGTTGTTCCTGATACCAATTCATTAGGGGGAGGGGTGTAGTAGTGAGAGTATCCGGCATGAAGGGTCGTATTCTCGGATTTTTTATAAACAAAACCCAACCTTGGACTGAGTTGGCTCCCGCTTACAAATGCATTAAAGTAATCGTAGCGAAGTCCATAGTTCAATTTTAATTTAGGGTTGACGCTCCAAGAATCCTGTGCATATAGACCGATTAATAAATTACCATGGTGTGCGGTGTTATCCGATATAGAAAAAGGTTGTCCAGTGACAACCCCCGTGAGCGGATCAAGTGCATAAACTAGAGAAGAGTCATTGGTTGAAACATTCTCAACATCGCTGATCATTCCAATTTTAAGTGAATGTGTATCGTTAAGCTGATAGGTAGAGTCAAACTGTAAGCCATTCGATACGCTACTTTTTAAAACATCTGAAGAAACTCCGTTAAAGTATAAATTTCCATTCGAATCTGGGATGTAATGCGTAGTAGTGGTGTTAGAGAAGAGGGAGGCTTGATAGCTGAAGTCTTCGCTGATCCATCTTTGGAGTGAAACTGAAATGAAATGACTTTCCTCAAACTGTTGATCGTTAAGGCTTGAAGAGTTGAATTTAGATGGTGAATTTGACTGATAATTTATTGTTGCTGAATACGGATTAGTTGTGCTAGCAGTCCCCAATGCGAAGTATGGATTTGAGGCAGGATTGCTCGAGCCGCCTTGAAGACCAGGGGTGTTGGGGATTTGAAAGGCTCCAGAATAAGTGCCTCCCATTATCGAAATTTTTGTACCTGAGTCAACTAAGTATGAAAGATGAGCAAAGCCTTTTGTTTGACGTGTGGTGTCATGTATTGGATTATTTGAGTTGGTCGGGTTTTCGATTCCAATGTTGTTGGTGAGATAAGACCCAGTCATAAAATAAGAAAATTGATCACTGGATCCCCCATACTGAAAACTTGGATTGAAGGTGTGAAAACTCCCCCCAAATACAGACACTGATCCAGAGTCGTCTAAATTACTTTTTGTTGTAATATCAACAACGCCAGCTGTATGCGTACCGAACTCTGCGGGTAAGGCGCCCGTCATTAAGTCAATTGTTTGTGCAAACCGAGTATCAATATTTTGACCAAACCCACTTATTCCTTGTGGAAGAATGACTCCGTTGATCCTGTATTGAATATTAGCGTGATCACCTCTAATATGTATTTGACCATGAGAGTCACTTACAACTCCTGGTGCTTCAATTAAAACTTGATTAAGTGGTGTATTTTCTCCAAGTGGTAATTCATTTATTTCCTTTTTACCTATACGGTAAACACTGCCGCCCGTCTCATCTGAAATACTATTTTTAGCAGCTCTGTCATAGGTGATATTTACCGTTTCAAGAATTTGTTCATCTTTAATTTTTTTCGGTTTTGTCAATACATCATCAGTATTGGCTACTGCCTCTAATTCACTTGCCGCAGAAGGAATAGAGCTATTTTGTGCTTCAGCAAAAGTCGTAGTTGAGCACAATAAATACAAAACACCCCATGAGCATAGACAACATAATTTTTGGTAATGAAGAGTGGTTATATTTTTTAAAAAATAAAAAAATAATCTCCAAATATAACGATAAAAAAAACTAAATTTAGGGTGATTTTCCATATCTCAATTTCATTTGGCTGAACGATGAATAAGAACCATCGGTTCGAAAATTTCAAGCCTAGACACCGAGCATAAAGTCGTCAGCAACTAGAATTGGCTTTGCAAATTCAAATGAAATAGAGTGGTGGAGCGCGAGACTGATAAACCCAAGAAATCTTACAATATATGGGGGATGCGCGGGTCGTTGCGTGAAGTGTCAACTCATTTTTTAAAAGTAACAAGGCGAATATGCTTGAACTCAAGCAAACACCTAGCATCAAGGATTCAAATAATTTACAACTTTGGATCTCAATTTTTACTTCATTGGACTCATTTAAAAAATCATCTAGATTAAAAGATTGGGGAGAACCAAAGTGTGAATTTATTAAGCTTTGTTGGCTGAGTTCGTCCAAATTAAATGCAACTGGAGCATACTGATTTTGTTCTTCTTTAGTTATACCGTGATAAACACTATGAACCATCCCTAGATATTGGGATATTAAAAAACTAAAAATCAATAGAGCAGACATAAACGAACCCCAAGGGTTCATTATGTTTTTATTTTTAGCCTGTATGTTTCTGAAATAAATCATTAAATCAGATTTAGGAATTGGTTTGCTCTTGAATAATATTCTAACTTATTGAAAAATAATGTTTTTTCTTAAGTTTTAGTAATAATCTATAAAGTCAGCTTACCGAATTCATTTAAGGCTAAATCAGCTAGTGGCTAATTGACCCATGAGAATTAAGCCGAATAAGACGGTTCCTAATCCTGCCGTCTTGGATACAAGATTCATTTTTTCGACTAGTAATTTTGAGGATAAAACGCCAAAAGCATGCAACACCGCTGTTGAAATCATTAATCCTAGTAGGTCTTGAATGAGTTCTCCGCTATTTATGGCGTTTAAAGCGGGTAATAGTTCTGTATGAGCTAGCCCATGAAACACTCCAAAAAACGCCAATAAACCAATGATTGGCTTTTGAGAGAAATTTTGTCTGCCAAGTAGTAATAATCCCATTGTTACTACAGTACCGGAGATTGCATATTCAAGCCAAGGGTAGGGGATGTAAAAAAGTCCAATCATGGATCCCAACGACATACCGAACATAAAAAATAAGGGCCCAAACCAGATGTTTTTTAATGACTTAGCGCTCCAAAAACCAACCAACAGAATAACCAAAAAATGATCTGTTCCACTAAAAGGGTGAGACAGTCCATTCAGGAAATTGATCTCTTCTGTATGTCCGGGATGTGCACTGCAAAAAAGGGGAAACAAAAAGAGTAAAAAACCAAATGATTTCATGATAGGTGATTTTAAATTAGCAAAGTTAAGTAGCTTCATCGATTTTCCCTATGAAAAAACAGCCGATCAGATCGCTTAATCATACTTGAAAATTGGCTTATTTATTAATCAATTTGCGCCCCGGAGGCTTTAACGACCTCCCGCCATTTAATGATGTCTTTCCTTAAAATGTTTGCAAACTCACTAGGCTGAGTAATAAATGGGTCAGCTCCTTGGGCATTAAACTTTTCAATGATTTCCTTGTTTTTAAGTATTTCTTCAATATCGTGGTTAAGTTTTTTGACGATTGAGGAGGGGGTTTTTGCAGGTGCGAAAAGGCCAAACCAGGGGGAAACATCAAAATCTTTAAATCCAGCCTCAGAAATAGTCGGAATATTTGGAAATGAAGATGACCTCTGTGCACTGGTTACGGCTATGGGGCGAAGGGTGCCACTTTTGATAGAACCAGCTACAGAGGGCAAGCTCGTGAATACCATATTGATTTGCCCACTCATTAGATCTTGCATGGCTGGGGCTGCACCTTTATAGGGAATGTGCTCTAACTTGGTACCAGCAGCAGCGTTGAACATAACCCCTAAAAGATGGTTAACAGATCCATTGCCTGCAGATCCGAAGGTAAGAGGCTTTTGCTTTGCAAGATCAGTAAGTTCTTGAATCGTTTTGAAATGGGCATCTTGGGAAGTTACCAAAACAAAGGGTAGAGTTGCTAAAGTTGCAACAGGTGCAAAATCTCGTTCTGGGTCAAAGGGTAACTTTTTGTATAAAGATGCATTTATCGCATGTGAGCCAACATAGCTCATAAGTAATGTGTACCCGTCTGCAGGGGACTGAGCTACAAACTCCATTCCAACGTTCCCGCCTGCACCAGCTCTGTTTTCTATCACAACGGGCTGTTGCCATTTTTCATTAAGTTTTTGCGCAACAATTCTGGCTAAAGCGTCTGAAGCGCCACCAGGAGTTTGTGGGACGACAATTTTTACAGGCTTGAGCGGAAAATCTTGGGCATACAAGAGGTTAAAGCAACCTACTGTTAAAGTGAAAAATATAAATATTAATTTTTGCATTTGAATTTTTTTGAAAAATTGATCTTTAGATGAAATGATACACTTTCTAATTAATTTTTAAAATTAGCATTATTCCTATGATAGTTAAAAAGATAGCAGGTGCCTTGGGAGCGGAAATCAGTGGTGTTGATCTTAGCCAGGCCATTAGCAACACATTAGTGTCTGAATTAAGAGCTGCATTTTTAGAGCATCAAGTGATTTTTTTAAGGGATCAGAATATAACATCTGAAAACTTCCTGACTTTTGCCAAATTGATGGGGCGACCCATCGAATATCCCTTCGTAAAGGGATTGCAAAACTTCCCAGAGATCATTGAGGTTAAAAAACTTGAGCACGAGAAGTCAAACTTTGGAGGAATATGGCACTCAGACACTACCTACTTAGAGTGCCCCCCCATGGGGTCAATGTTGTTGGCTAAAGAGATCCCCCCTTACGGTGGAGATACGCTTTTCGCAAATCAATACCTTGCTTGGGAGAGTCTCTCCACAACAATGAAAAAATGTATATCTGATCTGGTAGGTATTAGTTCGTCGTCCAAGGCCGATGTTTCTAAAACCAGAGAGGACCGTTTAAAAAGTGACGCAAAAGAAGGCATGAGAAATGAGTACCGAGCAGAGCATCCCATTGTTCGTACCCATCCTGAAACAGGCAGAAAAGCCCTTTACGTAAATACAGCGCATACTTCGGGCATAGTTGGTATGAGTGATGAGGAGAGCCAAGCTTTGCTGAGTTTTTTATTTCAACATCAAATAAAACCAGAATTTACCTGTAGATTTGTTTGGCAGGTGAATTCATTGGCATTTTGGGATAACCGCTGCGTACAACATAATCCTGTTAATGACTATCATGGATTCAAGAGGGTAATGCATAGGATTACACTCGAAGGGGATAGGCCTGTTTAGGTACTGTTTGGATTTCATTCATATCAATCATCTTTTAAGGTTGTTTTTTTAGGGTAATCCTTCACTTTAAGATAATGCTAATTTGATATTATTAACCTCACTTTTTTTGAGGAAAAAATATGCATGCTTTTAGTTCGAAATTGAATACAAAGATTAATTCGCATTTGGTTTGTATTGGTTTAGCTTTATCCTTTTCATCAGCCAATGCTTTGGCGGATGCTGAACTTCTTTCACACAAAGATCTCACCGCCTCTATTGCTTTTACGATGGCTCAAACTGCTATCTCAAGCTGTAAGGATAATGGTTATTCTGTGTCGGTGACAGTAGTCGGTCGTGCGGGTGAAGTGATACTTCAAGTCAGGGGGGACAACACTGGGCCTCACACGGTTGAGAACAGCTTTAGAAAAGCCTATACCTCAAGAACCTTTAGGGTTCCGTCAGGGGATACTGAAACCCGCTTAAAAAATGATCCTTCATTTGCCTTAATTCACTTAAATAACATTATTGCCAACCGGGGCGGATTACCTATCAAGGTTGGTGAGGACACGATTGGTGGTATCGGTGCTTCGGGTGCACCTGGCGGCGAAAAGGATGAGGCATGTGTTAAGGCAGGAATTGACAAGGTATCTGAGATGCTTCGTTGATGATGCTTTTCTATTAGATAAGAAATTGTCCCAATCAGTTTCCTTCTTATTACAAAAACACCTAAGTCAGATCGG
>Ga0007809_10000361_pt1 | contig 18874 bp, 43 predicted proteins | sample CryBogCBE02Aug07_FD_60383 | JGI IMG/M metagenome (GOLD analysis project Ga0007809, IMG submission 60383) | Freshwater microbial communities from Crystal Bog, Wisconsin, USA - CBE02Aug07 | ecosystem: Environmental > Aquatic > Freshwater > Lake | place: Crystal Bog, Wisconsin, USA | collected...
CATCGTGTGCTTGATGGTGAGGAATATGTGGGCCAGTCTCAGTCTGGTCGTAAAGCAAAGAGATGGCGACTAAATGGTGATCTTGAAAATATTCTTTATTCTGCTACTCATATCAATCATCCTTCCGCGGTCTGGACTCGCGAAACTAGCGGAAACTATGATTGGCTTGCTCGTCATCTACTTGCTCTGGGTCGTGAGTATTCGTATCGGTATGATCGCGTTCATAGCACGATTGATAAACTGGGTGATGTCCTGATCACTCCTCCTCAGAATATCGCCCAACAAGATGTGACACTAATGCCATCTTGTATGGCAGATGATTATATCGTCGGAGATGATCCGATAACAAACTATCGCAACTACTACAACAAGGGCAAGACTAATTTGCTACGCTGGACCAAGCGGTTTCCCCCCGCATGGATCGAAGGAGAAATTATTCTTGCTCCGGGTGCTAAGCATATATACTCTGCAGGGAGGCAAAATGTTTAATAAATTCGTCAAGTGGCTGCTCACAGAAGATAATGCTGTTCAAGAGCCTGAACCAGCTCCAGCTCCTCCGCCGCCTCCTCCTGAACCAAAGCCTAAGGCTGCAAAGAAAGAACTGACTCCTAAGGAGCGGGCTACTGCTGCTGGTGAACCCTATGTCGCGATCCTGAGTGTTGATCTGGATCCAAACGATATTAATAACGGTGCGTTCGAGTTAGATTGGAATGATAAGTTCCTGCTCAACCTCATCAAGCAAGGTTATAAATTCTCTCCTAAGGATACTGATGCCATGATCGTAGATCGATGGTTTCAGACCGTGTGCCGCAATATCGCACTCGAAGTATATGAACAAGAAGCAGCGGACCCCGAGAAGCGCGAATCCGAACTCCGCATCATCCAGCAGCGCGATCTTGGCGGCGGGTATACCGAAGTCCAATAAATTCATATATTATACAATGACAATATAAAGGTATTTTGAATGGCAACTAAATTGAGTTCTAAAATTTTTATAAAATGCAGTATTCCCAATTGTATTAACCGTGTTAGTGAGCACAAAAAGGGCAAGTCTAAGCAATTTTGTGAACCTCATCGTAAAACAAGAAAAAAAGAAGTAGATACATTCAAGATGTCACGAGGTTGTCAAAATCGTGACGGCAGATATGGTGGAATTCCGTGTACATGCGTGATTGTAGATCCTTCACAATTAGAAATTAATCATATTAACGGTCACAATTATGATCGAAGTGAAGAAAATACAGAAATTTTGTGTGCTAATTGTCATAGATTAGCTACTAAAGAAGGCCAGCATCATTTAACACCACACAAACCTGAAACTGTTCCGATTGCCTATAATGAACTTTTCGAAGCTTTGTGATTCCGTAGAACACATAAGTCCAATAGAATAATTTCATTTGAGGCTTGACATCTTCCTCACCTTCGTATAGTATGAAGAAACTAAGCAATAGTGCTTAGCAATGCAAAGTCACCTAGCGAAGGGATTTGTAAAATGAAGAAGAAGTATGAAGTGTTGGTTTCCTACAGTGCGGAACACGGTCGTGATGTTCGGTGTAGGTGTGATATTGATAAGCAGCGCGGTTTTGTCCGTCTGCCTGACGGTAATGTAAGGCATACTGACTTTAAGTCTAACAACTCTAGGCTTTTTATGGTGGTATATTCAGGACCGGAGCGGGACGCAACCCGTTTTGCAGAAATGCTTAAGCTCGGATATGATGGTCTGGGCGTTCCTCGGTCTATCCTCACTCAGGTTGAAGGAGCATGATTATGACAACCGCTTTGATTAATACAAATGATCATTTTGAAGTCCCGGCAGTCGATGATGGGACTATTTATCCTGATATCTTAAAGTACATTGTCGATAACGAGTTTACTATCAAGATTGAAGATCAAATGTCAATGACTATGCTTCAATCGCTAGTACCAAATCATATTTTTGTTAAAATTGCTGATGGTGCATTAAATACTGAACAAAATTTTCCGGGAAAAAGACGCCAATATATCACAGAAGGACCTGATTTTAGCGGGAAGCTAGTTGATTATCTAGTTGTGGAACCGCTTAAGCATAAATGGGCAGAAGTTGAAAAGGAATGGATATATACTATTGTCTATGACGGGCATGTAGTAAAAATTGGAATGACAAGTTCCGGATTAAAAAGCCGATACAGTTCGTATGGTGCAGGTAGTAAAAAAGCAATGAAGAAAGGTTCGGCTGCTACTACAGGGTTTGTAGTAATGCAGTCCAACTATTTGGCATTGTTAAAACAAATCAAAGTTGAGATTTTTGCTTATGAAATTCCTAGCATCTGGACGAACCAAAATATCTTCGGTAGAGAAGTACCGGTGCTAAATAAAGTTGCTCACAAGTATGAAACCGTACTGATTGATCTCTTCAAGAGTACATGTGGATCGGTTCCTTTCTTATGCGGTCAATCTTAATAGTAATTATGGCAAAATATAAAAAAAACTTTGATAAATTCTATACTCATCCTGATATTGCTGAACAATTCGTCAATAGGATAAATCAGTTTATTAACCTATCTGATTTTGATCTAGTTATCGAGCCATCAGCTGGTTCAGGTAATATTTTGAAGTTTCTTCCTGATAATAGTATAGGATTAGACTTAGAACCAGAATCCCCTAATATCACAAAACAAGACTTCTTTCAGTACAATCCTCCCAATGTACCTTTAATTGGGGTTGTCGGTAATCCTCCTTTCGGCGTTGGTTATATGAATCCCCTAGCCAAAGCATTCTTCAATCATAGCGCGAAGTGGGCAGAAGTCATTTGCTTTATTGTTCCCGCAAAATGGCACTCCTCTTGGAAGGTGCATTCACAGTTAGACAAAAGTTTCGGATTGTACTTTAGTGAGATTTTACCGAAAAATAGTTTTTTATTCGAAGATAAACCGTGCCATGTTACCTGCTGTATGCAAATTTGGAGTAGAACTCCACTCGGTACTAACTTACGCTTGCTAACTCGCCCTGCGACATCACATCCTGACTTTGACTTTTTCCTAACATGTGACAACGTAAAACGCAGAACAGAAGTTAGAAACCAAATAAGCAATAACACGTATTGGGAGTTTGGGTTAAAATACTGGGGCAAAATACAAGTATGTGAAATGTCTAGTGTACCAGCAGATACTACAACTCATTATGTCTTTAAGTCACACAAACCGTACGTTAGAGAGATAATTGAAACTATTGACTGGAAACGATATGTAACAAATATGGGTGCCCCGAATGTCGGTGGAAAATCTATTATTGTCAAAGCTTATGTTGATAAGAAAAAAGAATTGGGATATCAGGACGACGCTCCGATTCCTGCCATATTTTTCAACAGGCATTTCATCATCACTTAAAGCTTGACATCCTCTAAAATACCAGCTATAATATGCGTATAAATAGAGAAAGCATCCGATGAAGTACGCACTCATAGACACAGCTAACTCATTCTTTCGCGCCCGCCATGTCGCATCTCGCAACACTGATACGTGGGAGAAAGTCGGCATGGCTATGCACCTCACGCTATCATCAGTCAATCAGATCGTGCGTAAGTTCAGCATCGATCATGTGGTATTCTGTCTCGAAGGTCGTTCATGGCGCAAGGAATTCTATAAGCCTTACAAGGCTAATCGTGTTGCTGTGAATCCTACACAGGCTGAGATCGAAGAGAACGAGATGTTCTGGGAGACATATGATCAGTTCACCACATACCTTCGCGAGAAGACCAATGCGAGTGTGCTGCGTCATCCCAATGCAGAAGCAGATGATATCATCGCTCGTTTTATCCAACTGCATCCCGATGACGAACATTTCATCATCTCTACTGACTCCGACTTCGTGCAACTGATCGCGCACAATGTGCATCAGTATAACGGCATGGCTAATCAGTTGATCAAGCTTGATGGCTATTATGATGATCGTGATCGTCCTGTAAAGGACAAGAAGACTAAAGAGCATAAGCTTCTCGAAGATCCTGAATATCTGCTGTTTAAGAAGATCATTCGCGGTGATGCTACTGATAATGTGTTTAGCGCATATCCCGGTGTGCGCGAGAAGGGCTCTAAGAACTCTGTTGGTATTCGCGAGGCATACGAGGATCGCAACAAGCAAGGGTTCAACTGGAACAATCTCATGCTTCAACGCTGGGTGGATCATGATGGTGTCGAACATCGCGTCAAGGATGACTATGATCGCAATCGCGCTCTCATCGATCTCACTGCACAGCCGCAAGAGATCAAGGATGCAGTAGATTTGATTATTCGCAATGATGTGAGGACTACGCAGACGCCGCAAGTAGGTATTCATCTGATGCGCTTCTGCGGCAAGTATGAACTCACCAAGATTTCTGAACAAGCAGAGACCTACGCGAAGTGGCTCAATGCTCCTTATAAGGGACATCTGACCCCGCTGCGAGAGACTGCTTAAAGCAACAAACAAGGAGAACAAATGACTGAACTCGTCGCAAAGACAATCGTAAAGGATCAATTCTGGATCGTCACTGACGGTGAGAAGAAGATCGGTAATATCGAAGCCAACAATGCAGGCTACGGTCTCAAGTTGAATGGCAGTTTCATTCAGTTCAATAATACTGAAGAATTGAAAGAGAAGGTTCAGATCCGCTTCGAACCCCTCAAGACCAACAAGACCAAAGCAGCCTTGCCTTATCCGCAGTATCCTACTCCTCCGCGTATCTATAATTCATTGTTCGACATCAAGCGCGGGCTGCATCTGTTCACCGAGACGCGCAAGAGCAAGTGCCAACATGCCGCTGGTTGGTTCGTCATCGATCAAGGTGGCAATAAGCAAGTGGTGTTCTGCCCCAAGTATATCTTCATTCAGCGTTATCCCTATCAAGGTCCTTTTAAGACTGAGGATGAAGCGAATAGCATAAATATATCGTGATGCAATTTATACATATAAAAAGATTTATGGACAAGATGTCAGCGGTAGAATCCAGGCAGAACAAGGATGTCGTTCTTCCCATCACGGATGCTCGTGGTCTGCGTGATGATGTCGCTAAGTTGCTGGCAGACCTCTATGCTATGAGTGCTGATCAACCTAAGCAGGAAGAGATCACAGAGGTACAGGTAAAAGGAGGCTCGTTTAGATGAGCAGGAATCAACCGAATGTCTTGTTAGAATATGTAGATAAGAAGACCTACAAATGTGATCAGATCGTGGAAGCATCCGGTATATGGGCTGTATTCTATGATGATCAGCCTATCAATCTAAAGTCTTCGCATTATCTGTCCAGCGACACTGCACCCAAATACAAGAAGACCAGCTTCTCCAATCCAGGACATGCTAGGAACCTATGCCGCAAGTTAAATGCTCAGTTCAAGACTGACAAGTTCACCGTCGTGTTGCTTCAATCAGGCAAGCAAGTTTATCCGGATATGTTATCTGACGAGGATTAACGGGCATTGATGACCTATGCTAGGACCAAGCGAGAGATAACAGAAGCCATCCTAGAAGAGATGCGCGATGATCCTGACAATCCTTGGAAAAATCACACAACAGATAAAGTCATGTTCTTCTGGTGGATGACTGGTAGGAGTGGTTCTGGACTGAGGCTCACCGAGATAGGGCATACTGCTTTTACAATCGCCAAGATAGAATACTATGAGTTCAAGTTAGAGATCGAAAAGGATCGTAACCTCGTCAAGGATTGGGATCAATATATAAAGCAACTGAACAAGAAAATTCGTTGCCCCTATTATATCGGAATCCAGCGCAGGTTGCCATTCATTCGTATCTATGATCATAAGGTAGCAGTGATGATGACGCTATACGGTAACTTACAAGAATACTTAGAATCAGTTCGATAAGTATAAATATCTTGCAGGCTACTGCAAACACACACACAGGAGAAAACTATGTTAGAATATATCACTAAGACCGCCATAGATGCGGTTCAGTCAGCTAAGAAGTCAGCAATCGACACCTTCGTAAAGCACGAGGAACTTGCTAACACTCTAAATAGCCTGGTAGATGCTCAGACTGAGTATACCAAAAAAGCAGTAGAAACTGCGTTCGCTGCAGGCTCGCAGCTAGTAAGCACAGTATCACAAAAAGAATTCTTCACTGATGCAGTAAAGGCACATGCAGAAGAAGCTAAGTCTTGGGTTCCAAAGAATAGCAAGAAAGCGAAGTAAGATGTGGCCATATACTGAAGAAGAAAACGAGTGGCTATCATGAAGAACTTTCTTAAAAAATTAGCAGAGATATATCTGCACGGGCTACTGATCAATGGACAAAATCAAGTTCTGATGTATCGGGCCTTGTGGAGTAATTCAGATAAAGATTTTAACCAAAACAGTTGATTTAATAAGTCAACTACACTAATATGAAAAAATAGGAGACACACACATGATTATGCTTGGATACGTTGGATTAGTAAATATTGCTATTCCTGTGGGCTTGATGCTCACCGAAGAAATCACGTCATTTTTTAAGGGTCGTTAATAATGGAAAAAATTCCAAATCTACCAGAGATCAAATTTAACAAGAACGGGTATGAAATTAGGTCTGATATTCTGAACATGGCTAAGGAACTACTACAGGCAGAATATCATGCAAAGTTCATGGGCTGGGAACGGTCTGTGAAGAAGGATGAGACGACGGGAGAGATCGTGACTACGGTCTCTATGCCGGAGTTTCCAGGACTGGACAAAGTCTTAGAAACCGCACAAAAGATGTATGATTTCGTAAACCAACAAAAGCGATAATATCAACTTATTTGGTTCCTGAAGGGAGAAAAATGCCTGCATTGTCAGGCATTTTTTTGTTGACAACGGTCGCCCATTTTGCTATATTAAATCATAGACAAGCACACAGATTAGGAAGATTGGTATGTCCAGACCAGTGAAATCTGAAATAGCAACTTACAACGGTAAGATGCATGTCAATACGGTATTTACGGATACGAACGAAATGTTTATGTCTGCATCCGTGGAAGTTAATGGTAACTTTTTGAACATAGTTCAGGATAGATACGACAACCACTTGATGCTACACGCTGATGCTATTCCACACCTCATAAAGGCTCTGCAAAAACTTCAGCGGCAGTCTAAAAAGGCTTGACTTCGGTCGCCCATTTTGCTATATTGAATAATAAGTTGATGAGGGAATCGGACGATGACCAAGGAAGAAGCAGAAGATTTGGTTAAGTGCTATGGTCTTCATCGCCAGCTGGACGATGATACTCTTGAAACCATAGTCGCGCTGGTTCAACTGGCTTATGCAGAAGGTAGGCTCAAGGAGCATACTGAAGCGAAGGAGGTCCGTCATGACCTTTGATGAATGGTTTGAACAGGAGTTCTGTCCGTCGTTTGAATACAGCAACGATGATCCCTACAAGTATGAGAGTGCTGCTCGCCGTGCTTGGGAAGCTGGCCGGCTAAGTATTGTTGTTGAAAGGATGAGCCCAGAAACTGAACACAAGCATTCTGTCAGCATAATCCTCGTTGATAACATGAGTCGATATGAACGGGGCGACATCACTAAACAAGAGCTTCTTGCGCTTGTTACCAGCTTAGAACAAATCAGCATTGACGAAAATCAGCGCACTTTTTTTGTAGCTTATCGTGAGTTGATTGATAAGGTTGAAGTTAGATTGAAAGAGCATGGATAATGACTACCAACGCTTACCTCTTCATGTGGAACTGCTATGGTATTGAAGCCATTGTACCTATCACTGAATATGAAGATCAAAGCAAGCTGGATGCTTGGAATATTCTCAAGGGTGAAGCTCCCGGCAAGAATCCTCTCGACGATATCCTAGGTTCCATGATGATGCGGGCCCGTTTCAATGCAGAGCGTAGCTATGAAATCTATGCTATGGATTTTGCAGAAGGTATCACCAGAGAGAACCTCCTTGAGTTCTGGGATAGCCTGCCGCAACAAGCTGCTGATCTGACCCGCGAAAGGGGTGTCTGTATGTTCACCAATCGCAAGATGAACCGTACCATTCAAATCACCTAATATTTCGGTTGACAACGGGTGCCCATTCTGCTATGTTGAATCATAGATTGATGAAAAGTAAGGAAGGGAATAGAGTTATGCCATGGATTGAAAATATAGCAGTCGATGATGTGCATAACGGAGTACATCGGAATCCGGGTGAAAACTGTATGCTTATTCGTATTGCTGATCCTGATTATATACTTCCGGAACCTAAGCATTACTTCAAAGAAGTTCACTGTTTTAAGTTTCTTGATATTGAGGAAGAGGATTTTGCATTAGACGATAATATGAAATGCACCGGTAAGCAAGCTGCCGATCTTGTTGCATTGCTACAACATGCTTTGGATAAACAAATGAATGTAGTTGTTCATTGTTTCATGGGCGTTAGCCGTTCGGGTGCGGTATGTGAGGTGGGTGTATTAATGGGATTTGACGATACAGAAAAATTTCGTGCCCCAAATTTGTTGGTTAAGAATCGGATGCTACAGGCATTGGGGTATAACTGAAAAATTTCGGTTGACAACGGGTGCCCATTCTGTTATATTGAATCATAGACAGGAGATGACGATGTTCTATGTATTGTTCGATTCCGAAGCAGGCGGTTATATGAAGGATCCATATAGCAACAAACGCTATAATATGCCTTCGGATGGAAAACTTTACAAGCAGCGTAAGTCGGCTATTTACGCTGCAGGTCTTCAGAATGTCACTCGTAATATTCCTCCGGGGTATTCTGCTCCTAACAAATATTATCAGAACCGCCCGCAAGTGGAAGTGCATGAAGTTGATTCCGGATGGAATGTTATTTCTATCCATCAGGCTCTTCCGCAGTATATATGTGTATAATAAGGAACAGATAGATGCAAGTATTTGAAGGTAATCGTGGTGGCCTGATCAAGGCATGGATCGACGGAGTTTCGGTCGAGGATCAGGCTCGGGACCAACTGAACAACATCGCTGCTATGCCCTTCATCCATAAGCATGTGGCTATCATGCCGGATGTTCATTGGGGAATGGGTGCTACGGTTGGATCGGTGATCCCCACGCGGGGCGCGATCATACCGGCTGCGGTTGGTGTCGATATCGGTTGTGGTATGATGGCGCATCGCACGAACCTCCGTGCTGCTGATCTGCCTGATAACCTCTTTGGTATCCGCACGGCAATCGAAGCACGGGTGCCCCATGGTCGTACGGACAACGGTGGCAAGAATGACCGCGGTGCTTGGGGCGAACCCAGCGATCAGGTTCTAGGCGTGTTCGAGCAGCATCGTGCCGGTCTTGACGAGATCGTTGCAAAGCATCCCAAGATCGCGCAGGCAGCAGTTCGCGCTCCCAATCATCTGGGATCGCTGGGCACGGGCAATCACTTTGTCGAAATATGCCTCGACGAAGAGGATTATGTCTGGATCATGCTGCATTCGGGGTCGCGCGGTATCGGTAATCGTATCGGGTCGTATTTCATCGAACTCGCTAAGGAAGACATGCGTAAGTGGTTCATCAATCTTCCGGATATGGACCTCGCATATCTGCCGGAAGGTACGGATCACTTCAACGACTATATGCAAGCAGTTGGTTGGGCGCAGCGGTTCGCTCGTGCTAACCGTGAAGTGATGATGGAGGCTGCCGTCGATGCGCTACGCTCGGTGATCACGCGGCCGTTCTATACGGAGATGATGGCGGTGAACTGCCATCATAACTACGTGGCACATGAGCGTCACTTCGGTCAGGATGTCCTCGTCACGCGCAAGGGTGCTGTGTCTGCACAGAAGGGTGAACTGGGGATCATACCCGGTTCGATGGGTGCGAAGTCGTTCATCGTGTGCGGCAAGGGGCATCGTGAAGCATTCTGTTCGTGTTCGCATGGCGCAGGTCGTTCTATGTCTCGCACCGAAGCCAAGAAGCGTTTCACGCTCGAAGATCATGCGAAGGCTACTGCGGGGGTTGAATGCCGCAAGGATGCTGATGTGATCGATGAGACGCCGCAAGCATATAAGAATATCGATGCAGTGATGGCTGCCCAGGCCGATCTCGTTGATATCGTGCATACGCTGAAGCAGGTGATCTGCGTTAAGGGGTAACTGATGGGTGAGGTGATTTATTTCTCCTCACCCTACCTTTTTGGTTGACAGCAGATGCCCATTTTGCTATAGTGAGTCTATAGCAAGGAGATAGTGTATGTCACCCGATCGCAAATTTAAGCAAGATATTTATATCAGGGTTTGCAAAGATTCCGGATGGCAGCTTGAAGCTACTCAAGCTGCTATTCTTGCAGCAAACGTGATCGGGTGTCATCCTCTTGAAATCTGGATCGCATTAAACTTTGATAATATGCAGCACATTGCATCCGGAAGTCATCCGGTTTGTAAGCAGGGAGTTTGATCATGGCTTTCAATCTTGATGGTATGAATCGTAATGACGAGCGAATCGGTTACTTCGCCTACACCACTGGAGTTGACCGTGAGGGTAATGAATGCATGATGGTTGTTTCGCACGATCCTAGTGCATCTGGTTGCAATCCTTTTCACTGGATAGTAAATGCATATAAGAAAATCTTCACATCTGCAGAAGGCATAAAAGTACTAGAAGATTTAGAGAGGATTGCCAATCAGACAAAACTTGATGCAGAAAATCCTAATCCAAATACGGCTGTATGGAAGTGTGCTCAACAATCACTGATTCAACGAATCAAGAACCAAATTTCAATCTAACGTAAAGGAAAACTAAATGAACAATCAAACCCAGATTACCCCGATAGCAGAACTATTTGAAGCAAAGCTAATCGCCTCTCATATTGAAGGCAAGAACTATCGTGAACTTTTTAGAGAATCCGTTGATAATTTCTATAAAAAAATGAATCATCACCTTTATATTGCAGGACAACCCGGGGTAGGAAAAACGTATACCGTAGAACAATTGGCAAAACAACATCCTAATGTATATTTGCTACCCATTAAAGGTAAAATGTCCCCCTTCGCCTTTATTAAAACTATTGCAGTTAATTGTTATAAATTGCCAAAAAATATAACACTAGCCGTGTATATTGATGATATGAATCAAATGTTCAAGGCAAATAGTGACTTTTTGGATATGTTCAAAATTGCTATGGACAAAGTTTCCGGTGATTGCATTGAGTATAACACTAGTCTAGGCGCACAGTATACTAATTGTGAAGAGTTTGAAAAAGAAGCTATTGATCATTTTAAGTCCATGGATCCTACAAGAACCGGATTTAAAATTCCGTTCAACGGTCGTGTAAAATTTATTTTTACCATGAATACTCCTCTACCTGGTAAACAAGAAATGGACAAACTTAAAATTGGATCAGATCAGTGGATAAAGTTGAACAATCGGGCAGCAATCCGCAGTCGGGTAACATATGAAGATTTGGTTATGAACAAAAGTGTATACTGGGGGTGGATTGCTGATGTTGTTTGGCATAATCCTAACACAATGTGCATCGGCGCTACAGAAGATCAACGATATGAAATGCTGTCTTGGTTGTGGGACAACTGGGAGGCAGTGAGTGAAACTAGTTTGCGGTTTGTTGAAGAAAAAATGTGGGACATTATGCGGGATCATCCTAGCAAAGCGGCATATCGAACCCGTTGGGAAAAATTAAAGGGTTGATCATGACCGAAGATTGGCGAAAAGAACTTGATGACTTAAATGCAAAGCTAGCAAAAAAGCCAGGCAGTGACCTTCAGATTATTGCAGCTAATAAAAGACAGTCAAAAGAATATCAAGAAAAGTTAAGTAAGTCTTTAAAGGGTAGAATCCGTACTGAGGAAGAAATTGAGAAATGGCGAGAAAGTTATAATGGCAATGGAGAACGGAATCCGATGTGGGGGAAAAATCACACATCCGAATCTAAGGCTACTATAAGTGAGAAGAAAAAAGGACAAATTCCGCATAATAAAGGAAAACATCACAAAGAAGAAGATTTGTTGAAAATGCGCAAACCGCGGAGTGAAGAGGGGAAGGCAAATATGCGAGGACCTAGAGAAAAGAAAACATGCCCGCATTGTGGTTTTATCGGCGGGGGAGGTAGTATGATGCGATTTCATTTTGATAATTGCAAACAAAAAGGTTGACATCAGCCTGATGCGTTGTTATAGTGATAATATAAACGGAGAGCGAGACAGATGAAGATCACGATCACCGGCACCAAAGATCGCTATACTATCGCGCTGCTCAAGGAAGCGGCTGAGTTCTATGCGGATCTGCTCTTCGACCCGCGCATGGCGAAAAACATCACCCTGGATATCGATCTACAGCGAAAGATGCCGGTTCAAGGTGAGTGCGTGAATGAAGATGGAACACGGAATCCCCGCTGGTTCACCGTCAATCTTCGCGACCAGCCGGAAGATGATATCATCGAAACCCTCGCACATGAGATGGTGCATGTGAAGCAGTATGCGAAGAATGAACTGAGCATCGGTTCCATCGCGGCTCGTGGTTCTGGTCGGGTCATGATAGCACGGTGGATGGGAGAAGAATGGCGGCCTCGTGGCAAAGCCCATCCTTACTTCGATTGCCCATGGGAAGTAGAAGCATTCGGTCGGTCAGTGGGTCTCTATGATCGCTTCCTTCGCCGCAACGAGGAATAAAATCACCAACAGGCTATTTTTCGGTTGACTTCGGTTGCCCGTTTTGTTATATTAAATCATAGACAGAGCGCGAAAGAGAGACATCATGTTCAAGACGGGTGATACGGTTCAGGGTTATGTGATGAACTCGGACGGCGAAGACGAACTCGTCACTGGAACGTTCCTGTTTCGCACGGACGATCCTGAAGAATATATTCAGGACATCGTCATCCGCGATGAGGAGGGCAACACCGTCTATATTGACGAACAATATGTGATTTATCCGAAATAAGGCTTGACATCAGCCTGACTTTCTGCTACATTCAACATACTGATTGACTTCTGAGGAACTGGCACATGGCTCGCAATAAGGCTCCTAAGACTACTTTCTCGACTGACACCGTGTTCGCGGCGGCTTGTGCTGCCCAGCGTATCAACGGCGAATATGTCAAGGAAGACAAGAACGTGTATGATGATGATGGCTATATCGTCAGCACTGAGAAGACGGCTAACAAGAAGCTGGTGAGGCAGATCCTCGAGAATGATCGCATGATCACTGCGGCTGATCGTGATCAGGGCCTGCTGGTGCGCTCGTATTGTAACTCTCTGACTTTCAAGGTTCTGCAGGACAAGCGTCTCTCGGATTTCGAGCAGATTATGCTGCGCCTCGCTGAGAAGGAAAAGATCGAAACAGGTTATGATATCGCGGTTATCTCTTCTCTGCCTGCTTCTTATGAACGCGCTGTCATTCGCAAGCTGGTCGATGCTCGTGTTCGTGAGGCTTCTGGATTCATCGGTAAGGTTGGTGATCGGGTGGATCTGAATGTGGAAGTAGTGAAGTGCTACTTCTCGCAGAACTATTGTGTCTTCTTCATCACTGCGATCACGGATGACAATAAGTCGGTGTTCTTTAGTTATCGTGACAAGATTGATGTCGGCACTAAGTTGAATGTCAAGGGCGGGGTGAAGGCTCATCGTGATGATGCTACTCAACTCTCTCGCGTGAAGTTGAAAGGTTAACTTGAGCGTCTGCGAATCCCGAATGGTCTTTCGTATATTGGGTCTCCCTTCAATGGGTTGTAAATTCCCTCAGTGGACCGGTTCGCGGACGCTCATTTTTTAATAAGGAAATATCATGACAGGTTGGACTACTATTCAAGAAATTCGCGCAATCGAAGCAGAGTTAGATAAACTGGGCTTCGCATTGACCAGTCCATATTATGGTTCAGACGGTGATATGGTTTCTATCGTCCCTAAGGATCAGGATAGCCTTCCTGTGTATAGTCGTGATGCGAAAATCTATACAGGATCTTTGCAAGGGCTCCGTCAATGGATTCAAGGCTTGCAATGGGCCAGACTATATGATACTATGCTAAAAGTGAGTGATGATAAGAAGCGTGAGCGCAAGGAACAAGAAGAGCGCAATCGTCAGATCATCCGTCGCTTGAAGGATGAAGAAGTAGGACTGGTTAAATGAGCGCAAACTGGATACACAAACTCAACGAGAGTGATAGCCGACTGCATAAGGAGGAGATCATCCGCCAGGCATATTCGGCTGCTATTCTAGGAAACAAGAACTCTGATTATTTCTTGACGATGCTGAAGGTCTGTTATGATACTTACCAGACATTTGGTGTCAAGCAGATTCCCGATACCGAAGGTATCACTGACGCTGAGAATCCTTGGGATGATTTCTCTATTCTGCTTCACACGCTCAGTTCCCGCGCTGTAACCGGCAATGCTGCTCGTGATGCTATTCAAGCGATCTCTCTGCGATTTGATAGCGAGGAGTGGAATACATTCCTCGCGCCAGTGCTTCGTCGTGATATGCGAGCCGGAATCAGCGAGAAGACCATCAACAAGATCGTGAAGCGATCTAAGTATGAGATTCCAGTGTTCGGTTGCCAACTCGCTACCAACTCTGAAGGTCGCCCGGAGATGAAGGGTATAAAGCGCCTCGAACCCAAGCTTGACGGTGTCCGTGTCCTCCTGCTGGTCACTCCCAATGCTCGCGGAATGAGTGCTACTTGTTTCAGCCGGAATGGCAAGATATTCGATAACTTTGCTCACATCGAAGAACAAATCCTCAATTCCTTCCATAGATTCCCATCAGACCTGTGCCGCACTGGAGTGGTTCTTGATGGCGAGGTCGTGGGTAACTCGTTTCAAGAACTCATGCGTCAAGCACGGCGCAAGGAGAATGTGCAGAATGAAGATAGCGTGTTTCATATCTTTGACATCCTTCCCCTCTCCAACTTTGTATCAGGGCGCTGGAATACCCCGTTGAGCAAGCGTATCGCTATTCTGGATAGCCTGCGTCCCGTTATCCATGACATGCCCAATGTCGATCTGCTGCCTCATCTGACGGTCAATCTTGACACCGGTGAAGGTCGTGATATCATGCATCGATATGCCGAAGAGATGGTTATCGCTGGATTCGAAGGCATCATGATCAAGGATGTGGATGCTGGTTATGAATGTGATCGCAACAAGAGCTGGTTAAAATGGAAACCCACTATCACCGTCGATCTGGAGGTCGTGAATATTGAAGAAGGCACTGGACGTAATAAGGGACGCCTCGGTGCACTGGTATGTAAAGGTGTCGATGATGGCCGGGAAATCGCGGTTAATGTTGGATCCGGCTTTAGTGACGCTGATCGTGATGCTTACTGGCGTGATCATGACCTGGTGATCGGCAGGACTGCTGAGATACTCTGTGATGTCGTCACTCAAAATCAAGATGGCACCTATTCGCTGCGATTCCCTCGCTTCGTGCGATTTAGGGATGATAAGTGATGGTCTATTGTTTCGTTGCACCCAAGAAGCGTGACCCTGTTCAACAGCAGCCCGGCCCTGAGGAGCGCATCCGATATCGTATTGAACATCCTAAGACAGAAGATGAGCGCGAGATGTTTGTGGAAATGTCCTTAAATGATGATTTGCGCCCACGCATGGAACATCTAGGCTTTCGTTGGATCGCAACTCATATCGGTTGGGCGTATTCCGGTGCTCCGTTCGTGTGGTCGGCTTTGAGGGAGTAGGAACATGACGCTTAGAGATAAGATCAAGGGCATCGCGGCGCAATGGGATCAGGCTGAAAACCCGATCTATGACACGCTGGCCGACTCCATCCTTGCCCTGGTAGAGGATGAGAATGCAAAGCTACGGGAAGCTCTGAACATGATAAAAATCGAAACGTCCAGCAGCATCATCTGGGACCTCGCTAACGACGCTTTAGGAGGTAGCCAATGACAACCTGGAAAAGGAAGTTTGTTTGGCTTCCTGTATTTGTAGAAAATGGTGATCCTGCAAAGTTTGGAATGCGCTGGTTGACATTTGTTTGGTTTCGGCTGTGTAATGATAGTGATGATAGTGCAGATGAGAGATACTGGAAAGCCGCAACAGACAAATGGGATGAAGAATGTTAAATTATCCTAGCGGACCTAAGTTAGTTTTTAAGAGGGATCATGCTATCCCTCTTACCTTAGAATATGGTCTGGAGTATTATCCCGGATGCTTCACTCCAACCGGACTGCGTGATAATCATACAGATGAGTTGCATGCCTGGTGTGAGCAGCATCGGTGTGGCTACATTAGACGAGAAGAAATTTATCGGATATCATTTGCATCTGAACAGGATCTGGCGTTCTTTCTATTGAGGTGGGGATGATCACATATAAAACTACTGATGATGGATTCGCTGCTCCTATATTACATACCATCCATTTTCGGAATCATGAGCGTTCAGAAGTATTCAAATGGTGCAAGGAAAACTGCAAGGCTAGGTTCTATACTGCTCCAGACTGGCACGGAGATATGGTGCAGTTTGAGGATGATGACGATGCTATTTGGTTTGCGTTGAGGTGGGGATGACACCTGCAGGATTCACTATCACAAAAACTACAGTAACCGCTAAATCAAGAACACTGTCAGCGACATGGACCATGACCCCAAGGGAAAAAATCAAGCCAAAATTCTGCTATGAGCAAGGTCATCCTGCAGGTTACACCGATGATCTGGGCATCATTGCTGATCGCAATCAGTGGACACCGGCAAAACCATCTGGTTGGTGGTCTGCGATTGATCGCCAAGACTATTTTGAAATGGAAGCTTGGTGTAATGAAAATCTCAAAGGTAGATTTCAAATCGGCATGTATCATATCATTATCTCTGCAGAAGAGGATGTTGCTTGGTTCCTATTGAGGTGGGGATGAAAAAACTTATAGCGGAGTGTAGTCATTTCTCATTTTATAGAGAAAAACAGACCCGGCGCGGGATTCCTCACAAGCAATCCTTATACATTATATCTTTCTCTCCGGAACGGAGATCACCTATACCCGAACTACTGAGAGAGCTTGAGGAGGTCCGCGATTTCATCGATCCTAATCGCAACATAAGCGGACATAGCGCCACTTGCTGGAAGTTTAAGAAACGGGCTGAAGCAGAAAAAATCTGGACATATTTAGTGTTGAGGTGGGGATGAATTTTCTGAAGGATATTCGCGAGCGCTGGAAGGGGCATAAAGAGAAACAATTTCTAGAGACGCACGGATGTAAGACTTGGCGTGAGTACCATCGTAAATATGATCCTGATTTTAGCAGCTATGCAGGTGTCGTCAATAAAATATATCATGGATATCCACATGTGATATGTATAGAAGACCACACACATTATGCTTACAAGAGGATTCCATCTGACCAATGGGCGAACCGAGGATGTCATGAAATGGAAGAATGGTGCTATCAAATGTGTGAAAATAAATTCAGGGTGGATTGGCATCGGGTGGTGCGAAATTACTGGGGAAAGTGGGAAGAGAACAGCATCGGCGGCGGCGACTATTTGTTCTTCGCATTCAAGAGCAACAAAGATGCCGTGATGTTTAGTTTGAGGTGGGGATGAGTGTGGATTGGACAGCAGTAGCACGCGCTCATTTTTGGTGGACACAGAATAATACTTCTATGGATTCTGATCATCTTTCGGCATATCGTGTTTGGATGATCTCTGAAAATGGAATAGATCACGGAACTGAGCATATCAAGATCATTGATGAAGAAAAATATCTAATGTTTATATTGAGGTATGGATGATTGACTATACAGATTATATGATTATGCCTTGTGGCGGTGTCGCTTATTATGATGAACCTAACTACGGTATGAACTATTTCTGCGCTCAATGCGAATGTATCGTGGGCAGCGATGCGATGCCTGAGGCATGTAAGCAAGAAGAGCGAAAATGGGAAGCGTGGAAAATGATGGGCGGCAAAGGCTGGGATTATTTCGCAGAGCCAGATGAGTTCTACTAAGTAGTTTAGTATGATCGACCGTATTGATATAAACGCAAAGCCCCGTGTTTTAAACCAAACATATACTGCGGGCGGCTGGACAGGCCGTATGAGCATTTCTATATTCCAAGCTATAGATAAGGGATGGGCTATGGCTGGAACGCATCTTCCTACTAATCAGAGAGTGTATGCAGTCAGGCGCGATGTCGCCGACTGGGTCGAAGAGCAAGCCCCGCATATGTGGAAACCCTACGAACCAGATCCTGATAGTGCGCTTCGCTTATATACTCTACCATACTATCTACTCAATGAAGAACTCTTGGTCTGGATGGAGTTGAGGTGGGGATGAGCGGGTTACAGAAACAAATAGAACTCATCATCCGCAGATGTCTAAATATAATAGATAGAAGGATGATACAGGACGTTCATACCGATTGGGAGCATGGATATAACACTGCACTCAAGAAGGTTCGCGATGATATCCTGAGAATATTTGGAATGGAAGAATGACAACTCGCTGTTGGTGCTATAACTGCCTTAGTGAAGTGATTGATAATGCCATGTGGCCCGGGTCAGTCGTCGCTGCTCATACTTTTATCGTATGCCCAGATTGTGGCAACAAACGCTGCCCTAAGGCTACCGATCATAACCTAGCCTGCACCAAAAGCAATCGACCAGGACAAAAAGGAAGTAGATATGAATAGCGATTGTGATGAGCCAGATCCGTATCCAGAGGCTACTCCTGAAGAGATAGAGCGATATGTAGGCAAGTATCATATCTTCGAAGACGGAGATAAGATCGAAGTTATTCAGATCAAGAGACGGCACAATGGTCCCTGGGTAACTTATCATGTCACACAAGGTCCTGGTATTCCTAGGAAGTTGATCATGATGTTAGAAGAGTTCACCGTGACCTACGGGCATCTATTCTAAATACTCTAATAAAATCATATACTCAGGTAACAATAAATAAGCGATGAGTTTATCGAAAAAAATCTTTAGTTTCGCAACGCTTCTGCTCATGGTAGCAG
>Ga0007809_10000363_pt1 | contig 18783 bp, 18 predicted proteins | sample CryBogCBE02Aug07_FD_60383 | JGI IMG/M metagenome (GOLD analysis project Ga0007809, IMG submission 60383) | Freshwater microbial communities from Crystal Bog, Wisconsin, USA - CBE02Aug07 | ecosystem: Environmental > Aquatic > Freshwater > Lake | place: Crystal Bog, Wisconsin, USA | collected...
AACGATTGCTCCAAAGTTGGCAAGTATTCCAGCCCCAATCCCTTTGGGAAATCGTCCAGAAGAACGTGTTGCGATGAGTCGCTTGCGGGCGAGGATCGCCGAGCGTTTGGTTGAGTCGCAATCAACAAATGCCATATTGACCACATTTAATGAAGTCAATATGGCTCCTGTCATTACCATGCGCAATAAGTACAAAGAGATTTTCGAAAAAGAACATGGTGTCAAATTAGGTTTCATGTCATTTTTTGTCAAGGCTGCCGTGCATGCCCTCAAAAAATATCCAATCTTAAATGCTTCTGTCGATGGCAATGACATTGTGTATCACGGATATTTTGATATTGGGATTGCTGTTGGTTCACCACGTGGTTTGGTGGTGCCGATTTTGCGCGATGTCGATCAAATGAATTTGGCTGAAATCGAAAAGAAAGTTGCCCAGTTTGGAGCAAAAGCCCGCGATGGGAAATTAAGCATGGAGGATTTAACCGGCGGTACATTCTCGATTTCGAATGGCGGTACTTTTGGTTCAATGCTTTCAACGCCAATTATTAATCCTCCTCAATCGGCTATTTTAGGTATCCATGCGACGAAAGACCGTGCTGTCGTGGAAGAAGGTCAGATCGTCATTCGACCGATGAATTATCTCGCCTTATCCTACGACCACCGCATTATTGATGGCCGAGAGGCTGTTCTCGGACTTGTGGCGATGAAAGAGGCATTGGAAGATCCTTCTAGGCTCCTGCTGGATATTTAATCGACCCGCTGTCTATTTAAAGGAAAAAAATGAATCAAGAATTTGATGTCGTCGTCATTGGTGCAGGGCCTGGAGGTTATATTGCAGCTATTCGTGCGGCCCAATTGGGATTTTCTGTTGCCTGCGCGGAAGGCAATCCATATGATGATCCCAAAGCTCAGCCACGTTTAGGCGGAACCTGTCTCAATGTGGGGTGTATTCCCTCTAAGGCGTTGTTGGCAAGTTCGGAAGAGTTCGAAAATATATCGAAGCATGTTGCCTCTCATGGAATTGAGGTTAGTGGTGTGAATATCAATGTCCCGACAATGCTCAAGCGTAAAGATGACATTGTGAGCAAAATGACTGGCGGAGTGGCTTTTTTATTCAAGAAAAATAAGGTCACACACCTTAAAGGATATGCGTCCTTTACTGGTCAAGAAAACGGCCGCTTTTTGCTGACGATCGATGGTCCTGCATCAGAAACAGTTTCAGCAAAGCATGTGATTATTGCCACAGGTTCCAATGCCCGGCACTTACCAGGGGTTGAAGTTGATAACGAGCTCATTTGTGATAATGTCGGCGGGCTCAAATTTGATTCCCCGCCAAAACATTTGGGCGTGATTGGTGCAGGCGTGATTGGTTTAGAGTTGGGTTCGGTTTGGCGCCGCTTGGGCTCGGAAGTAACCATCTTAGAAGCCATGCCTAGTTTTTTAGGCGGCTGCGATGAAGGCATTGCTGCTGAGGCAAAAAAAATATTTACTAAGCAGGGTCTCCAATTCAACTTGGGTGTGAAGATTGGTCAAATCACCAAGGGTAAGAAAAATGTCTCGATCGAGTATGCTGATGCTGCAGGGGTCGCACAAAAATTAGTGGTGGATCGTTTGATTGTTTCGGTTGGTCGCATTCCCAATACTGAGCGTTTAAATCTAGAGGCCGTTGGCTTACAAACAGATGCCCGTGGGTTTATTCCTGTTGATGACCATACTTGTGCCACGGCAGTGCCTGGAATTTTTGCGATTGGTGACGTCGTGCGAGGTCCGATGCTTGCGCATAAAGCAGAAGATGAGGCGGTATTGGTGGCCGAAGTGATTGCTGGTCAAAAGCCTCATATCGATTACAACTGTATTCCCTGGGTGATTTATACCTCCCCAGAGATTGCTTGGGTTGGAAAAAATGAGCAGCAACTTAAAGCCGAAGGACGTGCTTACAAGCCTGGACAGTTTCCTTTTGCTGCGAATGGTCGAGCTCTTGGTCTTGGATCAGCGGAGGGCTTTGTGAAAATTTTGGCCGATGCAAACACCGATGAAATTCTTGGCGTGCATATTATTGCCGCATCTGCTTCTGATCTGATTGCAGAAGCAGTTGTAGCGATGGAGTTTAAAGCATCTGCAGAGGATATTGCGCGTATTTGCCATCCCCACCCAAGTTTATCTGAACCAGTTCGCGAAGCGGCTTTGGCTACGGATAAGCGTGCCTTGAATTCTTGATTGCAGGGCATGCGTGTCACGGATGTATATCAAGCAGCGCTTCTGAAAAAAGCTTACACCAGCGACTCTGCACAAGCGTTCGCGGTTGCGCGCTTGCAATCCTGTCAGGAAGATTGGCATGTCTATCAACAGCAACAACAAGGTTTTTTTTCTCGGGTCATCAAGGGGCAGGCTAAACCTCCACCCAAAGGCGTGTATTTTTGGGGAGGAGTTGGTCGTGGCAAATCGTTCCTGATGGATTGTTTTTATGAAGCACTTGAACTAGAAAAAAAAACCCGACTTCATTTTCATGAGTTTATGCGTGAAGTCCACCGAGAGTTGCAAGATCTTCGTGGGCAAGCCAATCCACTTGATATTCTTGGAAAAAAAATAGCCCAGCGCTATCAACTGATTTGCTTTGATGAGTTCCATGTAAGTGATGTGGCGGATGCCATGATTTTGTATCGGCTCTTGGATGCATTGTTTCAAAATAAAGTGCAATTTATTATGACTTCGAACTATCGTCCGGATTTACTTTATCCGGATGGCCTGCACCGAGATCGTGTGTTGCCAGCGATTCGATTGCTCGAGCAACAGTTAGACGTAATCAATATTGATGCAGGGGTTGATTACCGAACTGTCTTGATGGATCAAGTCACTGCGTATTTATTTCCATTAAGTGCTGCAGTTGAGCAAAAGATTGCATTGATGTTTGAGCAACTTGCAGGAGCCCACCCAGATGAAGATCCTTCGCTGCATATCGAAAATCGCGTGATAACGGCGAGCCGGCGGGCCGGCGGCGTCGTTTCTTTTGATTTCGAAGAGTTGTGTATGGGGCCTCGTTCGCAAAACGACTTTCTTGAAATTGCCGCGATGTTTCACACCGTTTTTCTGACAAATGTCCCTCAAATGTCCGCGCTCATGTCGAGCGAAGCGCGTAGGTTTACTTGGTTGGTCGACGTTTTCTACGACCACAAAATTAAATTGATTATTTCTGCCCAAGTACCGGCAGATGCACTGTATGTGCAAGGGCAGATGGCTGGGGAGTTTACCCGTACCGTCTCCAGGATTATCGAGATGCAATCTAAAGAATATTTACATGCCCCAAGACGGATCGTAGATACTTCCTTGACTTAAACAGGACTTACAAAAAAATCGATTGAATAGGATTTGAATACAAATAAAAACGGTAGAATAGGGTCATGTTATCAATGAACGCTGACTTACACTGCCACTCGGACGTCTCCGATGGGACATTGAGTCCTGAAGAACTTGCGTTGCGTGCTCACCAAAATGGTGTTGATATTTGGTCTTTGACTGACCATGATGTGATTGGTGGGCAAGCCCGCGCCCAAACCGCAGCCCATGAACTTGGTATGCGTTACATTCCAGGTGTTGAAATTTCGGTGACTTGGTTAGGTCAAACCCTCCATATCGTAGGGCTTGGTTTTGATCCGTTGCATCCCATACTGGTGTCAGGGTTGCAAACAATCCGTCTCGGTCGTAATCAACGTGGTCAAGAGATTGCTGAGCAGTTGTTGCAAGCCGGTATTCCTGGGGCTTTTGCTGGGGCGAGGAAGCATGCGGTCAATCCAGATCTTTTGTCAAGAACCCATTTTGCCCGCTATTTGGTTGAGCAAAAAATCTGCAGATCAACCGACGAAGTGTTCAAAAATTTTTTGGTTGAAGGTAAACCTGGTTACGTGGATCACGTGTGGGCGACCTTAGCACAGTCGGTTGAATGGATACTGGGTGCCGGAGGCGTTGCCGTGATTGCGCATCCTGGTCGTTACCGGCTCAGTGATCTGCAAAAAAATGAGCTATATCGCCAATTCAAAGAGGCGGGAGGTCATGGCATCGAAGTGATCACAGGCAGCCATACCCCTAAGCAATACGATGAATACGCAAAAGTTGCAAAAGCCTTTGGTTTTTATGCCTCGCGCGGTTCTGATTTTCATGATCCGCAAGAAAGTCATATCGATCTTGGTAAATTACCTTTACTACCATCTTCACTTCAACCCATTTGGTCATTACTTCACTGAAAAATTATGTTTTCTGAACGCGTCATATCGGGCATGCGCCCCACCGGCTCCCTCCATTTAGGTCACTATCATGGCGTATTAAAAAACTGGCTCCGTTTGCAATCGGAGTACCCATGCTTCTTTTTTGTCGCTGATTGGCATGCCTTAACCACCCATTACGATAATCCGGAAATTATTGAGAGTTCGGTTTGGGAGATGGTGATCGATTGGTTGGCTGCTGGGGTTGACCCAACCCAGTCCACCATGTTTATTCAAAGTAAAGTCCCTGAGCATGCGGAGCTGTTTTTGTTGCTCTCAATGGGCACCCCCTTGGGCTGGTTAGAGCGGGTTCCAACCTATAAAGACCAAATTGAAAAACTCAAAGAAAAAGATTTACAAACCTACGGTTTTTTAGGCTACCCTTTATTGCAAGCAGCTGATATTTTGATCTATCGTGCACAGCATGTTCCAGTTGGAGAAGATCAGGTGCCGCATGTGGAGATGACGCGCGAAGTTGCGCGGCGTTTTAATTATTTGTATGGTCGTGAGGCGGGCTTTGAAGAAAAAGCCCAAGAAGCGGCTAAAAAATTGGGTGGTAAACGCACCAAACTGTATTTAGAGGCGAGAACAGCCTTTCAAGAAAAAGGCGATGAAGAAGCACTTGAGCAAGCCAAAGCAATCTTACAGGATACGCAAAGCTTATCAATGGGGGACCGTGAACGCTTGTTTGGCTATCTAGAAGGGGCTCGCAAAATTATTTTGCTTGAACCGCAAGCCTTATTGACGCAAGCTTCTCGAATGCCAGGTTTAGATGGTCAAAAAATGTCTAAATCTTATGGTAATACCATTGGACTTCGAGAAAACGCAGAGTCGATTACGAAAAAAGTAAAAACAATGCCGACTGATCCAGCGCGTGTAAGAAGAACCGATATTGGTAATCCTGCACAATGTCCAGTGTGGCAGTTGCATGCAGTGTATTCGAACGAAACGACCAAAGACTGGGTCATACAAGGTTGTACAACTGCTGGAATCGGTTGCTTAGAATGTAAAGAGCCTTTAATCCAAAGTATTCTTAAAGAGCAACAACCGATGCTTGAGCGTGCACAAAAGTATCTTGATGATCCAAGTTTGTTACGAGCTTTGATTGCTGATGGGTGTGACACAGCCCGAAAAGCTGCTCAGGAAACCATGCGCGATGTGCGTGAGGCAATGGGCCTTGATTACTCCTAATTCGTTTATTCCATCAGCTTGGGTTGAACGCTTTGTTGATTTGATTCCGCGGGATCTTCCACATGCCAAACGGGTACTCGATTACGCTTGTGGTTCAGGGCGTCATCTTGAGTTGTTGTCAAAAAAAGGTTTTCCAAGCTTAGGGGTAGACCGTGATCAAAATGCGATCGCGACATTTCAAGCGAGTCTGATACCCAACCTTCTTGCACCAATCGAATTGCGCATTCAAGATTTAGAACAAGCAGAATTTGCCATTGCGCAGGGTGAGCAATTCGCGGGTATTGTGGTTACCAACTATTTACACCGACCTCATCTGGCACAACTCCTGACGCGACTAGCGCCAAGAGGCGTACTTATTTATGAGACTTTTTCAGAAGGTAATCAGGTTTATGGCAGCCCCTTAAACCCCGATTTTTTGCTCCGTGATAATGAGCTGATTACGTGGGTCATGGCAGCGAAAGACTTTCGAATCATTGCTTTTGAACACCTTCAGATTGAGGTGCCAAAAACCGCGATTGTGCAACGGATTTGTGCGGTACGTCTGTCAGAATCAGCTACAATTCCTCTATGAGTATGAAATCCACCCATCCGAATATTCCCATTTTAGGAAGTTTAGTAGCGATTGTGACGCCAATGCATCCTGATGGCGCATTGGATTTTGCCGCATTGCGTCGCTTGCTCGATTGGCATGTGGCTCAAGGGACTCATGGCATTGTGATTGTGGGAACATCTGGCGAATCGCCGACTGTGAACGTGGCAGAGCATCGTGAATTAATTCGTTTTACTGTTGCCCACATTGCGGGTCGTATTCCAGTGATTGCTGGTACAGGTGGTAACTCTACCCAAGAGGCAATCGAACTAACCCAGTTTGCCAAGGAAGTCGGTGCGGACTGCAGTTTACAAGTGGTGCCTTATTACAATAAGCCAACGCAAGAAGGCATGTATCAACATTTCAAACACATTGCGCAAACAGTGGATTTGCCTATCATTTTATATAATGTACCAAGCAGAACGGTTGCAGATATAAGTAACGCAACCATTTTGCGTCTGGCGAAAATTCCTGGGATCATCGGTTTAAAAGATGCAACAGGAAATTTAGAACGTGCTTGTTCGTTACTTGCTGATTTGAAAAAACAAAACAGTGCCGATTTCGCTGTGTACTCCGGGGACGACTTAACGGCTATTTTCTTAATGATGATGGGTGGTCATGGGAATATCTCTGTGACGGCGAATGTTGCCCCGCAGGAAATGTCGGCATTATGCACAGCTGCAATCACTGGTGACCTACCACAGGCAAGAGCTCTCCAATTCAAATTGCTCAATTTGCATCAACTGATGTTTACCGAATCTAATCCGATTCCCGTAAAGTGGGCTCTCCACCAAATGGGAATGATGGAGTCAGGTATTCGATTACCGCTCATCCCTTTATCCGAATCGCATCGTCAGACTCTGCATGACGAGCTCCACAGACTCGGTTTACTTGCTTAATTTTTCTAGGACGACTATGCGCAAAGAAATTCAGGTTTTGCCAACGCATTTGATGATAGCTTTACTTGTAAGCCTTAGCCTCTTAAGTGCTTGTTCAACGACACTCAATGGGGAATCCATCGACTATAAGTCCCAAGGCGAGAAAAAAACGCCGAACCTTTCGATCCCCCCTGATTTGGCCACGACTACCTTAGATAAGCGCTATTCAGTTGCAGATGGATCGGCTACATTGTCGCAATATAATGCAGTCAATGGAAAAGCCAAGGCAGCAGATCTTGCTGGCGCTGTCACACCTGAGCAATTGGGGATTAAGGTCGAGCGTGATGGTCAGCGCCGTTGGTTAGTGGTCTCTAAATCACCCTCGGAAATCTATCCAAAAGTTAAATCCTTTTGGGAGGACTCAGGATTTTTGATCGTTTCCGATTCACCTGTTACTGGGATTATGGAAACTGACTGGGCCGAAAATCGTGCCAATGTACCAGATAATATGATTCGGCGGTTTTTGGGCAAGACACTGGACTCTCTTTATTCCACAAGCTTGCGTGATAAGTACCGTACTCGCTTGGAGAAAAATGAATCCGGGAATACGGAAATATATGTTTCCCAACAAGGTGCAGAGGAAAAGCTCATTAGCATGGGTTCTAGTAGTCAAGGAGACTCAACCGTATGGGTCAGTCGTGCAAATGACCCTGAGCTAGAAGCTGCGATGTTGGCACGTATGATGGTCTATTTAGGCACTGATTTGAAGAGTGCTACTGCTGCTGTTGCCAATAAGAGTCAAGTCAATAAATCCCGTACCTCACGTGTCGCTTTGGAAAAAGATGGGTATGTTCTCACTGTCAATCAATCCTTTGATAAAGCATGGCGTGAAGTTGGTTTAGCGCTTGATCGTTCTAATTTTACGGTGGAAGATCGCGATCGCTCTAAAGGTGTTTATTTTGTTCGTTATGTGAATTCGAAGAGCTTAGATCCCAAAGAAAAGAAAGGCTGGTTTTCCGGCTGGTTTAGTTCCTCGAATGAAGATGCACTTCGTAAAGCAAAAAAATATCAGGTAATTGTAAAAACCGTCGCAAATGTAACACGCGTAACGGCTACAGCTGATGACCAAATCGCAACAAATCTTGATGCAAGCCAACAGATTCTTAAGTCGATTGATGAGCAAGTAAGTTATTAATCAATAAACTGAGGATGGCAACACAACTGAGTTGAAGACGAAGTGGTAAATACCAAGCTGGCAGAGATGCCAGCTTTTTTATTGCTAAATCTTGTAAAAATTGTCCAGTAAAACCAACGATCAAAATGATTCCGGCATAAGGTGCTGGAAGCGCAAAACTACACCACCCAAGCAGTGATGGAATCACACTCCATATAAAACGGTTTCTTTGTTGTTGGATTGTGAGCTCAGGTAAGATCATTGCAAAAGCCCAGTGCAGGCCGCCTAAAAAACTCAGGATGACTGCACCGTAGCATAGGGAAATCGATAGCCATGGTACAAAGGAAAAAACCCCGAGGCTTAAGGCAAGGGTACACGCAACAAAAGGAAGTAGGCCGCTAAAACCTAAGAGTCTCGCAGATAAAGGCATCATGATAGTAAGTTGATTTGATGTGGCAGGGAATAAAGGTAAAGCATAAAATCAATAAAAAAAGCCGCTCTGTGAGCGGCTTTTTCGGGAAAAGCAATATTACTTCTTCATTGTGTCGGCAGCAGGAGCAGCGTCTTTTGGAGCTTCAGCAGCAGGCGCAGCAGGAGCAGCATCTTTAGCTGCATCTGCAGCAGGAGCAGCTTCTTTAGGAGCTTCAGCAGCAGGTGCTGGTGCAGGAGCTGGAGCTGGAGTTTCAGTCTTGCTGCAAGCAACAACAGACAATGCCAATAACGCTGCAAGTAATAATGACTTCTTCATGGGTTCTATCCTTTTATTAAGTTAATTCGAATAACAACAATTACCGGTTAATTGATGTTGGACTCTTTGTTTTTAAATCCAGAATTAATTATATACAAAACTGATGAATGTAATTGAAATTCTGGATTCTTTTTATGACGCTCCTAATTCAAACCAGCCGTTTTCATATCCTTCATAGATATGCTCAAACATCGATGGGTATGCTAAAAACCGCCGACATTGGCTTGGTAGGAAGCCGCGCTGGTGAGCAAACAGCAACCAGTATTCATAAGCCTCGGACTTTTTATCAAGAAAGGTCAAAATTGCACCGTTACAAAATAAGTATTCGCCACTGATGGCAACTCTGGTTTGCGGATGCACACACAGACCTTGGATCACACAAGCAGTTCTAAACTCACTTTCGTTTAATAACTCTAGTGGTGGGGCAAAAACAACAGTTGGTTTGGGTTCCGATAGAATCTCCCCGAGTGCAAATTCCATTAAATCATCGAGGCTCTTCCCGTGCCAAGGCAGTTCATTAAAGCGGTGTTTAAGAGACTGTGTCAATTGTGCAGGGATTTTGGCTGGGTGATCCGTAGCCGCTTGATGGGGATCAGTGAGAATGTGTGATAAAGATAAGTCGTCCTCCAATTGGTCTGCTAAACGCCATAAAGTTTCTTGTAAAAGTTCACGCCATGAAGGTGAGCGAAAACCTACTGACCAAGTTTGTGTTCCAGGATCAAGTGCAACCCCTTCATGGGCAACTTGCGGAGGTAAATACAACATATCTCCAGGCTGCAAGGTCCATTCATCACTTGGATTAAACTCCTCAAGAATTTTGAGGGGTTGATTTTCTAAAAAGCCTTTTTTAGGATTGGATTGGATTTTCCACTGACGTCGACCTTCCATTTGAAGCAAAAAGACATCATAGGAATCAAGGTGTGGTCCAACTCCGCCCCCAGGTCCCGCAATGCTAATCATTAAATCATCCAGACGGTAGTCAGGTATAAAACGAAACCAAGACAAAACGGTCGCTGCTGCTGGATGCCAGCCCTCCATTCCTTGGATCAAGAGGGTCCAATCTTTTTGCGTCAACTTTGGCAGCGCGCGGGCCTTATGGGGACCATGAGCTAAGCGCCATGGTTTGCTCTGTACCAAGCGCGACTCCACGAGATCATAACCAGCTAAGTCAAATAGCTCTTTCTCAGAAATCGGGCTTTTTAAATCGGCTTGTTGCGCAAACGCAGGGATCGCCCCACGCACCAAGAGGGGCTTTTTTTGCCAGTACTCTCGCATAAACTCTGCAGGACTGAGTTGCCCTAAAAGTGCCCAAGGGCTTTTGAGAGGGAGTGGGAAGGGGGGAGTTGGTGGGGTGTAATGGGTTTTCAAGTAGAATATCTTTAATGAAGATTGAAAAAAATACCGTCGTTTCGTTAATATACCGCTTATCAGACGCGCAAAACAATTTAATTGAGGAGTCTGCTGACCCGATGATTTATTTGCACGGCGGGTATGCAGGCACCTTTCCGAAAATTGAAGAGATTCTTGACGGTCAAGAGCTAGGCTTTGAAACCCAATTGCAACTTGAACCGCAAGACGCCTTCGGTGATTATGATGCGGAATTATTAAGAATTGAAGAACGTCAACGCTTTCCTGAGCCTTTAGAAATCGGTATGCAATTTGAAGGTGTGCCGAGTATCGATGAGGACGAAGAGGGTGCAGAGTATTTAGCCGCTGATGACGAAACCCAAGATACTTTAATCTACACCGTTACTGATATCGGAGAAGACCGAGTCGTTCTGGATGCCAATCACCCCTACGCTGGTATGGCTTTACGCTTTTGGATTCAAGTATCAGCGATACGTCCAGCAACACCAGAAGAAGTAGAAAATGGTCGGGCCGTTGATGCGATGAGCCTGATTTCCTTGCATGACGATGAGGACGATACGGATTACGAGCAATTGGACGAACTTTTAAGCGTTCCCCGTAGTAATCATCCCACCTTACATTAATACATATTTTTGAGTTGGTATAGGGCCTCAAGCGCTTGCTTGGGGCTGAGTGCATCTGGATCGAGCTCCCGCAGGGCAATTTCAACAGGGCTTGGTTCATTCATCACAATCGATTCCTGAATCGACTCCTCCGCGCCTGTTTGCAGCCCAAATAAATCGGGTTGATCGGTTTGATCTTGCAGTGCTTGCAGTTGAGTGAGTTTTTTCCGGGCGGTGGTAATAATTGATTTTGGTACACCTGCTAATTGCGCTACATGTAGTCCATAGCTTTGACTGGCTGGCCCACTGCGAACTTGGTGCAAAAAAATGAGTTCTCGCCCCTGTTCAATGGCACTTAAATGGACATTGATGCACTTTGGGTACTGGGTGGGTAGATTGGCTAATTCTAAATAATGGGTGGCAAAAAGAGTAAAGCTCTGGTTGACTTCTAAAAGGTATTTTGCGATGGCCCAAGCTAAGGATAAACCATCAAAAGTAGAGGTCCCGCGACCGATTTCATCCATCAATACCAAACTTTGATCTGTGGCGCGGTGCAAAATACCAGCTGCCTCTGTCATTTCAACCATAAAGGTCGATTTACCACTGGCTAAATCGTCGGCAGCACCAATTCGGGTAAAGATTTGGTCTATCGGTCCCAGTTGCGCCGATGCTGCAGGAACAAAAGAGCCTATATAAGCCATGACCGTGATCAAGGCGACTTGGCGCATATAGGTCGATTTACCTCCCATATTCGGTCCGGTGATCATCAGCATGCGTCGCGTCACGGAAAGCTCTGCATCATTACCTGAAAACGCTAAGGATTTTTTCGCAAGCTGAGCTTCAACCACGGGGTGACGGCCGGCTACGATCTGAAGAATAGGATAGGTCACAAGTTCTGGAGCAGTCCATTGGTAGGTTTTGGCACATTGCGCAAAGCTACACAACACATCGAGTTTGGCTACCGCATGGGCTACCTGTTGGATCTGACCAATCCATGGTTGGAGGGCGTCAATCAGTTCCTCGAAGAGTTGCTTTTCTAAAGCGAAACTTTTTTCTTTCGCAGAAAGCGCCTTATCCTCAAAAGCCTTGAGTTCAGGGGTGATATAACGTTCGGCATTCTTAAGTGTTTGTCGGCGTTGATAATCCAGGGGTACTTTATCGGTTTGTCCGTGGGTGACTTCAATAAAAAAGCCATGGATTTTATTAAATTCGACGCGAAGGGTATTGATTCCTGTGCGCAAGCGTTCTCGCGATTCTAGATCGATTAAGAATTGGCCGGTATCTGCCGAAAGAAGGCGCAGTTCATCGAGTGTGGCATCAAAGCCATCGGCGATCACTCCACCCTCCCGAATCAATGCCGCAGGCTCCTCTTGAAGAGCAGTCCTTAAGAGTTGTAAGAGATGCGTGTCGATCTCTAAGCCAGCACGTAATTCAACAAGCATGTGGCTGTTACCAAGCAAGGGGTTGAGAGCGACTTGAATGAGAGGCAAGTTGGCAAGGGTATCGCGCAAACTTGCTAAATCTTTGGGGCGCACACTTTTTAAGGCAATGCGAGAGGCAATGCGTTCAATGTCGGAGACGCCCCGAAACAGTGCCAACATGTCTGCAAACTCAAAAGGCTTGGCGAGAAAGTGGCGAATCGCTTCATGTCTGCCGTGGACTTCTTGTTGATTCCGCAATGGATGATGAACCCAATGCCGTAGCAAACGACTACCCATTGGATTATTGCATTGATCCAGTAAGGAATAGAGGGTGGGTTCAGTATCGCCACGGAGCGTTTGCGTCAGCTCTAAATTACGGCGCGTGGCTCCATCCATGCCAATGAAGAGGTCATTGCGCTCAACTTGGCAGGACTGAATGTGCGGAATCTGCCCCATCCAACCAAGGCCTTGAGTATATGCAGCAAATGCGAGAAGAACGCCCATCGCTTTTAAAGCTGCGACCATTGGGTGATTGGAGTCGATGCCAAGGACAGATAGATCTTGGATTTGCATCGTTGTAGCTAAGCGCTGGGCACCATCATTGGCCTGCCATATCCAACTCGGAACTTGCTCGGTACTCGGTGCAAGCATGTACGGCTGGTCTTGCAAGGACTCGGCAAGCGCAGTTGCTTGCTCAGGCATGCACAGCCATTCGGAAGGAGCGATGCGAGCGAGATGATGCGCCAACTCTGATCTAGGGAACTGCGCCATACGTAACTCGCCACTGGCCATCACCAACCAAGCAATGCCGATTTCCTGCTGATGGGCAAATACACACAAAAGACTTGCATTTTGTCGTTCAGACAGTAAAGCCTTGTCAGTGACAGTGCCAGGGGTCAGAATTCGCATGACTTTCCGTTCAACAGGACCTTTAGAGGTCGCTGGATCACCGATTTGTTCGCAAATTGCAACGCTTTGACCTGCTTGCAATAACTTCGCCAAATATTGCTCAGCAGCGTGGTAAGGGACTCCCGCCATTTTGATGGGGGCACCATTTGATTGGCCCCGTTGCGTCAAATTGATATCCAATATTTTGGCGGCAATTTGCGCATCTTCAAAGAAGAGCTCATAAAAATCCCCCATCCTAAAAAATAAGAGGGCATGGGGATTTTCTGCTTTTATTCGCAAAAACTGTTGCATGGCGGGGGAGTGTCCCGCGTAAGTCTCGACCATCCGTTTAATCTTTTAGGATGGATTGAAGTTGGCTTACTTCATGTGAGTGGTGTGCCGAATCTTCTGGACAGTCTTCATCAATTTGTTTTTCTAGAGCCTTGACTTTGATCTCTAATTGTAAAGTTAGGTCAATCAGGCTCTTCAGAGCCAAGGAAATCGGATCGTCCGCTTCGGGAGTGATGCCGTAGGCAGAGAATTCTGATTTGGTCATACTTTCTTCAGGCACAGCTAGTTCTGTGCGAATGACTCGAGCTGGAATCCCCACAGCTGTTGCATTGGGTGGCACTTCCTTGAGGACGACTGCATTAGAACCTATTCTCGCGTAGTCACCGATGGTAAACCCCCCCAGTACTTTTGCGCCAGCACTCACAACAACACCACGACCTAAAGTCGGGTGACGTTTTTCGCCCTTGAACAAAGATGTTCCGCCAAGGGTAACACCTTGATAAATCGTACAATCGTCACCGATAATGCTGGTCTCCCCAATCACCGTTCCTAAGCCATGATCGATAAATACGCGTCGACCGATCGTCGCTCCGGGATGAATTTCAATTCCGTTGATGATGCGCGATAAGTGGGCGAGAAAACGGGCTGGCCATTTAAAGCCCTCGTTCCACAGCCAATGCGCGATGCGGTGAATCCATACGGCGTGTAAGCCGGGATAGCAGGTAATGACTTCGAATCGATTCCGCGCTGCTGGATCGCGCGCAATAATCGAATCGACGGTTTCGAAGAAAGATTGCATCATCGCTCTAGTTTAATTCTTTTTCCCAAAAGCCAGCATTTGCTTTGCAATACCCCGCAAAATATCCACCTCTGCGACTTGCAACCCTGCTCGATCAAATAGAGACCGTAATCGTTCGAGCAGTTTTTTTGGATGCGCTGGATCTAAAAAAGCGATCGCTTCTAAACCCGCGGCGAGATGCTCCATCATGGCGTTGATACTGTCTAAGTTGGCGCGCTCAACCACATCTTTTGCAACAACGCTTGGCAGCGCTAAGCTTTGGCGCATTTCATAGGCGCAGATCATCACAGCTTGTGCTAAGTTTAAGGACGCATAAGCCGGATTGGCATCAATATAGACCCGATGTGAGCACGCAGCATAATCTTCGTTTGAAAGACCTGTGCGTTCCGTACCGAATAAAAAAGCGCAACGTTGATGATTTGCGATAGATTGTTTGGCAAGTTCAACGGCTTGCTTGAGAGAAATACAGGGCGGGCCGAATTCTCGATCACGGGCAGATAACCCAAAAACATAGGCGTGCTTTTCGACCGCTGCTTGTAGTGACGGAAAAATACTGGCTTGAGCTAGGACATCGTCCGCGCCACTTGCTAGGGCAATTGCTTGGTCAGATCGCTGCACGTCGACTTGCATCGGGTTGGCAAGGACCAGTTGTGTAAAACCCATGGTCTTGATAGCACGGGCGGCCGATCCCACATTTCCAGGATGGCTGGTTTGATGCAAGATCCAAGAGATTTCGGGCATGATTCGCTTTCTGAATTGAAATACTTTAATATAGATGTCTTGGCAAGTTTGCTTGTCTGCTCTTTACCAATTCGTGTTCTTTCTTTGATTTGTATTTTACTTTTCGGTAACAGTTTATGCATCCTATGATGAATATCGCGGTTAAGGCCGCACGCAGTGCTGGCAATGTGATTAACCGTGCCTCCCTCAATTTAGAACGTTTGCAAGTCGCACGCAAGCAACAAAATGACTTTGTTACTGAAGTGGACCGTGCTGCTGAAGCCGCTATTTTGGAGGTTTTGCAAGAATCTTTTCCGGGACACCATTTTCTTGCTGAAGAAAGTGGTTACCTCATGCCGGGTGGGCAAAGTTTGGGTAATCTAACTTGGGATGAGGCAATCGCAATACAACAAGAGGATGAACAGGAACACTTTCTTTGGGTGATCGATCCGATCGATGGCACCACCAATTTTATTCATGGCTTTCCACAATTCGCTGTTTCAATTGCCTTACTTGTCAATGGCGTAATCCAACAAGGGGTTATCTACGATTCCATACGTGATGAGCTTTTTACTGCGACGAAGGGCGCTGGTGCTTACCTGAATCACCGCCGATTGCGCGTTGGATCACAGTTGCGTTTGTCTGAGTGTTTGATCGGTACGGGTTTTCCATTTCGCGATGATCAAGATTTAGATCGATATATTGCATTATTTAAAAAGATGACTCGTAGCTGTGCTGGTTTGCGTCGTCCTGGGGCGGCTTCGCTTGATTTAGCGTATGTGGCAGCAGGACGTTTGGATGGATTTTTCGAGGGTGACCTGAAGCCATGGGACATGGCGGCAGGTATTTTGTTGATTCAGGAAGCGGGCGGTTTGGTCGGTCAATACAATGGTGAGGAAGGATACTTCTCCAGTGGTGAGATCATGGCTGCGAATCCAAAGATCTTTGCGCAGATGGCTTCATTACTCTCAAAATAATCCGCTAGTACACCATTCTCTCAAACTAGGGTGCACTTACAGGTGTGAGAGATCGACAATCTCTAAGCCCTTTTGATTAATCCGAAAGGCATTGGCACGATTGGGCATATCAGGGTGGTCGAAGTCCCAGTCGCATAGCACCCAGCGGGTCCACTCATGGCCATTCAAGTGTTCATGGTGGACATCCGGTAGATGAGTGTGACCATGAATCAAGCGAGGACAGTTGAACTTCTTCGTCACCTCACCACAAGCCTGCAGGGTTACATTCGATTTTTGATCCATCCCAGAAACATATTGTTCTCGTTGTTGGTACTTTTTTTGGGCACGGAGTTTTAGTGTAATTGATAGTTGGATCCGTTTGCTCATGGGGGATTGCCGATACAGCCATTGCATGAAAGGGATCCGCGTTATCCAGCGCAGTAGTTGGTAGGGTCGATCGGCAGTACACAGGATATCACCATGCGATAACAGCCATGTTTGCCCGCCGATCTCGACTAGGCAAGGGTCAGATAGTTCTTGCCAGCCTGCGCGCTTGTGAAATTCTGTGCCAATAATGAAGTCACGATTGCCTGCAATGAAAAATACCGGTACGCCCGATTGCACCAAAGTGTGAATCTTGTGCGCGACCTCTTGATAAAAAGCATCTTGCAGATGGACATCATCACCAACCCAGAACTCAAATAAGTCACCGATGATAAACAACGCCTTGACCTCCCGCGCCTGCTGCTCACAAAAAGCCATGAAGCGTTTGGCTGTCTTGGGGTGCGCAGGCGTGAGATGCAGATCAGAAATGATCAAGACATCAGCAAATGCCAACATCAAAAATCAGAGTTCAACCGCACTTAAAACGATGACATCTTCTTTTGGTACATCTTGATGAAATCCCGAACTCCCTGTGGGAACTTTGCGAATCGTATCGACAACATCTAAACCTTCAACGACCTCACCAAAGACCGCGTAGCCCCAGCCATTCGGGGTTGGTGATGAGTGATTAAGAAAATCATTGTCCACGACATTGATAAAAAACTGGGAAGAAGCTGAATGTGGATCACTGGTGCGGGCCATGGCAACGCTACCACGAACATTTTTAAGGCCGTTGTCGGCTTCATTTTTGATGCTAGGTTGCTTGTCCTTTTTCTCCTTTAAACCAGGTTCCATGCCACCGCCTTGCACCATAAAATTGGGGATGATGCGATGAAAAATCGTGCCATCATAGTGGCCTGATCGAACGTATTCGAGAAAGTTTGCACTTGAAATAGGTGCTTTTTCTGCATTGAGTTCGATGATGAAGTCACCATGGTTGGTTTTGAATTGAACGCGCGACATAATTTTCCTTTTTTAAAAAGAGTAGAGATTTTGATTAAATTGTTTAGGGGTAATTGCTTGAAAGAGAAGTGATTATTTAACAATCGCTTCTGATAACTTTCGCTTCTCATTCGCATCCGTCATTTTACGATTGATTTTGTACGCGCGGTCATAATATCCAGCTGCGGTCAGAATATAGATATCCCCTAAGTTTTGTAGACACGCTGCATTGTTGGCTTCTAACTTAAGACACATTTCTAAATTTTCGCGTGCGAGGGTGAGTTTGCCCGCCCGCGCATACAAGACAGCAAGATTGTTATATGGCTCAGAGATTTCAGGATATTTTTCAATAAAACTGTTGAGTGCCAGTCGCGCCCCCTCCAATTGACCTTGATCGATCAAAATCCGAGATTTAATGAAAAGCAACTGAACATTACGGGGATTTTTTTTGACCTCTACATCGATTGCTTTTAGGGCCTCGATCCAATTTTTATTTTTAAGCAACAATTGGATTTCATGAGAAACCCCGTTTTTTGACTTTGGCGGGGTCGTGACAGAATCTAAAACAATGAGTGGGGCACCTAAAGCGGGTGTATTTGGGGTGGATTGTGTCGCGGTGTTATTAGAAGTGAAGTCACTGGTGGTGCCCAGTGGTGAGAAGTTACCTAAATTTGTGGGCGTGTTTTGTATGCCTGGCACGACATTGATTCGTGTCTCTTGTAACTCAGATGGCGAGGGTGGGCGAATTGTACAAGCGCTGAGCAGAGTGGCGCAGACGAACCAAACTCCTGTTCGAGACTTGCCTGAAAATGAACGTAAGGGCAATTTTTGAAGGCTTGTAAAAAAGGTGAAGGGGAGCAGGGGCATAAGGAATTTTCGTCAATTTATTTATATTTTATGGCACTATTGGCTATACTTGCGAATCTTAGGATTTTTCCGCCTTCATTGTCCGTTTATTCAATCACACACTATGCTACAAATTTATAATACCTTCCATCGTCAAAAGGAAGCATTCCAACCGATTGATCCAAAAAAAGTATCGATCTACGTCTGCGGTATGACGGTCTATGATTACTGTCATATTGGGCATGCTCGGGTGATGGTGGTTTTCGATATGGTGGTACGTTGGTTGCGTGCAAGTGGTTACACCGTGAATTATGTTCGAAACATCACGGATATTGATGACAAAATTATCAAACGTGCGGTAGAAAATAAAGAAACGATTGCTTCTTTGACCGAGCGTTTTATTGAGGCGATGCATGTTGATGCAGATGCATTAGGGGTTTTGCGCCCAGATCACGAACCACGGGCGACGCATCATATTCCTCGAATGTTAGATATGATCTCGAAGCTGGTTGAAAAAGAATTGGCTTACCAAGCTGACTCCGGCGATGTAATGTATTCAGTGCGGGATTTTCCACCGTATGGGAAGTTATCAAATAAAACACTGGACGACTTAGTGATCGGTGAGCGCGTCATCATTGCCGGCGATAAAAAGGATCCTTTGGACTTTGTTCTATGGAAAAGTGCCAAAGACAATGAGCCTGCTGATACCCGTTGGCAATCGATCTGGGGG
>Ga0007809_10000365_pt1 | contig 18716 bp, 17 predicted proteins | sample CryBogCBE02Aug07_FD_60383 | JGI IMG/M metagenome (GOLD analysis project Ga0007809, IMG submission 60383) | Freshwater microbial communities from Crystal Bog, Wisconsin, USA - CBE02Aug07 | ecosystem: Environmental > Aquatic > Freshwater > Lake | place: Crystal Bog, Wisconsin, USA | collected...
TTATATGGCCGGACATTCTAAATGGGCCAATATTCAGCATAGAAAAGGCCGACAAGATGAGAAAAGAGGCAAAGTTTGGACGAAAATCATCCGTGAGGTAACGGTTGCTGCCAAGATGGGAGGGGCAGATTTACAACATAATCCACGTCTGCGATTAGCTGTAGATAAAGCCAAAGACGCCAATATGCCAAATGAGAATGTAACCCGTGCGATTCAAAAAGGTACCGGCGCTCTTGAAGGGGTTCATTATGAAGAAATTCGCTATGAAGGCTATGGTCCAGGCGGGGTTGCTGTCATCGTGGACTGTCTGAGTGATAATAAAACCCGTACTGTCGCGGAAGTACGTCACGCATTTGCAAAAAACGGTGGCAACCTTGGTACGGATGGATGTGTTTCTTATCTTTTCACCCATTGTGGTCAACTGATGTTTGGGCCCCAAATTGATGAAAATCTCCTGATGGATGCAGCTCTTGAAGTGGGTGCGGAGGATGTAATCATCCATGCTGACGGCTCTAAAGAAGTCGTTACAACACCTGTAGACTTTTCAGGCATCAAAGACGCTCTTGCGAAAAAAGGACTTCAACCGGAATTCGGGGAAGTCACGATGCGCGCCGAAAATGATATCGAATTAACTGGGGATGCAGCAATCACGATGCAAAAGCTCTTAGATGCCTTGGAAAATTTAGATGATATCCAAAGCGTCTACTCAAATGCAACTTTTGAAGAATAAATGGAATCACTATGAAAATTTTAGTTGTTGGCGCAGGTGGGAGAGAACATGCGATTGCCTGGAAAATTGCCCAATCTGAGCAAGTAACCCACGTATTTGTTGCTCCCGGCAATGCAGGTACTATAAACAGTCATGAGTCGAATAGTAAGATCAGCAATGTTCCCCTAAGTGATATTCAAGAACTTACCGCATTTGCCCAAACAGAGGGGATTGCTTATACCGTCGTTGGTCCAGAAAAACCCCTTTCTGAAGGAATTGTGGATGTCTTTCGTGCGCGGAACCTGTCTATTTTTGGCCCAACTCAAGCAGCCGCACAACTAGAATCTTCCAAAGACTTTGCCAAAGCCTTTATGCAACGTCACGGTATTCCTACTGCGGAATATCAAACCTTTCATGACGCTCCTACAGCCCATGTCTACATCAATCAAAAAGGTGCGCCGATTGTGGTCAAGGCCGACGGTTTAGCTGCAGGTAAGGGAGTAGTTGTTGCCATGACCTTAGACGAGGCGCATCAAGCTGTGGATATGATGCTAAGTGATAATCAGTTAGGTGCGGCAGGTGCACGTGTTGTCATTGAAGAATTCTTAACGGGTGTAGAAGCAAGCTTTATCGTCATGGTAGACGGGAAAAATATTCTACCTTTAGCCACTAGTCAAGATCATAAGCGCTTGCTTGATCATGACTTAGGGCCCAATACAGGCGGGATGGGAGCGTATTCCCCTGCCCCGGTCGTCACCCCCGAAATTCATGCGCAGGTGATGGATAAAATCATACGTCCCACTGTAGAAGGAATGCAAAAGGACGGTATTCCATTTACAGGCTTCCTTTATGCAGGACTGATGATTAGCCCCAACCAAAGCGTGAAAACCTTAGAATTTAACTGTCGCATGGGGGATCCTGAGACACAACCGATCATGACACGTCTGCGAAGTGACTTTGTCGATGTTCTTCGCCACGCTGATCAAGTGAGTCTAGATTCTGTGACTTTGGAATGGGACTCGAAAATCGCACTGGGGGTTGTGATGGCGGCTCATAACTATCCCGGCACGCCACGCACCGGCGACACCATCACCGGCATTCCACCCAATGATGCGCAGCACGTGATCTTCCATGCGGGGACACAATTGGCAAATGGCAAACTGACCACCAACGGTGGTCGTATAATCTGTGTAGTTGGACTTGACGAAACTGTAGAAGGCGCTCAAACTCGAGCCTATGAGGCGCTTGCACAGATTCATTTCGATGGCGCACAATACAGGACAGACATTGGCTACCAAGCGATTCAAAGCAAATAATGCCGCTTCAAATTAACGAACTCAAACACTTCTTTTGGAATCTACAAGAGAATATCACTCAGGTTTTTGGGGCTTTTGATGGCCAAGCCTTCTTTGCTGACGCATGGCAAAAACCGAAAGAAAGTCCCTTGCAGGGTAATGGTCGGACAATGATTATCGAGAATGGCCATTTTTTTGAGCGTGCCGGAGTTGCATTTTCACACGTTAGTGGCAACAAACTTCCCCCGTCAGCAACTAAAATTCGCCCAGAAATCGCTGGCGCAAGTTTTGAAGCAATGGGTACTTCTCTGGTTTTTCATCCACGCAATCCAAAGGTACCTACAGTCCACATGAATGTGCGTTGTTTGGTCGCAGAAAAAGAAGGCATTGAGCCCGTCTGGTGGTTTGGCGGTGGCATGGATCTCACGCCCTATTACGGCGATGTCGCTGATTGTATCCATTTCCATCAAACCTGTAAGGACACCTTGGATCACTTTGGTAAAAATCTCTATCCTTTGTTTAAAAAACAATGCGATCACTATTTTTACTTACCGCACCGAGAAGAGCCGAGGGGCATTGGGGGCATTTTCTATGATGATTTCACGGAACTCGGTTTTGATACCAGTTTTGCGATGACCCAAGCAGTCGGACAAGCATTCATTAAAGCGTATTTACCCATTGCCGAAAAGAATCAACACCTCCCCTATTCTTCCGCAGAAAAAGAGTTTCAAGAATATCGACGGGGTCGTTATGCTGAATTTAACCTTGTCCATGATCGTGGAACCCATTTTGGTCTTCAATCCGGTGGCAGGACAGAATCAATCCTGATGTCAATGCCACCTATCGCTCGTTGGCAATATCAACGTCCGATCCCTGTCGACAGTCCCGAATATCTTTTAACTGATTATTTTTTAAAACCGCGAGACTGGTTGTCATGATCGGCATCTTAGGTGGTACATTCGATCCACCACATTGGGGTCACGTTAAATTAGCTCAAAACTTTATTGATTTATTCAAACTCGACGAACTTTTATGGTTACCTGCCGGACAACCTTGGCAAAAAAGTTTGCGCATCACTCCAGCAAATGTGCGGTTTGAATTAACTTTGGCAGCAGCGGATGACTTAAAAATGCTGCTCCGAGAGGCGCAAAAGACAACACAAGTCACTGTCAGTCGCATGGAGCTCGATCGCGACGGCCCCAGCTATACCATCGATACGGCACGCCAATTACGCACTTTATACGGCCCTAAACAATCGATTGTTTGGCTAATGGGTGCTGATACTTATCAAAATATGCCCACTTGGAATGATTGGCAGCACTTACCTGATTTTCTTCACTTAGCGGTTGCCAGCCGAAAAATCCTACCCAACGCAAGCCTTTCGCATATCAATCCCAATCAGCCACAAACCATTTACGAAATGATCGAGACATTTGATCAACGCATCACAAAAGATATCACCGAACTCCAAAATGCACCCCACGGTAAAGTCATTTTTGACGAGCATTTTCATGTCGATTTATCATCCACTTTTCTGCGGGAGCATTTAATCAATTCGAACCATCCTTTGGAGCTTGCGCAGTCTCTATCGCCACAGGTGCTAGACTACATCGATCGTCACCATATCTATCACACTTAAATAGATACTTTTTTCAAGGATTATCACAGGCATGGAATTAAGAAAATTACAACGCGTTGTCATTGACGCACTAGAAGACGTAAAAGCAGTAGATATTCGCGTTTTCGATACCAGTAAATTGACCGATTTATTTGATCGTGTCGTAATCACCACGGGAAATAGCAATCGCCAAACCCGTGCCTTGGCTTTTTCTGTCAGTACTGCCGTAAAAGAAAAAGGTGGCGAAGTCATTTCCATCGAGGGTTTAGATACTGGGGAATGGGTCTTGGTCGATTGCGGTGATGTGGTTGTCCATATTCTGCAACCAGCCATTCGCGCCTATTATCAATTGGAAGGAATGTGGGGTGGTAAACCAGTACGTGTCAAATTAAGTAGCAATAGCGGACCAACCAGTGGACCTATGAACTTTAGTGATGCGCTGGATGATGAATGAAATTATTCATCATCGCAATTGGCCATAAAATGCCCGGGTGGGTGGAAACGGCAATCCAAGATTACAGCAAACGCATGCCCAAAGATTTACCGATCATCATCAAAGAATTAAAACCAGAAATCAACCCTGCAAAAGAAGCGATTAAAGTCCAAGAAATACTCCCAAAGAATGCCTTGGTCGTAGCCCTCGATGAACGTGGTCAAGATCTCACAACAACCCAGATGTCGCAGCATATTGCCAATTGGCAGCAACTCGGAAAAGATGTCTATTTTGTCATCGGCGGTGCTGACGGCCTAGAACCAACCTTTAAATCAGCCTGCGATAAAATGTGGCGCTTATCAAGTCTCACCTTACCGCATGCTTTTGCTCGACTGTTTTTGGTAGAACAACTCTATCGTTCGTGGACGATCCTGCAAAACCATCCCTATCATCGAGAATAATGATGCTCTACCTCGCCTCACAAAGTCCAAGGCGACAAGCCATCCTCAATGATTTAGGTGTGCGCTTTGATTTGCTTCTACCCGACCAAACGGAAGATGCTGAAGCGCTTGAAATCCAGTTACCCAATGAATCAGCTCAAGCTTATGTGGCACGGGTCACATTAAATAAAATCGAAGCGGCGAGAGTGCGTTTAAAAAAACGTCAACTCACTTTTTCACCCATTCTGTGTGCCGATACAACAGTTGCACTGACGCAATCACATCGGCAAGAAATTCTTGGAAAACCAACCAGTCATGAGGATGCGGTGGCGATGTTGACAAAATTGAGTAATCGATCCCATCAGGTATATACAGCCGTCGCACTCATCCGTTCGATGGACGATCAACCGGAAATCATCGTCTCCACTACACAGGTTTTTTTTAGTGAATTATCTGCGCAGACGATTCAAGCGTATGTAAAAACAGGCGAGCCCATGGGTAAAGCAGGTGCCTATGGGATTCAAGGGGCTGGGAGTTGTTTGATTGAACGCATTGAAGGCAGTTACAGCGGCGTCATGGGCCTGCCGATTTTCGAGACCTGCCAGCTTTTGAAAAAAGCATCGATTCCCTATATATTATCTGTATGAACGAAGAAATTTTAATTAACTTCACCCCCCAAGAAACACGAGTTGCACTAGTCAACCAAGGAGTTGTGCAAGAGCTTTTTGTCGAACGTGCGCAAAATCGAGGGATTGCCGGAAATGTCTATTTAGGCAAAGTGTTACGGGTTTTGCCTGGCATGCAATCCGCTTTTGTTGATATTGGTCTGGAAAAATCTGCCTTTATTCATATTGCTGATATTTACGGTTGCACAGATCAACCTATTGAAAAAACCGTTTTCCAGGGACAAACCCTTTTAGTGCAAGTATTAAAAGACCCCTTGGGGACAAAAGGAGCACGCTTGACGACCCATATTAGTATCGCTGGTCGCAATCTCGTGTATCTACCGTTAGAAACCAAAAGTGGTCAAATTGGGATTTCACAACGAATTACCAACGAGGCTGATCGTGACAACTTAAAACAACGCCTACGTGATTTAATTGGTGAGCATACCGATGGCAGTTTTATTTTACGAACCAGCGCTGAGGAATCTGGCGATGCCGATTTATCACAAGATTTGGAGTATGTCCTCTTGGCGTGGCGCTTGATTCAGCAACAATCCTTGAGCAAGGCTGCGCCAGCCAAACTATTCGAAGAGTTAACTTTGATTGAACGGGTGATGCGTGATCTAACGCATGAAACCACCGATCAAATTCGGATTGATTCAGCTGAAAACTTTACTAAATTGAGAAATTTTGCCGCTAGCTTCATGCCAAAACTGTTGGATAAAATTCATCTCTATCGGGGTGAACGCCCTTTATTTGATCTTTTCGATATCGAAAATGAAATTGATTTAGCTCTCAATCGCCGGGTCGATCTCAAGTCTGGCGGTTACCTGATGATCGATCAAACAGAATCGATGACCACGATTGATGTCAACACGGGGAGTTACATTGGCTCAAAAACTTTCGTTGATACCATCTACAAAACCAATCTAGAGGCGGCAAAGGCGATTGCCAGGCAACTGCGTTTACGCAATTTGGGCGGTATCATTATTGTTGATTTCATCGATATGCATCTTGCCGATCACCAAGCCGCTGTATTAGCCGAACTTAAAAAAAGCTTGGACCAAGACCACGTCAAAACCTCAGTGAATCCGTTTTCGAATCTCGGTTTAGTGGAAATGACGCGCAAACGCACCAGAGAGTCACTTGCGCACCAGCTCTGCCAGCCGTGTCCAGTTTGTCAGGGCAAAGGTGAAGTCAAAACACCCCAAACGATTTGTTATGAAATTTTGCGAGAAATCCTCCGCGAGCATCGACAATTCAACCCCAAAGAATTTCGTATTGTCGCATCTCCGGATGTGATTGATCTGTTCTTAGATGAACAGAGCCAATACTTAGCCGAGCTCAGTGAATTTATTGGCAAACCCATTCGCTTAGCTGCAGAAGCAAGCTTTTCTCGCGAACACTACGATATCGTGTTGCTTTAGGTACGGGAAGAAAACTGTAGACGGTGCAAACTCGAATATAAACCACCCCGTTCAATCAACTCGGAGTGAGTCCCTAGCTCCACAATGCGACCATGTTCCATGACTGCTATCCGATCTGCATTTTCAATTGTCGACAAGCGGTGGGCAATCACTAAAGTGGTGCGACCCTGCATTAAATTTTCTAAAGCGACTTGTACCATTCGCTCAGATTCTGAATCAAGTGCTGATGTAGCTTCATCTAGGATCAAAATTGGTGCATTTTTATAAACAGCTCTGGCAATTGCTAAACGCTGACGTTGCCCCCCCGACAGTCGATTACCATTATCACCAATAACCGTATCAATCCCATCCGGGAGCAATCGGATCATCTCTGTTAAATTCGCAGCCTCAATGGCTTGTATGACCTTCCCACGATCGATTTGTTCGGCATGAACAGTCCCATAGGCAATATTTGCCGCAACGGTGTCGTTAAACAAAATCACATCTTGACTCACTAACCCGATTTGTTGACGCAAGTCAGTCAGACGAATTTCTTCAATCGGTATCCCGTCGAGCACAATACTCCCTTTATTAGGGGTATAAAAACGCGGTAGTAAATTGACTAAAGTCGTTTTTCCGCTGCCTGAAGGCCCCACAAAGGCAATCACTTCCCCTGGAAGAATATGCAAATCGATATCACGCAGGACTTCTTGCGGCTGCGCTTGATTTGGTTTGTCCTGTTGATAAGAAAAGCCAACTTCCACAAAATCAATTTTTCCTTTTGCTCGAGGTAATGGTCTTGTATGTATTGATTCAATTTGCGATTCAAGAGGTTGGTCAATTAAACCAAAAATCATCTCGGCCGCGATCAACCCGCGTTGTAAAGGTTGATTAATATCAGCCAAATGCTTGAGGGGAGAAATAATGAGCAACATGGCAGTGACAAATGCAGCAAATTCACCCACCGTGGTGTCGCCAGTCGAGGACTGAACAATCGCAATAAGTAGGACCGCTGATAAAGCGATCGAAGCAACGAGCTGTGTGATCGGTTGGTTCAAGCCACCCGCAATGGAAGCTCGAATGGCAAACTTTCGCAACTTCGTCGCCATCTCTCGAAATCGATGTAACTCATATTCTTGGGCATTATTTAACTTGACCACCTGATGTCCAGCACTTGCCTCTTCAACAACATAGGCCAGTTGACTTGTATACTTTTGCTGATCCCGACCAAGTGAGCGTAAACGTTTATTAATACGACTTATCATAAAACCAATAATTGGAAAAATGACCATAACCACTAAGGTCAAATGCCAATTCAAATAAAACAAATAGGCCAGTAACCCAAGTACCGTCAACGAATCCCGCACGAGATTGATCGCTACTCCACTTAAAATACTCAGTACGTTATTGACTTCAAACACAACCGTATTAATCAGATTCGCCGCCGTACTGCGCTGAAAGAATTCGGTTGGCGCATGCAAGAGCCGCGTAAACATTTGTTCCCGCAAAATCAACAACACATCATTAATGACGCGGTTAATCCAATAATTCGATAAAAACTGTCCAAGTCCACGGATAAATGCCAAGCCAACTAAAAAAAGTGGTACTTGCCATAACTTATCATTTAGGCCACCTGTAAAACCGCGATCTAAGAGTGGCTTCATCAGGGCAGGAATAGAAGTCTCCGTTGCCGCAACGATTGCCATTGCAAGTAAAGCCAATATAATCATTGGCTTGTGGGGTTTTAAATACGAAATAACGCGTAAAAATACAGATTGGTGGTTCGGCTTCATATAATGAATTATGCCAATCTTATTTATCAGTCACAGTAATTGTGCAAAAAAATAGGTTTTTAATTTTTCAACCTAAGTATATGAACCCCGACTCGATTCGAAAAATTCTCATCATCGCCACGCGTCAAATTGGTGACACACTCATTACGACCCCACTGATTGAGCGTGCCCATGACATGTGGCCCGATGCCAAGATTGACTTTTTGGGCTTTAAACAAGCGACTGGGATCTTAAAAGGCAATCCCTTTTTACACGAAATCATCAGTACTTCGCGAAAACCGACGTTCAAAGAGTACCTCAGCTTACTGCGTAAAATAACCTTTCAGTATGATTTAGCTATCCTAACGCAACCGAGTGATCGCTGTTATTTATATGGCTTATTTGCAGCACACCGACGCGTAGGTGTTTGCCACCTAGGCCGTGAAGATCGTGGCTGGAAGCAATGGATCACTTCTCATCAAGTCCCTATCGACTATTTTAAACAACATGTCGTGGCGGAAAAGTTACATTTACTTGATCCGTTTATGGAAGGAAAGAAATTCACAAGCTCGATTTCGATTCGTCCGCCTGCCTTTGAAGCAATTCCCGTAGAACTTGAAGAAATTGCATCAAGTTGTGTGGTGATCCACCCCTCCCCTTTAAATAACTATAAATGCTGGCCCGTCCAACATTGGCTTGAACTGATCGAATTTCTTACCAAACAACATATCCCAGTGATCATCAGTGGTGGCCCAATCGATAAAGATCGTCAACTTGCTATTTCGATCTTGGCATCATTGAGTCCAGTTGCCTTGCAAAATACCATCAATATGACAGGTAAATTAAATTTTAGTGCGCTTGCCCATCTCCTCCATTTGGCGCGTGCTTATGTGGGTGTCGATACCTCAGTCACGCATTTGGCAGCAGCTTGCCAAACTCCCACGATTGCGTTGTTTGGGGCGACTCCACCGACTAATTTCGGTCCATGGCCAAATGGGTTTTCGGGAGCGCAACCCTATCAACTAAGAGCAGCCTCACAAACTGTCGGAAATGTTACCATCCTGCAAGGACCGGGTGACTGCGTCCCCTGTCGGAAGGCTGGTTGCGAAGATCAAGCCAATAGCCGTAGCATCTGCCTTGAGCAACTCAGCAGTGCACGCGTTATCCAAGCGTTTGATCGATTAGAAAAAACCTACATTCCTATTGTGCATAGTTGATTTGTAGGGCGGATTGCACGCCTACAGAGTGTAAGAGTTGGTTAAAGTCTTGAATCAAGCGATCATCGGGATATAAGCTCCACGTCTTGGGAAAAGCAATCTGGTAGCTGCTATGGGTGGAGTAAATTTCTGCTGTGATTGGCAATCCTTCAGAAGAACTGGCATCACTCGAAGGCCCAAACGCAGAGCGATGCTCCTGAAAAAAAGATTGCACCTGCTCTTTTAACTGGGGCACATTGATCGATGTGGATATCTCAAAGTGAAGGCTTTGCGCATAACGCATTCTCGCTTTGGCAATCCCCATGGCTGCAATAACTGTATGACGTGTACTGCCACTAAAATTTTCTGAGGCGGGTTGTACTTTTGTTAATATTTTTGCAATCAACAGTTCGTCATCTTTAAAACAGGCACGGTAGTTTTCATAGACATCTTCATAAACAATCAATTCGATTTGCTCAGTCGCATCATCAATGATTACGGTATTCATCACCCCGCCGTTATTGGTTTTCCGGGTTCGCTGCGAGACAATCATGCCAGCAACAATCTTTTCCCCTGAATTGGTGGACAACTGTTTTAATGGGGCTCTCGCGATCTTTCTCACCTCGACAGCGTAAGCATCAAAGAGATGTCCTGAGATACAAAACCCTAAGGCCATTTTTTCTTCCTGCAGACGCTTTTTTTCCCCCCATGGAGCGCTCGCTACATATTCCGGTTCGGTGCCATCTTCTTCGCCGGGCATGGCAAATAAACTTGTTTGATTAGCCGCGGCATTTGCCTGCTCGGCGGCTTGCATCGCATTGGGGACTGAAGCAAGCAAAGTTGCACGTGCTTCCAAACCAAGAGGATGAATGGCATCAAAGGCACCCGCACGAATCAATGCCTCTATTGCGCGTCGATTAACAATTCGACGATCCACACGTTGACAAAAATCAAATAAGTGTACGAACGGTTTATCAGTTCGCACTCTAACAATTTCTTGAATGGCGTTTTCGCCTGTACCCCTGACTGCCCCTAAACCATATTTGATGGTCCTAGAACCACGATGATCCGACGTGCTCAAGGTGGGGATAAATCGATACTCTCCAGATTGGATATCCGGCGACAGAATCTGGATGTGATTTTGCTTTGCATCCTCATATAAGGTTTTAATCTTATCCGTGTCATCCATTGCCAATGATAAGTTTGCCGCCATGAATTCGGCAACGTAATGCGCCTTTAACCAAGCCGTTTGATAGGCTAATACCGCGTAGGCTGCTGCGTGAGATTTATTAAATCCATACCCTGCAAAAGCCTCCATCTTTGAAAAAATCTCATTGGCTTTTTCACGGGTCAGTCCGTTTTGTACCGCCCCATCAGCAAAAATCTGACTTTGAATCGCCATCTCTTCCGGTTTCTTTTTACCCATCGCACGACGAAGTAAATCAGCACTCCCTAACGAGTACCCGCCAACAATTTGTGCCATTTGCATCACTTGTTCTTGGTAAACCATGATTCCGTAGGTTTCTTCTAAAACAGGAATGACCCGTTCATCTGGATAAATGACAATTTGTTTTTTATTTTTGCGAGCAATGTAATCAGGTATCAAATCCATCGGTCCTGGACGATACAGAGCGACTAAGGCGATGATATCTTCAAATCGATCTGGTTTGGCATCCCGTAGGAGATTTTGCATTCCCCGACTCTCCAACTGAAAAATAGCAACGGTATTGGCTTGCTTCAAGAGATCAAAGGCTTGCGGATCATCTAAGGGGATATCACCAACGACCCAATTTTTTTTGTCCGGATAAAGCTGATGAATGTATTTTTCACTTAAATCCAAAATCGTTAAAGTCGTCAAACCCAAAAAGTCAAATTTAACCAGACCAATTGCTTCAACATCATCTTTGTCGAATTGGCTAATGACCCCAGAATTCAGATCATCCTTTCCTGAAGCTGAGTACAAGGGGCAAAAATCAGTCAATTGACCAGGCGCGATTAAGACCCCCCCAGCGTGCATCCCCACATTGCGGGTAATACCTTCTAACTGTAATGCCAACTCGATTAAACTTTTAGCTTCCTCATTATTTTCATAAAGGCTACGTAACTCAGGCGTGGCTTTTAAGGCCTCATCAATGGTAATTTGAACACCTGGTTTGGCTTCAATTAACTTAGAAATGCCATCCACAAAACCATACGGTTGTTGTAAAACACGACCAACGTCTTTAATTGCACCGCGTGCAGCCATCGTTCCAAAAGTAGCAATTTGACTCACCGAGTCATTGCCATATTTATCCTTAACATATTGGATGACTCGATCACGGCCCAACTGACAAAAATCAATATCAAAGTCCGGCATCGAAACGCGCTCAGGATTTAAAAACCGCTCAAATAGCAAGTTATACCGCAGTGGATCTAAATCGGTAATCCCCAAGGAATATGCTACGAGCGACCCAGCTCCAGAGCCTCTCCCTGGACCAACGGGTACCCCATTGTTTTTGGCCCAAGAAATAAAATCAGCAACGATCAAAAAATAACCAGGAAACCCCATCTGAACAATTGTTTTGATTTCAAAATTCAGGCGCTCTTGATAAACAGGACGCTCTTGAGCACGTTTTTCCAAATCAGGAAAGAGATGGGCAAGACGATGATCGAGGCCAATTTGTGCCTGCTCTTCCAAATATGCTGCAAGTGAGAGGCCTTTCGGAGTAGGAAAATCAGGTAATCGTGGTCGGCCTAATTCTAAAATTAAATTACAGCGTTTAGCAATCTCAATGGTATGAGTGATTGCAGAGGGTAAATCGGCAAATAAAGCGCACATTTGCTCTTGGGATTTAAAGTACTGTTCCTGTGTAAAACGAACCACTCTTTTAGGATTGCCTAAAAAATCACCTTCTGCAACGCATACTCTCGTTTCATGAGCGCGAAAATCTTCTTGCTTCATAAATTGAATGGGCTGAGTTGCAACCAAAGGCAGTTGTAATTCTTGGGCCAATTTGGCTACCAAATGAATATAACGTTCTTCATGATCTAGGCCAACGCGTTGGATTTCGAGATAATAAGACTGAGGAAAGGTTTTTGCCCAAAACAACGCCTGCTGCTTCGCTTGCTCCATTTGTCCTTGTAATAATGATTGACCAACATCGCCACTCATTCCTGCGGATAAAAAAATCAATCCTGCAGATAATAAAAAGGGCTCGGTATTACCAAGCGTAGAAGAACTTTTTTGCTCAAACCAATCTGGATGAATTTCATGCCGACCAAGATGTTGATTATCAATGGCAGCTTTACTGAGAAGCTCACATAAGTTTAAATAGCCCTGAATATTCTTTACTAGCAGTAAGCCTCGGTGGGGCCGGTTTGGTAAGTTTGGATGGGAAATCCAGACATCTGCTCCAGCGATTGGCTTAATCCCATGACTTCTTGCCACAGAATAAAATTTAATCAGACCAAATAGATTACTTAGATCCGTTAAAGCAAGCGCGCCCATCTGTTCCGAAACCGCTTGCGCAATGGCCGCGTCTAAACGCACAATGCCATCTGCGATGGAATATTCCGAATGTAAGCGCAGGTGAACAAAATGAGGTTTAGGCATGTTGCTATTTTACGATGCCTAAACGAAATCAACTGCTGAATTGAATACGACCAACCCGATCAAGGGATAGTCGAGGCCCTTATAGTGTGTTAAGACTTCTTACGTCCACCAAGAAGGGCACCAAGCGCTCGATTTGAGTTGAGAGGTTTATTGATCACAGGAGAAGGGTTTTGAATCGGCTCCAAAGATTCAATCCCTTTCTTTTCCTCATAAGGAGAGTAAAAGAATGGATCTGTATTGCCAGGCTGCACTGAACTTGGCAATGGTAGACGTATTAAAGCTTTTTTGGTCAGTTTTTCTATATCAGCCAACAGCCTTAACTCAGAGGCATCTACAAGAGCAATGGCGTCACCTTTTGCGCCAGCACGACCGGTTCGACCAATACGATGGACATAGTCTTCTGCACTAAAAGGTAATTCATAATTAATCACGCATGGCATACTAGAGATATCTAAACCTCTGGCTGCAACATCAGTCGCAACCAAAATGTCAATGTCATTTTTCTTGAATTGATCCAAAATACTCATACGCTCAATTTGGCTTTTATCGCCATGGATAGCTTCAGCTTTAAAGCCATTTTGGGATAATGCACGAGCCAATTTAGAGCAACCAATGCGGCTATTAGAAAAAATAATGCATTGATCAGAATAGCCTTTTGCCTTACGTTGTTTGAGAACTTGTTGTAAGACGGTTAACTTTGAAGCAGAATCCACCATATGAACCATCTGCGTCACCGTGTCAGCGGTCTGGTTCTGACGCGATACCTCAATGAGGATAGGGTCTTTTAAATACTGTTGGGCTAACTTTTTGATCTCCGGAGAAAATGTGGCCGAAAACAAAAGGGTTTGTCTTGAAGCGGTCGGAATCAGGGTGAGAATGCGTTGCAAATCTGGTAAAAACCCCATGTCCAACATGCGATCTGCTTCATCCAGGACTAAGATCTGAACCTGGGACAAATTCGCATTTTTTTGTGAAATATGATCAAGCAATCGACCTGGTGTGGCGATCAACAATTCAACCCCTGCCCGTAAAGCTTGGGTCTGAGATGAGATATCGACGCCACCAAAGACTACGGCAGTGCGCAAATCGGTATTTTTTGAATATTTAAAAGCGTTTTCTGCAACTTGATCACTCAATTCACGGGTTGGGGTCAAAACCAAAGCCCGAATTGGATGCCTTGCTGGAGAGGAACTGGTATTGGCTAAAGGGAATATTTTTTCCAAAATAGGCAACACAAATGCTGCCGTTTTACCTGTACCAGTTTGGGCGGCGCCCATCACATCACGCCCCGCTAGAATATAAGGAATTGCTTGTTCCTGAATTGGCGTGGGATGGGTATAACCCTGCTCTTTAACGGCTTGCAGGATTTTTTCAGATAGTCCAAATTGCGAAAAATCCGCTTTTTGGACGATCTCGACAGGTTGAGCTGGCGTCTCGGTATTTTCTAAAGAATTCGGTATTTGATCGTTCACAGTCTCTTATTATGAGGCCAAACCGACTTAGAGACCTAAAGCAGCGATTCCGGCCTTGGCAATCAGTGCGTCATCTGCTGATTGCACACCAGATACACCAACAGCGCCAACCGTGATTCCATCGATAACAATATTGACGCCACCTTCAAGGACACCATGCAAAACTGGGGTTGCCCCAAGAAATGCGGTTCGACCATTATTGATGATATCTTCATAGCTTTTTGTTTCACGGCGTCCAAGTGCTGAAGCCTTCGCTTTTTCTTGAGAGATATAGGTTGAAATCGTAGCTGCACCATCACGACGAATTAATCCAAGCAAATGACCACCATCGTCCACGACAGAAATCGTTACCGCAAATTGATGGGACGCTGCATAAGCCTCAGCTGCACTCAAAATAGTGGACACATCGTGTTGTGTTAAATATTGACGATTTGCTGGCATAGTGATTTTCCTTTTTAATTGTCTTATTTTAACGAATCTTTTTTTCTTTTAAAAAAGACTGCGGATGGAGTCACAATGGAATACGGACTTTTTCCTTGTACAGCTCTGATGAGCCCTAGATCTTATTGTTTTTTGCCGCAATATAAGTGCATAAAAAATCCGATGAAGAACATGCTACCTGCCAACAGGTGGAGCCAATGCGCCTGCTCGTGAACGATACCTCGACCATAATACAAAGCCAAAATGGATAGGATTAAAAGACCTGCACTTACCATGACGACTGCGCCAAGCTGTCTATTTTTTTTCATTTTCCAACTGATTTGAACATGATGATACAAAGCCATCCCCAGAATAATCAAAAAAAAATGCCCACAAATGCCATGTAATACAACCCACAGACCAAGCTCAGTGATATCAAGGGCCAAAAGATCTTCTGCGATAAACCAAGTCACCCCTGTACCAACGGTGAATACGATGCTCAATAAAGAAAGACTTCGGTGCCAAGAATGCATTTTTCCAATATGCGCTCTGGGCAGAGAGGTTAAGGGCTGCATCAACTACGCAGTGATTACTGGAATGGCACGGAGCTGTTTGAAGTAGTCCGCATGAATATTCTGTTCGATGGCGAGTGCTTTGGTTAAGCCATCTGCTACGACACACGTCGGAGCCACAACTGAAAAACGGGAATGACTCCTGACTTCTTTGCCTGATTTTGGATCAATCAACATGGATTGCCGACATTTTCTAAAACGACTACCAACCCTATTTGAACTTGTTGCAATAGCGCCATCTTGTAAATCACCTAAATAGAAAATGGCGGGTTCGCAGCCAAACTCTTGAATAAAAATCGCTTGAGAGGCATGACCAAATATACGTAAATCGCCACCTGCGTTAATTCCGGCTTGGGTTATTCCAAAACACTTTAAGATCTCAATACCTCGGTCTACAGCATAGCCTTTAGCGATTCCTCCCAAATCTAAATCGATCGGCTGGTGCAATCGCACATGATCCTTTTCATCAAGACCAAGATCCAAAATACTACCGTGCTTGAATTCATGGGATCCTGTTTTGCTAGAACATGTTCCTACTGCGCAATCAAACACTCCGCCGGTTAATTCGCACATTTTTTTTGCAATCGACAACACCTCAAATGTCCATGGATGTACTTTTTGCAGTATCGACCTTGATTGTGGGACGATCTTGTTGATTTTTGTAATGTCGCTTCCAGAATCAAAGATGGACATAAGTCGTTGAACTTTTGCCATTTCATTAAAAACCACTGTACAAATTTCCTGATGAAAATCCCTTTGTGCGGCATTTTCTACTAAGCCACCGATCGACACTTCTACATACGTTCCCAATAGAACTTGGCTTCTCGTCATCCCTGATATCCCTTAAGATATTCGCGATACAGAATCATGACCCGTCTGACACCATCTGTTACATGCTTTGCTGATAATGTAGCGCCTGTAATGTTTAAGATGTCTTCGTTTAAACGCAAACGGTTATCCACTTTCTTACCAGTAAATTGTGCCAGCCATTTTCTTTCGCGGATTTGACCACCGTAGGATTCGTTGTATTGCATGACCTCGATCCCTTTGATAGCACCTGCCGAATCAATCCCAACAGCATATGTAATCATTTCATGCTTACCTACGACCTCATCCACAATCAACCACGATCCCTCCGCAGACCTCCAAACATCTGTGCCTTTTAATGGTTGTCGAACTCCTGATTCCTTTCTGATCAGTGTTTGGATGTGTGGAGGGATCGATATCGCTACTTTTTGAAGTAACTCTCCATGGAAAAAGATGTTTTTTACCTCCTCCACACTGACGTATTGCTTTGCATACACAGCAGGTAAATGAACTCCGGGTAACAAACTCATTACTCCACACAGAGTTGCTGATTTCCATTGCATCAAAAAGGCATCCCGAATTTCAAGATGTACTCGTTGCGACCATGTCCATCCCAGACTTTGCCCATGGAACATTCAGCCGTTCCCGGATCCCAACATTCCCCACCAATCTGGGTTCGCATCGCTGCAGTAAGCCACCAATTCTTTTCCGCATAATGAATATTGGGACCAATAAAGTGCGCTTTTTGGGTTTGATTACCAAATGAAAATCCGTCATAGTCGTTATGAAAACGGTATTCCATGCCAATATTGAGCTTGGGTAATATTCGGTAAGTCACGCCACCGACAAAATCAAGGACCGTCTCTTCAATCGGTTCAACATCAAACTTCAGATGCTCGATCTCGTAGACAAGATTTCCAACCAGTTGCAAACGATCATCCAGAAAGTTTGATTGCAGAATCAAGCGTGATTCAATTGCATTTTTTAAATTCCCAATCGTTGGTTCTAAATACAAGCCTACCCCAATTGGTGATGTAACTGGGTTGGTAATCCGCCAAATACCCTCAATGGACACACCATCGAAACTCGTCTGATGAAAGGTATCCGCATGATGTTGTAAGCCTTGCACTCCATAACCACCTGTACAAGGACTAATTCCTTGATCACAGATATCAGGATTGGTGTAATTTCTGGCAGCATTGATCGAATATGTATTGAGATAGCCAGCGATTTGAACATCATTGCTTAAGCCATACTCCAATTCAGTACGTCCTTGCCAGAAATCAAAAGTTCCCGTCTCTTGACCCCGAGTCAGTTGCAAACGTTGCTCAAACTCATACTTACCCATTGGTTGGAGATCAAGACCATATACCCAACCAAAATAACCTTCTCCGGCGTGTGTATTCATAGAAAAGAGACTTGCCCCTATGAGTGCACTATTTAGCAAAACACCTCGAAATTTTTTTTCCCTTAAACCCACGTGTACTTCCTTTCTGTTGATGGATGATTATCAAATATAAATGATAATCATTCTCATAAAGAAATAAAAGTCACTTCTTGTTTATGGTTTTATTGAGGATTTATATCGAAAAAAAGTGTTGATATTGAAGATAGAGCCCGAATCCTGCCATCAGGGAACTGCCAAATAACAAGCTTTGCATCAAGCTCATTCGTAAAAATAGACTAAGCGCCACACAGCCAATACAAACAGACACTCTGAAGGAAATCGGTACTTGCATCAATAAACCGGTTGGAAATAAAATTAGCTTGACTGTTAAAGCCCCAACCATGGCATAAGTGACGCACGAAAGCCATCGAAAAATTTCACTGTTTTGTGAGATGTGTCCTGCAAGTAAAACACCTAGTCCTCGCCAAATATAGGTTGCCAGAACAACTCCAATAAACATACCCCACCAACCCATCGTGTTGATCAGCCCATCAGATAGATTCATTTTTCAATCTCCATTTACGAAGGATCAGATCAAGCCCATAAACAAGAGTCCCAAAACCCAAACCACTGATCAGAAGGGCATGCCCTGGATCAATTTGATAAAAAACCGCACCAGCAATACAACCCACCACAATTGCAGAGCGATACAGCGGGATACGGACATCTAAAAAAGAAAGTAAGAAAAATAGTGGATTGATAAATAACAAGGGAAGCGAGATCCAAATCGGGACAAACCTAGCGATCATAAAACCGAACATGGTTCCTGGCATTGAAACAAGCCAACAAGTCAGTCCCAAACCCAAGAAATAACCATAGCGCACTTCGGTCTTCATTTTCGGAAAATCGCGCATACAAAAGGTCCAAGTACT
>Ga0007809_10000366_pt1 | contig 18710 bp, 17 predicted proteins | sample CryBogCBE02Aug07_FD_60383 | JGI IMG/M metagenome (GOLD analysis project Ga0007809, IMG submission 60383) | Freshwater microbial communities from Crystal Bog, Wisconsin, USA - CBE02Aug07 | ecosystem: Environmental > Aquatic > Freshwater > Lake | place: Crystal Bog, Wisconsin, USA | collected...
CTAAATGATGTGGTGCCAAAAGCGCTTCAATTGATTGCTCCTGAACTGCGCCCGTGCGTGACCCATCAAGCTGGTAAGAAAAACTTGGAAGATTTAACTGAAAATTATGCAAGAGCAGGTGTGCAAGCGCATCTTGCATCATTTATAGAAGATATGGCGCAAGCATATGCCGATGCAGATATCGTGATTTGTCGCTCAGGGGCGATGACGGTTGCTGAACTAGCAGCTTGCGGCGTTGCATCTTATTTAGTACCGTACCCATCAGCCGTAGATGATCATCAAACAGCCAACGCTCAGTTTCTCTCAAAAGCTGGAGCTGCAGTTCTCATGCCGCAATCGGAACTAACACCTGAGCGCCTTTCCCAATGGCTTATGACGACTGATCGGACGCAATTGTTAAAGATGGCGAACCAAGCACTGACATTAGCGAAGCCTTTTGCCACAGCTAGGGTCGCGGAAGTGTGTAAAGAGGTATGTGCAGCATGAAACATATTGTTCAACATATCCACTTTGTAGGGATTGGTGGCGCTGGAATGAGTGGCATCGCTGAAGTGCTTTTAAATTTAGGTTATCGCGTGAGCGGATCCGATCTGAATCAAAATGCTGGTACGCTGCGACTTCAAGCTCTTGGAGCAGAAATATTTATTGGTCATTCGGCAAAAAACATTGGTAACGCGGAAGCCGTTGTTGTATCTTCTGCGGTGACCGCCGATAATCCAGAGATATTGGCCGCCAGAGCGACGCACATTCCTGTGATTCAGCGTGCAGTGATGTTAGGCGAGTTAATGCGTCTCAAACAGGGCATCGCGATTGCGGGCACCCATGGTAAAACAACAACCACGAGTTTAGTTGCCTCGATTCTCGCGGAAGGACAACTTGATCCAACCTTTGTGATAGGCGGAATGTTAACTGCCGCTGGGGCGAATGCCAAGCTTGGAACAGGTGAATTTATTGTTGCAGAAGCAGATGAGTCCGACGCGTCATTTTTAAACTTGTTGCCAGTAATGGAGGTAATCACCAATATTGATTCCGATCATATGGCGACGTACCATCACTCAATGGCGCAACTTAAACAGGCTTTTGTGCAATTTACACAAAGGATGCCATTTTTTGGTGTAGCCATTTTATGTGTTGATGATACCAATGTGCGGGATATTTTGCCGTTTATTTCGCAATCTGTCTTGAAATATGGATTAGCTGACGATGCTGATGTAAGAGCTTTTGATGTGAAAGCCGTCAAAGCTGGAATGCACTTTAAAGTAATTCGAAAAACCATTCGACGACATGGAGCAGTGCCTGGCCTTTTAGAAATTGAACTCAATCTACCTGGCATCCATAATGTCCAAAATGCGCTTGCAGCTATAGCGGTTGCTACCGAATTAGGCGTCAGTGATGATGCAATCATGCAAGCCCTCAAGGAATTTAAAGGTGTTGGTAGAAGGTTTACAAAATATGGGGATTTGTCTTTGCCACAGGGCGGAATGTATACCTTGGTAGATGATTATGGCCACCATCCAGTAGAAATGCTGGCCACATTTTCTGCAGCAAGGGGCGCTTATCCTGATCGTCGATTGGTTTTGGTGTTTCAGCCACATCGCTATAGTCGCACACGAGATTGCTTTAGTGAATTCGTGGATGTATTACAAAATTTTGACATGGTGATCTTAACGGACGTCTATCCCGCTGGTGAGGCAAAAATAAAAGGAGCCGATAGCGCCAGTTTGATACATGCGCTGCAAAAAAATATCCAAGTTAATGGTTCAAAAGGATTGATTGCAGACAATGTTATCTATCAAGCAAATATTTCAAAACTTCCTGGCACTATCGTTAATCATCTCAGAAATGGCGATGTTGTAATTACAATGGGCGCTGGTTCGATTGCAGGGATACCAAAATTATTAGTGGAGGGGAAAGTTGAGTAACGAGCAACTTCTTCACGCATGGACGGTACAAGTAGAGTATCTCTATCAACACCGTCAGGCCGAACGCTACGGTAAGGTAGGGGTTTTATTGGGCGGACGTTCTGCAGAGCGTGAAATCTCATTACTCTCTGGTCAAGCTGTTTTAGCTGCCTTGCGCAACTTAGGTGTCGACGCCCAACCATTTGATCCAAGCATTGAGCCGATTCAGACAATTGATCAAAAAGGCTTTCATCGCGTGTTTATATCGCTCCATGGTCGTTGGGGTGAAGACGGAAGTTTGCAGGGATTGCTCGATCAGATTGGCATGCCCTATACGGGCAGTGGTGTTCTTCCTTCAGCCATCGCGATCGATAAAGAGGTTACGAAAAATATTTGGCGGAGCAAGGGTTTGGCAACACCAAAATTTACAATGATTCATCAAGAAACGAATTGGGAAGCATTGGAGCATGAGTTGGGACTTCCCATCATTATTAAACCTTCCCGAGAAGGATCTTCACTCGGTTTAACCAAAGTTCAAACCAGGTCGGCGTTACCTGCAGCCTATGTATTAGCTGCCAAATTGGATGTAGATGTGATGGCAGAAGAGTGCATCATTGGTGATGAATTGACCTGCCCGTTAATCACTATGGGTAGCGAAGTGATTGCCTTGCCGACAATTCGGATTAAAGCCCAAGAAGCAAATTACGACTACCATAATAAGTATTTTTCAAATGAGACGCAATATTTTTGCCCACCACAAATTGATCCGGTGCTTGAGAAACAGGTTGAAGCTTTAGCTGTTGCCGCATTCAAAGCATTGCATTGCAAAGGTTGGGGGCGTGCGGACATCATGGTTGATGAAAAGACGGGTAGACCATACCTCTTAGAAATGAATACTTCTCCGGGGATGACTGCGCACTCCTTAGTGCCAATGGCGGCACTTCAAGCAGGAGTTTCATTTGAAAAGCTGGTCCTCTGGATTTTGCACCAAACATTAGAGGGGGGGGAATGAACTCGAGCTCCTTGAAATTTGTACGGCAAAAGTTACCGGGTCGTCCTTTAAGTGAGGTGATTTGGCCATGGCTTTTACATACAATGAAGACCATGATGGTTGGTTCAATAGGGCTGCTGGTATTTATCGTATCGCCGGTATGGAATTCCGTAGAGCGAATGAAAAAGCTGACGCATTTCCTGATGTTCAGTTTGATGGGATTATTAATTCTATGGGCGTTATTTTGGGTTGGGCAACGCCCTGTTTTCTCGATAGAGCAAATTCAAATTCAAAGTCAAAATAACCAGAATCTCAAGCACATCAATCAACGTTTAATCCGCACGCAAATTTTGAGCAAGTTATCGGGTAATTTCTTTAGTGTTCGTTTGAATGAAACGAGGAAAGTTTTTGAAAGCTTGCCTTGGGTCAGAGCGGCAAGTGTGCGAAGAGTTTGGCCCAATCGATTAAGTGTCATGATTGAGGAGTACGAACCAATCGGCAGTTGGGAATCTGCTGATGGAACAAAACTGATGGATCGTCACGGCGAAGTATTTACTGTCAATATGGCCGAAGCAGAATCACATAAAAATCTGCTCGAATTTTCTGGACCACAAAACAGCAATCCTGAAGTCATAGAAATGTATGAGCTGTTAAACGAATGGTTTACACCTTTAAATGCTAAAGTAACCGCATTATATTTAAGCCCACGTTACTCTTGGACCACAAAGCTTGATAATGGCATGACGTTTGAGCTTGGGCGCGATTTAGACCCGAAAGATCGCAGTCAAATTAAGGCCCGTTTAGATCGATTCTTTACCTATTGGCCACAAATAAAAGAAAAAATAGCGAACAAAATTGACTATGTTGATTTACGTTATAGCAATGGATTTGCTATTCGTAAGACGAATAAACAAGAAATATCTGCAAATAAAGAATCTTCTCATTTGGAAATGGTTCATGACGTTCTTTTGGACGAGAAACCAAGTAAAAGTAAAACCTCTCAACGTGCTGAGCAAAATTTAAATGGATTAACCCATGCTTCAGTAATGGTGACTCATGCGCATCAAGACCAAAAAAATCATGAAGAGATCGTTAAAAAGACACATTCTAAAAAGTTAAAAGAACCAAAAGACGTGAAAAAGACTCGCAAAAAGGAAAAAAGTAAAAACCAATGAGCAAAGATAATCGAAACCTTTTGTTCAGTTTGGATATTGGAACTTCCAAGGTGGTTGCTTTGGTTGCTGAAGTCCATGAAAGTGGTGAGTTTGATGTGATTGGAATTGGTAATACACCGTCTAAGGGGATTAAAAAAGGAGTGGTGGTAAACATTGAAGACACTGTGAAATCCATTCAAAAAGCTTTAGAGGAGGCTGAAGTGATGGCACAGTGTCGCGTAGAAAATGTATTTGCGACGATTGCTGGCAGTCATGTACAGAGCTACAACGCAACAGGAATGTATGCGATTCGGGATAGAGAGGTTTCTTCTCAGGATGTCGAACGGGTGATCGAGAATGCCCGACCAGTGAATTTTCCGACGGACCAGCAAATTCTACATATGTTGATTCAGGAGTTTTTAATTGATGGTCAGGAAGATGTTCGTGATCCAATTGGAATGAGTGGTCAAAAGTTAGAAGTGCGTTCGCATATTGTCACAGGTGCAGATAGCGCAATACAAAATGTGATCAAATGCATTCGTCGGTGCGGTTTAGAAGTCAATGAATTTGTTGTTCAGCCTCTGGCTTCGAGCCTTGCTGTATTGACTGAAGATGAAAAAGAGCTTGGGGTGGTGCTGGTTGATATTGGTGGTGGTACAACAGATATTGCAGTGTTTTTACAAGGTTCGATTCGTTATACAGAAGTCATTCCATTGGGTGGTGATCAGATTACAAACGACATTGCGATGGCCTTACGTACCCCGACAGTAGACGCTGAAGACTTGAAAATCTTACACGGCATTGCCAAACAATCCTTAGCCGACCCAGAGGCGATGTTGGAAGTTCCAGGTATTGGCGATCGTCAAGCAAAACCGATTTCTCGTCAATCTTTGGCGGCAGTGATCGAGCCTAGAGTGGAAGAACTTTTTAAATTTGTAGTGGAGGCTTTGGAGCATTCTGGATATATTCATTTGATACCAAGTGGGGTAGTCTTGACCGGGGGATCGGTTAGCATGCCAGGTATGGTTGAACTGGCGGAAGATGTTTTTAACAAACCTGCTCGCATTGGAATTCCAGAGTACAGCGGTCACTTAAAAGACGTTCTACGTTATCCGAAGTTTTCCGCAGTGATTGGATTATTGCGTGAGGGTCGTGCACAAATCGTGCAGGGTCAAGAAGAAAGTAAGACTAAACCACTGCATGAACTGGTAAAAAAGATGCGTGAGTGGTTTGCTGGAAATTTTTAGTAGTCGTCAACTGTAGTTTTGTATTTAACCTTGGAGGAATTATGGACTTTGAAATGGTAGATGTAAATGTCGCAGGCAAGACCAATATACGTGTGGTCGGAGTCGGTGGCGCTGGCGGTAATGCTGTCCAGCATATGATTCGACGTGGTGTGCAAGGCGTTGAGTTTATTTGTATGAACACGGATGCAGGTGCACTGCAGCGATCGAAAGCTGAAGTGAATCTCCAGTTAGGTGAAACTGGTCTTGGTGCTGGAGCTCGCCCAGAAGTTGGTGCGTCTTCTGCAATGGAAGCAAGAGCCAGAATCGCAGATGCTCTACAAGGAGCACACATGGTCTTTATCACTGCAGGCATGGGTGGTGGAACCGGCACAGGCGCTGCACCAGTAGTCGCACAAGTAGCGAAAGAAATGGGTATTCTGACGGTTGGCGTTGTGAGTAAGCCATTTGATTTCGAGGGTGTGCGTCGTTCAAAAGCTGCTGAAAATGGTGCGCTTGAGTTAGAAAAATATGTTGATTCTTTGATTGTGGTGCTCAACGAGAAGTTGTTTGAGGTCATGGGTGAAGACGCGGAGATGGATAAGGCTTTTTGCGCCGCAGATGATGTACTACATAACGCCGTTGCAGGTATTGCAGAAATTATTAATGAGCATGGCTTGATTAACGTTGACTTTGAAGACGTGAAAACAGTCATGAGTGAGCAAGGTAAAGCCATGATGGGAACTGCAACTGTTTCTGGGGTGGATCGCGCACGTCTAGCTGCAGAGTCTGCTGTGGCCTCACCCTTACTGGAAGGTGTCGATTTATCAGGAGCACGTGGCGTATTGGTCAATATTACGGCAAGTCGCTCACTGAAATTATCCGAAACAAGAGAAGTAATGGCAGCAATTCGTGGTTACGCTGCGGAAGATGCAACCATCATTTTTGGAACCGTATACGACGAGTCACTTGCAGATGCAATACGTGTCACGGTCGTTGCTACAGGTTTGAACGGCGGTAAGCGTGCAGAGCAAGCCAAAGGAGTTGAAGTGGTATGGCGTGAACAGGCAACGGGAACGTATGGCGGCGGTTCCACAATGACCGATCTCAAATCATTTCAGCCAACGAGTCCGATTGCTTCAGTGGCAATGAATCATGTTTCAACTGGGATGGCAAATACAAGCTCTACCCAGATGGGAGCTGCGGTTGAGCCAACTTATGGAAATGCTACTCCTGCAATGCCATCGGTCATTAAATCATCTCCTAATCGGAGTGCGCCAGCAAGCCTTGGAGCCTCTAGTTCACCACAGGCAAAGGTGATGCTCGATCGTGGGACTGATTTTTACGATATTCCTGCTTTTTTAAGAAAACAAGCAGATTAATAGGGTTTATAACGATTTAATAGGGCGGTTTATGTTTTTTTAGGTAATATCTAATCTTTACAAATGCAAGATGGTTACGTTCCTCCAATTGACGACGACGGCGTAACGATCTGCATTTTGTATTGGCAAGCTTTTTAATCCCTTAGGAGAGTTATATGATCGAAAAAAATCAAACCGTTCCAAATGCTACTTTGTATGAATTTATCGCCGAAGAAACTCCTGGATGTGCGCTTGGACCAAACCCATTCCAAGTCTCAGACATGGTTAAAGACAAAAAAATCGTCGTTTTTGGACTGCCTGGAGCATTTACACCAACTTGCTCAGCCCAACACGTCCCGAGCTACCTAGAGCATTATGATGCTTTAAAGGGTAAAGGAATCGACGAAATTTGGTGTGTTTCGGTTAATGACGCTTTTGTCATGGGTGCATGGGGTGCACAACAACACGTTGGGACAAAAATCCGTATGATGGCGGATGGTAGTTGTCAATGGACAAAAGCCCTCGGCTTGGAACTTGATTTAGTCGCGCGAGGCCTGGGGATGCGTTCACAACGTTATGTCATGGTGCTTGATAACGGAGTGGTCAAGCATTTGGGTGTAGAAGAAGGTGGCAAATTTGAAGTGAGTAGCGCAGATGCTGTCTTAAAAACACTTTAATTGATGAAGGTGTGGGATTAGAAAATATGTTGCGACAGAAAACGATTACTGAATCTATCAAAACCGTTGGGATTGGCCTTCATTCTGGTAATCGGTCTAACTTGTTTTTGAAACCCGCACCAATTAATTCAGGTATTCAATTTGTAAGAATTGACCAAGTGCCTCAGACACTGATTCCCGCTCTAGCGGAGCATGTGTCTGATACCCGATTGGCGAGCGTTTTACAAATTGGTGAAAGCCGAATTTCAACAGTAGAACATCTATTATCTGCCTGTGCAGGTTTAGGTATTGATAATCTCCTTGTCGAAATTGACGGCGAAGAGATTCCGATTATGGATGGTAGCGCCGCTTCGTTCTTGTTCTTAATTCAGTCTGCTGGTATTACTGCCCAAGATGCACCAAGATCGTTCATCACCATCAAAGAAACGGTTGAAGTACGAGAGGGCGATAAAGTTGCGCGCCTTGTCCCTCATTTTGGCTTCAAGCTCGACTTTTTGATTGATTTTAAGCATCCTGCCTTAGATAAGACGGGACAGAGATGCATGATTGATTTTGATAAAACGAGCTATGTTAAGGAGATCGGTCGAGCCCGCACTTTTGGCTTTGCTCATGAAGTGGAATATCTGAGAGAAATCGGCTTAGCTCGGGGTGGTAGTTTAGATAATGCCATTGTGCTAGATGAGCATCGGATTTTAAATAATGAAGAACTGCGTTATGAAGACGAGTTTGTTCGCCACAAAATCTTAGATGCTATTGGTGATTTGTATTTGGCAGGACATCCCATCATTGGGGCATACGAGGCTGAAAAATCTGGTCATGCATTAAACAACGCCTTATTGAGGAAGCTTTTTGCCCACCCGCAATCTTATGCAATCGTTCAATTTGACAATCTTTCACAAGCTCCATTGGCTTATCAATAGTAGCAAAAATCTACTTCATCGTTTTAAGTAAGTGCTGAACAGACTTTCCAACTGGGGAGTCGGCGTCTAATTCCTCACAGAGGGTCTTCCAAGCCAATTTACAATTTTCATTGAGGTGAATTGGGGTGATCGGGGAGTTCTCCGCTAGGGAAAAATCCGTAAGATGCTTTAGTTTTGGGCTGACTTTGATATGGATGCTGCGCAAAGGAAAGCCAGATTCACGAAAAAAGTGGAGCAGACTGGGCAATTGATTTTTGAGTTTTGTCAGAACAGAGGCTTTTTGTGCCATCAATTTGATTTCTCCATTGCTTGAGTATTCGCCAATTGCTATATCTTGCGCATATTGTTCGAGATTCATCTTGACCAGAGCATTGACGAGAATGCATTGTAATTTTTCTCGGCTCTCAACAGCATGCAAAATAGAAGAAATTGGGGAATCTGGAGTTTGTATGGTGAACAAAGTGCCAATTTCGGTAGGTTCTTTAAATTTAGCAACTTTTGGCATAGGTCATGTTCAAGTAATACAATGGGCAAAGGGTCATTCTAGAACGTCTTTTTGTTCAGTATGTATGAATGATAAAATCTCCTCTTGAGTTTAAACGAAGAAAATCATGGTATCAGGACTTTTAAAAAGAATTGTTGGCAGTCGAAATGATCGCCTCCTAAAGCAGTACCGTAAAACGGTCAGCGAGATCAATGCCCTTGAGACGCAGTTTGTATCTTTGAGTGATTCAGAATTGCGGTCGAAAACGACAGAACTTCAAACCCAAGTTGCGAACGGTAAATCACTAGATGATGTCCTTCCTCAGGCTTTTGCGCTAGTTCGTGAGGCGAGTAAACGCACTTTAAAAATGCGTCACTTTGACGTCCAGTTGTTAGGAGGTATTGCTCTGCATCAGGGAAAAATTGCTGAAATGCGGACAGGTGAGGGCAAAACGCTTACAGCGACATTGCCTGTTTTTCTAAATGCATTGAGTGGCAAAGGAGTGCATGTTGTTACCGTCAATGATTATTTGGCTAAGCGTGATGCAGAGTGGATGTCAACGGTTTATAACTTTTTAGGTTTAAGCGTTGGGGTCAACTCTTCACAAATGTCACATGAAGAAAAACAAGCAGCATATGCCTCGGACATCACTTACGGGACAAACAACGAATTTGGATTCGATTATTTGCGCGACAACATGGTCCATGATGTGAGCCAACGGGTGCAACGTGGTCTAAATTATGCGATTGTCGACGAAGTGGACTCTATTCTGATTGATGAGGCAAGAACCCCTCTCATTATTTCAGGTCAAGCTGACGACCACACCGAAGTTTATGTCAAGATGAATGTTTTACCCAGTTACTTGGATCGTCAGATTGGGGAGGAAAAATCCGACGGTACGGGAGTTGAAAAACCCGGTGACTATGTCATTGATGAAAAAGCCCAACAGGTTTTTTTAACAGAGTCTGGTCACGAAAAAGCGGAACATGTATTGGTGAAGATTGGTCTCTTAAAAGAAGGCGATTCCCTATACGCACCCCAAAACATTGCATTGATGCACCATTTATTGGCAACATTACGCGCGCACACATTATTTCACCGGGACCAACACTATGTTGTTCAAGACGGTGAAGTCACTATTGTGGATGAATTCACTGGTCGTTTGATGACCGGACGGCGTTGGTCTGAGGGCCTCCATCAAGCTGTAGAAGCAAAGGAAGGTGTCTCGATTCAAAACGAGAACCAGACGATGGCGACGATTACCTTTCAGAACTATTTCAGGATGTATAACAAGCTCTCGGGAATGACAGGTACGGCAGATACAGAAGCATACGAGTTTCAAGAAATCTACAATTTAGAGACGGTGGTGATACCGCCCAATCGGCTGAGTAAGCGCAACGATAAGCAAGACCAAATTTATAAAACATCAAAAGAGCGTTATAACGCAGTTCTTGCCGATATCAAAGAATGCTATGAACGTGGCCAACCCAGTTTGGTGGGTACGACTTCGATCGAAAACTCAGAATTAATTTCTTCGATGTTAAGCAAAGTCAATTTACCGCATCAGGTTTTAAATGCCAAACAACATGCACGTGAAGCAGAAATTATTGCACAGGCAGGTAGACCAAAAATGATCACCATTGCTACAAATATGGCTGGTCGGGGAACTGATATTGTTTTGGGCGGAAATGTCGAAAAACAGGCTGGCTTTGTGCAGATGGACACACAACTGAACGATGAGCAGAAAAAAGCGAAAATCGCTCAATTAGAAGAGGAATGGCATAGTTTGCACGAGCAAGTGGTTCAAGCTGGTGGCCTACATATTATTGGAACAGAGCGTCACGAAAGTCGCCGTATTGACAACCAGTTGCGTGGTCGCTCGGGTCGCCAAGGGGACCCGGGCTCATCTCGTTTTTATTTGTCCCTTGATGATGATTTGTTAAGGATATTTGCAGGCGACCGATTAAAAGCGGTGATGGATCGGCTGAAAATGCCTGAGGGAGAGCCGATTGAAGCAAACATGGTCTCACGCTCAATCGAATCTGCCCAACGAAAAGTAGAAGGTCGAAACTTTGATATCCGTAAACAGCTACTTGAGTATGACGATGTTGCAAATGACCAGCGACGCGAAACATATCAACTCAGAAATCAAGTTCTTGAAGCAGACGATGTGAGTGGTTTAACCGCTAACTTACGCCATGATGTGTTTACCGATATTGCAAATCAATACCTAGATGCACAGCTGCTACCCGAGCAATGGAACATTGCTGGACTTGAACAGGATTTGGCTGGTGAGTGGGGCATTGTGATGGATCTGCAATCACGGGTCAATCAAGCCGAGCAAATTGAGGTGGAAGAAGTGCAGCAATGGGTGCTTGAAGCTGTTGAGGCGGCTTATCAACATAAAATAACACAAGCAGATCAAATCTCGTTTAATGCGTTTGAGCGTTCGGTTTTTTTGTATAGTTTAGACACCCACTGGCGTGAGCACTTGGCCGCTTTGGATTATCTGCGTCAAGGAATACATTTGCGCGGTTATGCCCAGAAAGATCCAAAGCAAGAATATCGCCGTGAAGCATTTGAACTATATGCTGATCTATTGGATTCGATTAAAAAAGACATCACACGAACCATCATGAATGTTCAGATTGGTTCAACCGAACAATTAAATTTGGCTACGGATGCGATTCAAGAAGATCTAGAGAATTTAGGCGAAATGAAATTTCAGCATGCAGATCCAGGGATAGAAGCAGAGCAAAATACAGATCATGCAGATACAGCATTGAAGGCGAAGCCAATCGTTCATTCTTTACCAAAAGTGGGCAGAAACGAGCCTTGTCCTTGTGGGAGCGGCAAAAAGTACAAACAATGTCATGGTGCGCTGAGTTAAACTCCTTGCACATTTAAAAAAAGGAATTTTGCTATGCCAGTCAATTCTCCGGAAATACACGCAAACACCTTGCATCCAGTACCGGGGATTTTGCTCGGGTACGCCCATGCTGGAATAAAAAAACCTGGCCGAAAAGATCTTTTACTGATCACGTTGACCGAACAAACGTGTGTTGCTGGAGTTTTTACATTGAATCGTTTTTGTGCGGCGCCGGTTCGAGTTTGTAAAGAGCATTTGGCAAGCCATTCACAAATTCGTGCGTTGGTAATTAACACTGGTAATGCCAATGCAGGTACTGGTGCGACCGGTTTGATTGATGCAAAAAAAACCTGCTCAGAAGTAGCGCAACTTTTAGGGCTTCAAGAAAACCAAGTCCTACCCTTTTCTACGGGGGTTATTCTTGAGCCTTTACCAATTGATCGGCTGATTGCTGCTTTACCTGAAGCAAAGTCCAGATTGGCAGAAGATGCTTGGTATGAAGCTGCCCAAACGATTATGACAACGGATACTGTGCCCAAGGCCTATTCTTTACAGAAGACAATTCAAAAGCAAATGGTTACTATGACGGGGATGAGCAAAGGTGCTGGCATGATCCACCCGAATATGGCGACCATGTTGGGGTTCATCGCCACAGATGCCATGATTGTTCCTGCGCTATTAACGAAACTGGTGAAGGAAGTTGCAGATCAATCCTTTAATGCCATCACTATTGACGGTGATACATCGACAAATGATTCCTTCATTGTGATGACGAGTGGTGCAAGCGGGGTTGTGATTGAATCAGAAACGAGTGAAGGATATGGTGATTTCAAAGCAATGATGCTCGAGACAGCGCAGGAACTTGCCAAGCAAATTGTACGAGATGGTGAAGGAGCGACCAAATTCATGACGGTTCATGTCGTTGGTGGTAAGAGTTTGGCTGAATGTCAATTAGTTGGCGAAGCCATTTCCCATTCACCCCTTGTCAAAACAGCTTTTTTTGCAAGTGATCCTAATCTAGGTCGAATTCTGGCAGCAATTGGTTACGCGGGAATCGCAGACCTTGACGTGAGCTGTGTGCAACTTTGGTTGGGTGATGTTTGGGTAGCCAAAAATGGCGGGCGACATCCAGATTATTTAGAGGCGGATGGCCAACGGGTCATGCAAGAATCAGAGATTCAAATTAAGGTTGATTTAGGTCGTGGCACATATGAGCGCACGATGTGGACTTGTGATTTATCGCATGAATACGTATCCATTAACGCTGACTACCGATCTTAGGCGCATCATCATTTATGAATGACAATCTCGAAAGATTACTTGGGCACTTGGAAGCTTTTATTCCTAAACCTCTGACCGAAACCGACTGGGAAAATGCCAAAGCGTTCAAATGGCAGCGTAAACAGAGTATTTTGGGGAGTATGGGTTTTCTGAAACCGATTGTGCATTTATCCAAGATTTCTTTTAACGATTTACAGTCGATTGAACGTCAAAAAGCGACAATTTTAGACAATACCGAGCATTTTGTACGTGGCAAACCGGCCAATAACGTCCTGTTAACGGGCGCTCGCGGAACTGGTAAATCCAGTTTGATTAAAGCCTGTTTAAACCAGTTTGCCAAGGATGGTTTGCGTTTAGTTGAGGTTGATAAGGAACACTTGGCGGATTTACAAGATCTGACCGAATTACTTGCTCAACGCCCTGAAAAATTTATTATTTTTTGTGATGATCTCTCTTTCGAAGAAGGTGAGGCAGGTTATAAGGCCTTAAAGTCAGCATTAGATGGATCTTTGAGTGCTCAAGTAGACAATGTGATTATTTATGCAACGTCAAATCGCCGGCATTTATTACCTGAATACATGTCTGATAATGACGCCTATCGACATCAGCCGGATGGAGAGATACACCCTGGCGAGGTCGTCGAGGAAAAGATCTCTTTATCTGAAAGATTTGGTTTGTGGGTATCCTTTTACCCACCCAAGCAGGATGAGTATCTAAAAATGGTCAGTCATTGGTTAAAGTACTTTGGTTTGGAAGAAAAAGCTATTGAGTTAGCTCACCCTCAGGCGCTCATTTGGGCACTAGAAAGAGGTTCCCGATCGGGACGCGTTGCCTGGCAATTTGCGAAACATTTTGCTGGAGGCCAATAATTGAATGCGAGTGAGCAAACGCGTCCAATTGTTGAAGTTGCTGTCGGTATCATCATTGATGAGCAAAAAAAGATACTCTTAGCAAAGCGTCCAGAAGGCAAGCCTTATGCCCACTATTGGGAATTTCCTGGTGGCAAGGTTGAACAGGATGAGACAGTATTAGATGCATTGACAAGGGAACTGTCTGAAGAGCTCGGTATTCAGGTCACAAGGGCGCTCTTCTGGCAGACAATTGAGCATGACTATCCGCATGCATATGTCAGACTGCACTTGCATATGGTCAGGCAATGGGCTGGTCAAGCAACTGGTTTAGAGGGGCAAGAGCTCTATTGGCAACAACTCAAAGAATCACAGCTTGCGGACGTAGAACCGTTATTGCCTGCTACGGTCAGCATTATCGAATTGTTAAAGCTGGCTGGAATTTAGAGATTACATAGCGTCAATGCAAATGTGATGTTTGCAGTGATGGGTTGCGGTTTAGACGTGATGGAGTTTTGCAAAAAGCGAATCCATAACATATGTTTATTTGCACTAATTTCAGGAACGAGATCCGACTGTTCAATTTGCACTCGAATCATTTGATAGGTTTTCCCCGAAAGCATTTGTTGATAGGCGCCATTCTCTGAAATGACTTTTTGAAAATCTGCTGATTGACGCAAGAGCTTCAGATAAAGGTCACAGGTTAGTTTCCAATCTCCAAATGCGGGCATATACGTCATCAATTGGGCGCGACGATCTTCTGCTGGGCGTTGCTGCCAACTGTAAAAACTTGGGAGATCAATTGGACTGGTCCCACCAGGAATAGTGAGGCGGGTGCGAATCATGCTTAACCATTCACTCTCATTCATGATCAAGCTAGGCTTACCAACTAAGTTGTTTAGGGTCGATAAACAGGTTTCGATTTCCACAATGGTGGACTCTAAGGCAACGGCATTGACGGAAGCCTCAGATCGAAATGAGTTCAAAAGTGAGCGTTGACGCTCTAATTCCTTTAATAAATTGGATTTTAAATCAGCTCTAGAAGTCACCTCGCCGATATCAAAAATTAAACTAATGGCTGTTAAATGGTGTTCAGGGTGATCAGAATTGAGGAAAACACCCAGTCGACCAAACAGGTATTCCAAACGTAAAAGGCTACGTACCGTCTCGTTGAAAGGATATTCGAATATAAGCACTAGTTTGATATGGATAAAGGAATAACATTATTCTAAGGTTAAAAAAAGAAATTGAGGGATTTTTTTCGTCTTTGCCAATTACTGATGTAAAAGCTAGGGTTTTACCTGAGCATTTTCAGTATTTCTTGGTGCGTGAGCAGCACTTGTTTTTCGAGCTCATCCAGAGTACCCTCATTCGAAATAATCAAGTCCGCGTGTTGCAAACGCGTTTCACGCTTGACTTGGGCATCAATCATTTTTTGGATGAGACTTTGCTCGAATTGGTTTCGTTTGCTTACCCGCTCGATTTGCGTTGGTTCAGGACAATCGACAACAATAATCTTTTCAAAACGTCCTTGCCAACGATCGGATTCAAACAATAATGGAATCATAAATAGGAGGTAGGGAGGATTCGATTGTTGAGCCTGCTCGGCACGTTGTCTACTCAGGTCGTGGATCAATGGGTGTGTAATGGATTCGAGGAGAGCTAGGGCGGGCGCATGATTAAATACACGCTCTCGCATCACCGCCCGATCCATCGCTCCTTCAGGGGTAATCGCGGCGGCGCCAAAAGCTTGACGAATTGGTTCGATGGCCGCCCCACCTGGAGCTGTGATTTCATGGGAAATGGCGTCACTATCGATAATCGGGATACCTAAGAGTTCGAAAAAATGCGCTGCCGCACTTTTACCGCTGCCAATACCACCGGTTAGAGCGAGTCTGGGGATAGCGGGTGAGTTATTCGGCATCAATCAAGGCTGCGGTTGGTATCAACAATTCCTGGGGTGGGCGATGAATTCGAACCGTTTTAATCGATTGTTGATCAAATTGGATAATTTCCATGACACATCCCGCAACTTTCAAGCTGATGTTGTTATCAGGTATTTCTTCTAAAATATCAATTAATAGGCCATTAAGGGTTCTGGGGCCGTCGATGGGTAAATTTAAACCGAGCAAGCGATTAAGATCCCTTAAATTTGAGGAACCAGAAGCGATGTACGTTTGATCCTCTAGCCATTGAGTTTTATTCGCAAGGCTTGGTAAAGAGGTTGTAAATTCACCTATCAATTCTTCCACAATATCTTCAATCGTGATCAGCCCCAGAACCACACCATATTCATCTACAACGAGCCCAATCCGCTGCTGTAAATCTTGGAAAAAACGCATCTGTTGTAAGACTTGGGTGCCGCTTGGGATGAAGTAAGGCTCACTTAGTAGATCTTTAAATTGGTCATGGGTGATATTGATATCGCCAAGCAACGTGATCGCTTTTCTTACAGACAGGATGCCAATCACGCGATCAGGGTCTAGATCGGTCGTGGGTAAAAAATGGTGATAACAGGTTTCAACTTGATGTAGGACCTCATCGATTGGGCGAGAAAGATCAAGAGTTTCCATCTGTGAGCGTGGGGTCATCACATCGTCTACGTTGATATTTTCCAAGTTAAACACATTGACTAAAATGTTGCGGTGCTGAGATGGGATGAAATGGCTGGTCTCTAAAACAAGACTTCGTAATTCCTCTGGGCTGAGTCGACTGCCATTCACGTTTTTTGTATCTAGACGCATCAGTTTAAGTAATGCTGAGACAAAAATATTGATAAACATGACCAGTGGGGTCATCAACCATACGAGGGGACGGATCACCCAACTGACGGTGGAGGCAATTTTGTCTGGAAAAGCCGCGCCAATTACTTTCGGTGTGATCTCACAGAAGATAATAATCATAAAGGCTACAAATGCAGTGGTCAGAGACACAACCGAGCCACGATTGCCAAAGAGGTGGACTGCAATTCCGGCAACCAAAACAGGTACAAAGGTATTGATCACGTTATTACCAATGAGAATGACGGATAGTAACTCTTCAGTTCGGGCTAAAAGTTTACTTGCGTAGGATGCGCCACGATGCTTCTGGCCAGCCAAGTGTTTTAGGCGATGGCGATTGGCCGCCATCATACTTGTTTCGGTAATAGAAAAAAACGCTGAAATAACAAGCAATAAGATAACTACGGTCACTTGAGCCCACCAAGGCCAGGTGTCCAGCAAAGAGTCCATAGTGTTTAATTAGATCCAGAGTTCATTGGTCTAGACTATAGCAAAATCATAGGATGTTTTACCAAATCCAATGAAAACATTTGCTCATTAAAGTGCTCAAGATTTTAATGAGCGAGGTGTTGGGCAAAAAATGCCAAGGTTTTCGTCCGGGCTTCTTGCGCCGATTGTCCTAAATATGCACCGCGGTGATCACAATTGAAGCCATGATGACCTGGATAAATCTGTACCTCGACTTCTGGACGCTCTTTTTTAAAATGCTCGACAGAAGCTAAAGGAATATAACCATCAACCTCCGCAAAATGAGCTAGCACAGGACAGAGAGGGATTTGATCGAATGCGTTTTGCATGCCGCCACCGTAATAAGATACCGCAGCAGATAGTCCTGTAAGTTGACATGCACTTCGCCAAGTTAGCAAACCACCATAACAAAAGCCAAAGATACCGACTTTGCCGAAAGGTAAGAGATGATTGATTGCGGCTTGTAAGTCCAGCATCACGGGATGATGAGGCAGGTTCTCTAAGTCGGTCATCAAGCCAAACCCAGTTTTCATGTCCGCTTCGGTGTAACCCAAATTGACATCTTTTTGGATACGGTCAAAAGTGGGTACGGCAACAACCTGATAGCCTAGTGAGGCATATAAGTCTGCCGTAGCCTGAATATGCGTGTTGACGCCAAAAATTTCTTGGACAAGTACTAGCCCGCCTAAACGCTTATCCGTTGGGATCGTTTCATAGGCCTGAAAGGTATGCCCGTCTGAGGCGGTGAGGTGTAATGATTGTCCCATCTGCTTATTTATCTCCATTCCAAAACTTACTGATTTAGTGTAACTTAAGGGAATGAAAAAAACAAAATTGCTCAAATCTCAAGAGGATCATCATGTGACTTGGTCAGCTGTGATGCAAGCCCCTTTTGGTAAGTTAGGGATCAAAACGGGTATTTGTGACGATAGTTTGATGATTCAAGAAATTTTCTATGTTTCTCAAGATACCCCCCTTCAACATCCAACGAATGCTTTAGCCCAATTGGCAATCAGGCAAATCGAGCACTATTTGGTGGATCCAAGCTTTACCTTTGATTTACCTTTAATTCCCTATGGAACAAACCATCAAAATCGTGTGTGGAGAGAAATATCTGGCATTCCACTAGGTCAAGTTACGACTTACGGCGCACTTGCTAAAGCGATTAAAAGCGCACCTCGGGCTGTCGGTCAAGCTTGTGGCTCAAACCCTTATCCAATTGTCGTTCCTTGTCACCGCGTCATTGCTGCGACCGGAATTGGTGGCTTTGCACGGCATGATGAAGAAGGCTATCACCGTTCAATTAAGACGTGGTTGTTGCAACATGAAGGTGTGATTGATAACACAAAAAAGCGTTCATGAAGCACCTGAGGATGACTATCAGACGCTGAGGTTCATTGCTACATTAGATTACTGATAAAATCAAAAAAATTAAAAAAATGCATAGATTAATACCATTCGCACTCGCAATCGACAAACTCACTGACATCTTTGGCACGATTGCCAAGTGGGCTGTTTTTTTATCGTGCTTCATTAGTGCCGGAAATGCGGTTGTTCGGTATATATTTGATTACAGCTCAAATGCGTGGTTGGAGATCCAATGGTACTTTTTTGCTGGCTGCGTTATGTTAGGAGCTGCTCAGGTCCTGCGCGTTAATGAACATGTGCGCGTTGATTTAATCTATGCACGTTTAAGTAGTCGTGCACGAGTTAAAGTGGACTTGTTTGGGCTTCTATTTTTTCTAATTCCTGT
>Ga0007809_10000369_pt1 | contig 18623 bp, 33 predicted proteins | sample CryBogCBE02Aug07_FD_60383 | JGI IMG/M metagenome (GOLD analysis project Ga0007809, IMG submission 60383) | Freshwater microbial communities from Crystal Bog, Wisconsin, USA - CBE02Aug07 | ecosystem: Environmental > Aquatic > Freshwater > Lake | place: Crystal Bog, Wisconsin, USA | collected...
ATATAGATAATGCTCCAGATACCTATATCGGTTCTTCTTCTATAGAAGGTCAAGGTTTGTTTGCTTCTAAAGAGTTTAAAGAAGGAGATATTATCTTAGACTATAGACCCTGGAAAGAAACATTTAAAAAAATAGAATGGAGATTTTTAAATCAATATCAAATAGATCATAATTGGTTTATTCCTATAGATGATGACTATTGTTTAACATCTGATCTTTCATCGAAAATCTATTACATTAATCATTCTAAAGAGCCAAACGGTAACTGGCTTATAAAAGATTTTCTTATAATAGCTAATAAAGATATAAAGAAAGACGAAGAAATAACTATTGATTATCGTCTGGAATATCGTCCTACAAGAAAATGTTGGCCTGTTTGGATCTAACATAGATAAATAAAACATAATGAGTAATCGTCCAGATCCTAGACAATACCTTAGAGGTTTTAAAGAGCCGTATGTCAGGCCCGTCACCCCGCCCATGCATACCCCTCCTGCTCCCTTGGCCGAACAGCAATACATAGGTGGTATGCAGCAATGGGAGAGAAGAAGTGTTTTAGGTAATAATATACCTGATCATATTAATCAGATGGCTTTACTCGATGAACGTATTGAGTTAGAGCGTAGGGAAAGAGAGCGTTTAGAACAAGAGCGTATCGGTAAGGAAATGCATTTCATGGTTGAATCTATGGTAGAGACAGCAACTGGTGGCGCTTCAACTGGTGATGGAGGCGGCCCTGCTATAAAGAAATCTTCTAACTACACATGGGTAAGTACACAAGGTTTAGCTTGGTATAATAACGTATTAGCAGCTGGAGCTTCTATATCTAATGCTAATCAAGCAGCATTTGATACAGCGTTTCAAGCTCTTTACAACCCCATATACGGAAATTCAAGTAATAGTACTCTAGCATCTTTTATGCAATCCTCTGCATTTCTTATAGGTTTTAGTGATGGAACAGGAGGAGCCGGATCAGCTTATAAGGGATGTTTTGTTCCTATAGCAGGTACACCTGTTAATCAGGGATTTAGCTCCGCAGATTTTTCAAGACTATCAGGATTAACAGGTGACGGTACAAGTAAGTATATTGACTCTGGAGCTTTCAACGACAGTATAAGTTCTAAACATCTATTTGTTTATTATTCAGCTCTTCCTACAGTTGGAAGCTATTTAATTGGATCGGGAACTACCTCACCAACAAATGCTTGGATTTCAGCAACAAGTTTAAACTTAAATGAAAATTCAACTGTAAATACAACCGCTCAGCCTGCCCCAGCCTGTGCGAGTGCAAATAGATTTAGTAATGCTCAATTAAGAAGATATAGTAATGTGGGAGGCGGTGGAACAGCTACTCTTGTAGGAGGTGTAACTTCAGGTACTGTAAATAATGCTGGTATAACAGTATTCGGCGCAGGATCTGGAACACTTTCTAACACTTCATTAGTATTTTATTCCGTTGGAACATCTTTTTCTTCTACTTCATCTGAATTGCCAACACTTGCTGGTATTATAAATACTCTTCGTACCTCCCTTACCTAAGGCCATTACCGGTAGAAGATCAGCGATTGTTTTACCAACCTATAAACTGTCTTCTACCGGCCTAGTATCTTTTGATTCTGATACTAGTTAATGTTGTACGCCTCAGATTTTGAACGCTTCCCTCCGAAATTCATTTGTGCTAATTATGGCCGGGCCGCGGGCAAAAGCAAGTAAAATATTCGGCCGAAGGCCCCAAAACCCGAACGTAGCTTTCTCATTTTATATTGTTTATAATCTTTAATAAGATACTATTAAATTCTTTTTGATGTTCTAAATCGATCTGTAAAAGCTCTATAGTCTTCTCTAGACTATCTAATCGTTCTAATAGAGGTAAGAGAGGTGAAGGCTCTTCTACTACAATCTCCTCTACTATAGGCTGCTCTATTCTTACCCCACTCTTGAGAGCTGTTGTTGTGGTGTTAGACATTCTTTACACAATTATTAACGATCTTGCCAGAGGGCAACTTCTTTGTACCCTTCTTCTTATAGCCTTTCCAGCAATGCATTTGCTTTTCGTTTATAGGCTTTACTTCTTTAACATCTGAATCTTTAAACTTATTATAGTCTGATTTCCTTAATCTGTTAGCCTTTAATAGTCTTCCAAATACATTACGTCTGGCCTGATCTTTATCTCTGGCGGTTGTCTTCTCGCTTACCCCCAGGCCATAATGACTAACACGATAAATCTTGCTACCGTCTTCTATAGCTTCATTTAACAATGAATTAATAATACTTTGTATAGCCTGTTTATCTTCTAAGTTTTTGGCAAATCGTATAAGACCTTTTAAGTGTTCTAGAGCCTTAGCTTTATTAATCTTTCTATCCCTAAGCTTGTCAGCTACCCCTTGGGCCATGACAAGTAAGGATCCTTCATTAAGAATAGCTTCATTTACGTCTAAGATATCTGACCAGGTCTCTTTAGCCGATCCGGTTAGACCCTTTTTAAGGAAATGATTCTTAACAACCTTGGCCGGGATTATATGATAGTCACCTTGACTCCTACCATCCCTAGTAGCAACGATATACCAGGCAGGATCTTCTTGATTAAAGTTCTTACCAAGGCTATGTATATTAGCCCCGTGCCATTCATCGGCAATGTGAGCCCCGTAGCATTCATCTGTATCTATAGCTTCTACAACATCTGGATCTACTATAGTGCCGAATTGACGCTTACCCTCTTCGTCTTTAAACTCTATCGGTTCTCCAAAGTAGCTTTTAGATTCCAGGAGAACCTCTTTAACTAAGCTATCAAAGTTCATGACTGCTTTATCTTCTGTCCCTTTTCTATAAACCAATCACCGAACTTATCCTTACCTAATTCAGTTACCATATGTGGTTTATTTCTTAATATATTAACTATAGTCTCTAGACTATCGGCAAGTTCATTATAGAAGTTATCCGAGGTAGGGGTAGGTGAAGGATTATTCTTTACAACCTTCTTATAGGCTTCACTTAATGTCATATAGTTTATTTAAGGAAAAAGCCGGTCCCAATTAAGAGACCGGCTAGGCTTCCCAAGCACTCGTTCGCAATGAAGTGTTACCAATCCGAGGTATATCTCTTTCGTACCTCTTCCTTCCTATCTCGTTCTAATTTAAACAATGGATCGGAGTCTACAATGGCTACCAAGACCCAGAAGGCTAGACAGTTCCAAAAATTGTATTCAATGTGGGTATGAAACAGATAATTGACTGCCCAGATACCGAGCCAGATATCCATGGCACGATAGATAATGTAATAGATCCCGGCTGACATATCAGTGATTAGTACGGAGGATATCGATAGTGCTAAAGAGGAACAATAGGAAGCTATTGATCATATATAGGAGATAGAGCCACATCGGGATGGAGATACTTTCGTTAAGTTTTTTAAACATAAGGGTTGTTTTGGTTAGAGGTTATATTAAAAAGAATTGCCCAGCTGGTTGATCAAACCACTATCCTATCAAGTATGTGTTCAAGGATTGGACCGTGTACTTTGGTACTGGGCGTTTTCTTTTTCTCTTTTACTCTCTGCTCTTTATTCCGACTTGAGACGGTCATCGAGGGCTTTCTTTGTTCCCTCCGATGGTGGCATTACTAAGAGAAGGTGAGTTGTTCTGAAGCTTACAGTATGTTCCTTTGTATAGTTATCATACCCGTCCCAGATTAAACCACTGAGGAGTATGGTTATGCAAAGGAGTCCTATCCGCTTCATACCATTAATATAGTATAAAGAATATGAACCGGCAACTTAAAACTCAGAATTTATTAATTCTTCTTCTCTTTCTTCCCTCTTCCAATCATTGAAGTCTTCCATATTGAACGTACCAGACCTATTAACTCTATTACGAATATCCTCGTGCTCGTGTTCCCTTAGCTCGTACTTAAAGTACTCCAGAGGATGGGCTATAGGATCAATACCAGAAGCTTCATGCTCTATATCAAAGTCCTTTGGATGACCTTTAAAGAAGGCTTTAATAGCTAAAAGAACATCATCTGGTATATGCTTTAGATTAACCTGGACATGGTCAATCTGTTGTTCTTCTATATCCTCTTTTAAGATACTTCTTACCAGGTCATCAAATATCATATTAAACCTTAGGAGTTAATTGTCCACAATTTGGACAAACGCTTGAATCAGCTACACCATCATCATCTTCCTCTACCCCAGCTACAGATTCATTAGCTAGCTTCTGGGTGTACTTCATGAGCTTGGCCATGAGCTTCTTCTTCTCAGAAGGATTCTTACACTTCTTGATCTCAGCCTTTAAGGCAGCGATAACGTGAATATCCTTTCCCTTTTCTTCCTTGGATTCGTTAATTGAATAGATTCTATTTCCGTATGAGTAGTATGACATATCCTTTATTTATTCTAATACAATAGGTTTATTATTAGAATCATAGAACTCATAGTCTTTATACTCAACGTACTCGATAGGATTAATACCTTCTAGGTAGAGCTTGTCACCACTCGTATGAGGGTTGACATACCTTCTTCCGTCTCTTATAATAGGAGAAGCATTACAAATGAACCCAAGCTTACAGGCGAGCCTTAGAAGGCTCTTATCCTTCCCAGTCCTGGATACCTTCTTATGGGCGGACTCTGTACTCTTCCTCTGGTTTCTAAGCCGCTTCTTTAGAACATCTAGCTCGTTCATTAGATGGTCTTTAGCCAATTCTGAATGCTTTCTGTATAGCACCTAGCTTGGAAGCCTCTACCGAGCTTGGACTCATACTCAAGGCCTAGATCGTTACAGATCGTACCTAGAAGGGATAGACCATAGATACCTTCGCACTCCTCTACTACATTACCATTATTATCAAAGATGGTAGACTTATAGTCCTTCTTATTAGACTTCTGAACCTTAATGAATCGCTCCTTAATAGCTCTAGGAAAGCTCTTCAGCACTGTTGGCTTCCAAATTGTATGACCATCATTGCCGATTGTCTCTAGAAGCTTCTTAATCTTTGGCTTCATCGAAGCATCAAATCGTACGATCTCTTTCTTCTTGGTCGGGTTCTTTTGTTTCATGCTATCATTATAAGGGCTAGAAAAGGAAACGGCAAGAGTATTTCAAATAGGTTTCCAAACCATAACAGCATCCGTTTTTACCTCCCTATCTCTCTTTTCGAACTCCGATAGGGTATCCTATTTAAAATGAAAGTATCCGGTTTCGTCGTACTCCGGTAAACGCGTCTGACTTGCTATAGTATGCGGGTTTAACCATCCCAGCATTCAGATCTCAGGTTAAAGTATTAACGATCTAGTCCAAGGATAAGAACAATAAGGAGGGCTAGAATAATTGCCCAGGTAGGCAATACTAGAACAAGGAAGATGATAGCCAGTATCTTAAAGAACGTATCCATAGTTACATTGTCTTGATTGTAAAATAAACAAAGCCAACGGCTAGTACTATATAGAGGGCGGTGATCATTTACGCTTCTTCCCAGCGTCCGATCGCTGCTTCCTAGAGGGCATACCGCAAGCACGCCTGGTGGCAGCATGCTGTTTAGCATATACGTTACCCTTTACAATGAAGTTCTTTGTTGTAGCCATATATAGAATTATAGATTCTCCTTAATCAATTGCAAGCCGAGAAGAAACTCATTGTAGTTCCACTTACGCATCTCCGTGATACCAGACACTTGATCCTTCTCAAACCAATTGTGGAATTTGGAATCCATTCCTTGAATACGCTTCATGATGTACGCTTCAATGGCTTCGGCTTCAATCCTGGAGTACCTCCTCCTAGTACTAGCCATGATCTTAATGTCCGGGAAGTACTTCTTAATAGGATAGGCTTCATCGACTCGATCATAGGTCAATCGGTCCATAGCGTCTGAAGAGCTAGTAATACCGACCTTTAGAACGCATTTCGGATTACCCTCCGGACGCTTTAGCTTAGCCAGATAGACCTTATAAAGATCGCTCATTAGGAGATCCTTGTTACAAATGTTCCGTAATCGGTGATGTAGTAGTCGTAGTAGAAGCCTTCATCCCTGAGCTTTTCTAGCATCTGACCCGACGGAGGAGTCATCGTATTGAGCATAAAGCCCTTTCCAATTGCTGTAGACCTCCAAGGATAGGTAGTAGTATTGAACGGACGTCCAGGCTTACGACGACCTTTGACCTTATTGGATTTGACTTTGTTGTACATGGTTGTTGTTTGGTTGTGTTGTTTATTTGATTTCTTCGACGGTTACTTTGAACTTCTGTTCGGCTGTATTCCATTGTCCGGACTTCAGAACGAACTCCGTCTTTGATTCATTAGAAGCTACAGTAGAGACTGAAGCCCATCCGACATCAAAGTCGGTAATAGAATCAATGATGGATTCAGTAATTTGATCCTTGGTCAGGACGGTTGGTTCTTTCTTATTTTTCATACAATCAGTATAAAGGATCCTCCTAGGAACGGCAAGCTCTATTGCTCGGGCCTATACAGGTGAAACTCATAGTTTTTAATCATACCGTTGGAGTTCATACGATGGAGCCAATTACCATGGGTTGTATCCATCATGGACATAAAGAGCAATGATGGCTTCCGCTCTTCATAGCCTAGAAGGCGAAGGAAGAAGGTATAAGGATTATTCAGAAATGACTTCATAGGATAGGTGGTTAATACCGCATTCGTAGGCGTCGGCAATGGCTTGGGCGAGATCTTCTTCGAGGTTACAGCTGTCAGGGAAGTCAAATTCAATTGAAACAGGTAGCTCGGCTAGAAGGTCCTCATCGGAGGTATCCCAATATATATCGGTTACTTTGATCTTGTTGGTTAGCTCAGGCATAGAGTTCTTCGAGTTTGGCGCTATTGCAGACTTTCTGAATGTTCTTCATCTTGACTTCATCAAGCTCCTCTTGAACGGACTCGTAGGAGTTATTGATAGACTCCTGAAGAGTCCTAAAGCCCTTATTAAAGCCCTTTACCTCCCAATCAAGGATAGCTTGAATGCATCCTAGGGCGTAGCTATGTTTGAAGTCTCCATTACCTTTCAAGGTTTGAAGCTCACATATCAGGTTGACCAGCTCGTGGACTTGTCTATCGGTGGTGTTCTTATTTTTCATACGATCAGTATAAGGGAATCAGAAGGAAAGTTCAAGCTTAGAATTCTGCTGCGTATTCGTTGTCCTTAAGGCCTTGAGAGTATTCTCTTTCGAGCTTTTGAGTTCCGTCTTTAATCCAATCCTCCTTGATCATCTTGTGCTTAAGCATCTCAGTCACGACCTGGACAACGTTTGAATGATCAACCTTCTTCCAGCGGAGCCGCTCTCCGAACTCTTCAATGAACTGTACAATCTCTTCGTTCTTATTTTTCATACGTTCAGTATATAGGAAGGCAAAAGGAACTGCAAGTCTAGATTTGGGGACCTAGACCCTTATCGTCTAGGTCCCCGTGGTGGTGGCTTCTTGGCAGAATTATGCCGTGGCAGCCTCGGCCTCCAAGGCCTTGGCAGCCGCACGGGCAGCGATAGCAGCCTTAGAGCGGCTCGGACGAACGCGCTTCTTCGCCGTCTGGACCTCCTCTCGAACCTCCTGGATCTTCTCATCGAGGGTCTGCTTCGCCTTCTCCTTGACCTTCATTCCACGACCGACGAAGGTGGTCAGAAGCTCTCGGATTCCCCCGGCCTTCTCGATCTTGTTCTTGAGGTTGGTACCGAAAGCCGTATAAGCGACTCCGGAAACGTTGCACTCGATGACCGGGGAGGGCAAGGAGTTGTAGGTCTCGAAGTAGCTCTCGAGATAATCAATGACTTCGACGGGTACTGCGTTGGTGTTGTTTGACATGGTGTTGTTGGTGTTGGGTTGGTTGTTGTTACTGCCGGTTGAAGATTTCTTATTTTTCATACATTCATTGTATCGGAACCTTGGAGGAACCGCAAGCAGGAAATGCTAGTCTTGAAGATCAATGATAGAATCAATGATTGCATCCATGCGCTCGTCCTGGGAATCCTCGACAGCAGCGAAAAAATACTCTTCATAGTGGGCTTCCACTTCTGTTCTCGTTACATCGACTCCTTGATCTTTCAAGGCTTCAAGAACGTCGTTGATTTCTTCTTCGGATATATGAATTTCAATTTTCATGCTTTCATTATGGCGGGAAGTTCCGGAACCGGCAAATAGAAAATCTTTTTGGAATTCTTTTTCCTTTCCTATTGCCGGTTCCGGTTGGAGCCTATAGAATGAATAGACAATCAAGGAAGGGTCGTAGAGCAGGGACCAGGTTTAAAAACAGCTCGAAGGGGAGGTCAATCTCTGCTACGTTTGTTAGCCGGGGGTGTCCGGATGTACTAACATCAGAAAATGAAGTTAAGTGGCCCTCGAAGAGGACATTAGTAGAACTCACAGAATTTCCTGCTTGCTAACATTGAGCGTTTCCTGTAGTATAAAAGAATCAAATGAACCAACTAGATGATATAAGATCAAAGATTATAACATCGAGAAGTACGGAGAGAAACCCCGAGAGAAAAACAGAGAGAAAAAGCTGGTAAAACCCGGCGAGAGAAAATACACTATTTTTATGCTACATTACATAACATCAAATAAAGAGGAAATCATAGCTGTGGTCTGTTACTTTATTGCGGTATACTTGGTGTTTCACTTCCTGGCTAAAGCTACCCAGAGGAGAGAGAAAAACTAGTAAGAGGAGAGAGAAAATCGTCTAGTAAAAGCCCTAGCTAGCACCCCGGCTCCATCGGGTGTCTATGTTAACCGGAAGCCGTGAAACACTTAGATAGGCAAAATCATTAAGACCATAGGAGAATCCTTCTTTATAGTACTAGTAGTGCAGAGAAGGGAGCTTTTAATGTTTGATAGAGAGAAAAAAGAAGATTTCGCCTAGATGACTTAAGCAAAAGAAAACCCGGCCATTAAAAGCCGGGAGATCTTATAGGTTTATTAGAATATTGAGATTTGCCTAGATAGGCTATTATCTATTAATATACTGGCTTAAACGCTCTTTGAATTGTTCGGTAAACTTACCTACAAAGCTATCTAAAGCTTTATTAGCACCCTGTAAACCGCTATTCTTTGCAATCTTTGCTAATTCATTAACATCTAAAACAACTGTATAAACATCTGTCTTTGAATCAGCGCTATTCTTAAAATTAACTTCAATAAATGTCTTCATATTCCTTTTATTTAGCTTGCTTTTTCCTCTAAAGCAACTATTCTTTTCTATATCCTACTATTTCTATGTATTCTTTCATCTTTCTTTCTCTTTTCTTTGATTTAACTTAAATACTATCAATATGTTAGGTCTACTTTCCCTTCTCTTTTTTGTTTTCCTCTATTTTACTAAATCCTACACAAATCTCTTAGATTTCCTGGATTTTCTTCTATATTTCGCCTTTTTTTCCCTATTTTTCATCATTTTTCCTCTACCGTTCTTTCTTTTAGCTTGTCTATTCCTCTTCTTTTTCTTATAATCTCTTGATGATTAGAAAAGATCATTCCATTACTGTTAAAGGTATTGAATGTGTTAATTCATTAGGTACTTGGTATAACATTACCCTAGATGACTTTCCTTATCTCTTTAGAGTTGTTTCTGACTCTAACTATGGTCTTTATGATATTAATATGTTAGCTATGATGTCTTATGTCTCTTTAGATGAACGTATCTATAAGACTATTAAACATTGGGAACTTGTAAATGGTCTTAAAGGTGATGCTATAAATACCTGGGAGGATATCTTATCTTAAATACCTAATATGAACTTTAAGCATTTCTATAATGAATCTGTAGTAGACGATCTCGGTAAGATTGGATCTATTCGTTCTATGACCGAAGATGAGTTAATCAAAATAGGAATGCAATTTGAAGGTGAACCTATATCTGATACTTTAGATTACAATAAGGGCTGGGTTGTTACTACTAAAAGCGGTGGTCATGTAAGCTATATCGTTTCCTATCTACCAAGGAAGAATAATGATTGTATAGGATATTCTTTTTATAAGGTTGAAGCATCTCCTAAGTTCTATATAAGCGGGGAGGTTCATAAAGATTCTAAGACTGGTGAAGCTATTAAACAGTTTGACTTGATCAATGGACTTAAGGGCGATGCTAAAGATACCTGGAATGATATTTTAGAAGAGGAATTTGGAAATTATTACAAAGTACTAAGAAGGGCTACGGATGAGGAGATTAATAACTACTTAAAACGTGGTTATACTTTACCGGAACATTTAAAAGGTGCTTGGTTAATGCATATTATTGAAGGTACTGAGGATAGAAACAATCTTGTTTTATACATTCCTAACAGAGGTGATTTTCCTTATGTTCTTTATATGCCAGATGAATACATCTTTGATGGTTCAGTTAAGGAAGATAGTCCAGTAGCTAAAGCCATTGAGCATTTCGAATTAACTTCTGGAATTTCCGATCAAGCCAAAGATACCTGGTCTGACATCTTAGAATTTGAACAAATTGTATTAGAAGCTATAGAACCTTTATGGCATGTTCGTTATGCCTCACCAAAGCAGGTTAAGAAACTCATGGATAGAAGAAAACAAGGTGGGCTTCTTGATTTTACTAAAGTCTGGGTAGTTACAACCAAAAGTAATGGCGTGAGTGGGTTGTTTGTTAAGTCTAAGGAAAAGAAAGACACCATTGAGATGTTTAACCCTGGGAACTATGATTGGTACGGGTCAATGTACCCGGGTTATGACATTTATGATACTATTATGCATTGGGAACTAACCCAAGGGCTTAAAGGTTCTGCTAAAGATACTTGGGAGGATGTTTTAGAATCCAAAGATAAAGAACGCTACAAACTAAAAGTAACCTATCAGGATGGTTCCTCACAATTCTTTAAAGAAGGAGATACTTTAGAAGGTGTTTATGATAGTGAAGACATTATAATTGATGAAATTGACAAAAAGGAAAACTCTATAACTGTTTCCGATCATAAAGATTGGTATACTTGGACTATAGATCTAAACAATAAGAAAGATTTAGATCAACTTGATGAAATGGATATTAACATGGAAATCATCGATACTTTAGTTCAAGGTCTAACACCGAATGCTAAAGAGACTTGGGAGGATGTTTTGGAATCTAAAAACAATTCAATTACTGTCATTAGAGAAGCTAATAACGAGGAATTAGCTGAAGCCGATCATTACTTTCTATTTCATGACCCGGACATGTTAGTTAAGCCAATAGATAAGGGATGGATAGTTAAGTGTCAGGGAAATGAATACAGAATATTTCCTAATTATGTTAGACATATGCAACCCTACCTAGATGATCAGGCTTTTGTTATGTTTACCCATCATGGTCGTTGGATTAACTATTCTACCGATCGAGTACCAACGAACATCTTAAAGAACTCCGATCTAAAACAAGCTATTAGACATTTTGAACTAACCCAAGGACTTAAAGGTAAGGCTAAAGACACCTGGGAGGATATACTATCATGAACTTTAAAGTAATAAAAGAATTTCCTCTCTCCATCTACATAACTGATTATTATCTCAGAGACGAGAATGAATATGATTGGATTTTTAGACTAACAAAGACAAAGTCCGGTAACTTAAGAGAGTTTAAGAAATATCCTAAGAACTGGAAAGGCTTAATGACATCTAACTCGATGGCTAATCTAACTCGAAAGAGTCATCTATATGAACTAGCTATGAAAGCTATTGAACATTGGAAGCTTATTCAAGGGCTTACCGATAGTGCTAAAGATACTTGGGAGGATATATTATCATGAGTGATGTTTATAAAGTTGTATACGTAGAAGAGGAGAATGAAAAACATCCTGGACTTACTATCTATACTATAGAACGAAAGGATGAACACGGATTTATTTTTACCTTTATAGTTAAGATGTGGGATAATGGAATGTTTACTCTAAAATCACATAATGATAAGCCAATAGGTTACAATACGGAAACAAGAGATAAAGCTATAGAAGCTATCAATCATTATAGACTAATGTCCGGACTTAAAGGAGATGCTAAAGAGGCTTGGGAGGATATACTTTCATGAAAGATGATCCAGAGATGACGTATGTTATAAGAAAGGCTAATGATTTAGATATTGAGCACTTACTAGCCAATAGTAACTACTCACCGAAAGGTATTGAAATGATTACTAAGAATGGTGGTTGGATAGTTCAATATCATGAATCGCGTTACTTAGTTATACCTGACTACGATAAGACTGCAGATCCGGAGACTTATCTTTTATTTAAAATTAAAGATCACTACACATACACTGGTGTAGCTTATAAAGGTTCTGACATCTCTAATGCAGTTACAAAATGGGATTTAATAAACGGATTAAAAGGTAGTGCTAAAGATACCTGGGAAGACATTCTTTCTTAAATAATTAGTATGTCTTATACTCTTCATTTTACCTTCAAAAGCGCTGTTGATGACTTAGTAGGACGTAAGCACTTACCTGGTTATCGTTTATTAGATAGTGAAGGAGGTGTATGGGAGTTTGAACTTGAACAAGGAGCTTCTAGAAGATTTTTAGCCTTCATTAAAGTACCTAAAAAGTATAGGCATGCGTTAGGTCTACATACAGCTGTAGGATTTTTTAAAGAAGTTGAAAAGGAAGCTTTCAAAGCTATCGATCGTTATAATCTAACTAAAGGCTTAAAGGGTTCTGCTAAAGAGACGTGGGGAGATATATTAGAATTTAAACAATACTTCGAAGAAACTCATCGTATAGATCCTAAAATGCTTGAAATTGAAGATGTAACCGATCAGGATCTATTCGGAGACGATATAGTTCAAGCCTGGGCTATTACACAACACTTTAGTAACGGTGAAGTGCAGTACTATCTTACTGTAGATGATGAAGGCAATTACTTCTTATGTGATATGGAAGGAGATGAAGCTTCTCCTTACTACACCGAGCCTTTTATAAAAGCAGTTAAGAACTGGGAAGTTAAAAAAGGTTTAAAAGGAGATGCTAAAGATACTTGGGAAAATATCTTAGAGTCTGTAGATTTATCTGATATCACAATTAAAGATATTAAGTTTTACACCCGAGGCAATATTACTAGTGATAACACTTATTGGAAGCGATTTTATTTTACTTTAAATGGTAAGAACTACAGAATAGAGTTTCGAGCATTTAAAGATGGTACGCCATTTTATTTTAGATGGGAAAATCCTACACCAATTACTCCTTATAAGGTTAATAGTTTTTTTGAATCGATTGATGGATCTTGGAGTTCCTGGAAAAAAGTAGATAAACAAACCTACAAACTTGATCAGTTTATTATAACTGAACTATTAAAGAAAGAAAGATCTTATGAGATTAAAAAAGGACTTAAAGGTTCAGCTGAAGAAACTTGGGGTGATATCTTAGAATCTAAAGAATATGAAAAGGAAGCTACAAGAATGGCTCCAGAAAACGTTAGTATAAAAGTTTTAGGTGTTAATCATGAAGAACCAGAGCAAGGATACGATGTGTATGATCTTTTACTAAACGGACAAAAAGCTCAGTTTGTATTTTATCCTAACGATAAGGAGAAGAGCTTCTTACACGAATATCCAGATTGGATGTGTAATAAGATATCAAGTACTGAAGATGAACACGGTAATGATATAGTAAACGCTGAAGAATGGGAGATAGATGATTACTGGGTAAGAAGAGGTCCAGTACGCGACACGTTAAACAAAAGAATAGTAAATGCTATAGTAACTCATGGCTTAAAGGGAAGTGCTAAAGAAACGTGGGGAGATATATTAGAATCTAAAGCAAATGATACAACTATAAAGGTCCTAAAGGGTCCCTATGGTCATATATGGCGTAATCAGTATGATATTAAAGAGCATGCTGATGAGTGTTATGATATAGAGATGTGGGGTTGTAACATTATTTGGGCTCAAGATCAACGTTGGATAGTACCGGAAAAGGATTATCGAGAATGGAGTAGAAACTTTGTTGAATATAAATCTCTTAACGATAGACAACCTAACGTCGCTGAATTGATTGAAAAAGCTATCAAATCTTATAACGTTAAAAAAGGATTAAAAGATGGTGCCAAGGAAACTTGGTCAGACATTCTAGAGTTCAAGGATTACTTTCAGGGATAATCTGCTTGCCAGTTCCTTCCTATGCATGCACAATGATTGCATGAAAAATAAGAAGTGGCTCATTGAGCTCAAAGATATCAAGAGGAGGCAACCTTTTGCTCCTCCAACCAGGAAGATTCAATCCAAAAAAATCTACAAGCGGTCAGAGAATAGACTTGCTAGTTCCTTCTGAACCCTTTATACTAATAGTATGAAAATTAATAAAGAAGAGTTCATCAAGTCCTACAACGCAACTGGTAAAGGTACTTCGAACAAGATTCCTTGTACGAAATGCCAGACAGAAATTACAGCGTTCGGATCTAACCTTGAAGGAAAGATTAAGAAGGCTGGTAGTCTTGAGATCCTTCTTGATACCTTTACTTGCCGTTCTTGTAAGAGTCAGGGCAAAGTCAAAACAGTTAAGGTGACTGTTAAGCGAGAGAAAAAAGTCGAAGAAGAAGTCGTTTACGACATTCCTAAGATGAAGATCTCAGAGAAACGCGATGTTTATCTTAAAGATGCTCCAGATATTATGGAGAGTATCTCCGGTAATGGGACGTGCCTTTCACCGAATTACTACCTGGATCATGCCAAAAACTGTAAGGGTTGTGCCTTCTATAGTCACTGTCAGTGTGCCCTGAAAGCAGCCTAAGAGAGAAAAACATATGAAAGTAAAGAAAGGAATGACTATTCAAACACCAAACGGAGTATATGTTGTACGACATATTAACCGAATGATTACACCAGCCCTTATTATGCTCACGGAGAAGTATAAGAAGAAGCTTGGTCGTCGAATGTACGTGAGAGAGAATCTATTTGAATTTGTCAACGATTAATATGACTCTCAATACCCTTCTTATAAAGCTACAACATATTAAGCAGACTAAGGAGGGAGCTGTAGGAGGGGCAGTAAAGATTGTTGACCAGCAAGGCAACGAATACACTATTAAGGATGTAGAGTGGAAAGAAGATGTAAAGGTTACTATAATTAAACTTAATGAATAGACCGGTTGCAACTTTCGACTTTGATGATTGTCTATTCGAAGATCCTTCCTATCAAGTAGGAGCTCTTTGGGCAGCTTCTGGTACAACATCTGAACCTATTAAAAGAGTTCATGACTTTGTTCGACAGAAGCACGAAGAAGGTTATGACATTCATGTTGTAACAGCCAGAGAACAACGACATGTATCTGAATGTTGGGACCTGATTAAGCTTTATAACCTACCAATTAAATCTGTAGTAGCTACAGCTGGGAAGAATAAGACTCCTTTTCTTTTAGAGCTAAAGAGCACTCTTCATGTTGATGATAATGTACAGGTATGTGTCCTAGCCCAGCAAGCTGGTATTAAAGTTCTACTTGTAGATTGGAAGCAGGAAGATACCAATTCTACAGCAGACTATTTTGATAGGATTTAGCTTGCTAGTTCCAATTATATACTACACTATTAAACTATGAAGGATATATTTTATAAACCTGTAAAGGTTAGCTCGACAGATCACGATGTTCTGTTCTGGGGATGTATGCACTATGGACATGACCCTAAATGGGATGTTCCTATTTGGAAGACTCGAGGCTACGATAGCTCTATCGAGCACGACGAGGGTCTAATTCAGAACTGGAATTCAAAAGCTAATTCTAAGACAACTGGCTTCCTTCTAGGTGATACTCTGTTTGGTTATATGGGTGACGAGCGTATGCTTAAGCTTTTTAACCGGCTGTCCTTTAAGGAGCTTTATATTCTCCCAGGTAATCATCATGCTGGTTACAAGCAGCTTATTGATACACTACCACCTGATAACGTTCTCGTTATTAACTCTGAAAAGAAGGTACATTTTGTTCCAAACTATCTTGAGGTTGTAGTAAATGGACAGGCTATTGTATGTTCGCATTTCCCAATTCTATCGTGGAACGCTCAAGCAAAAGGTGCTTATCATCTCTTTGCACATGTTCATGGTAATCTTGGGAGATCTGAGCTTGGAAGACTGTATCTGAGCACTGGATTGAACCATGAGGTTTCTGTAGAGGTTAACCCTTTTCCATTGACCTTTGGTGAGATTCGAGCTATCATGAGGGCAAAGAAGCAAACAGTTCCAGATCACCATGCATAAGAAACCAACACTAAAACAAAAAGTTGCCCAGTATGAAGCATTTCTGCACAAGATCAATATGGCTGTTTGTTGTATGGACAATCTAGCTATTCAAGAGCTTGTGCAGAATGCTGATGCTTGGTCCTATGCTGCAAGGATTTCAAATGGACAATGGACAGAGGGTAAGCAAGAGGAGTATATTAACATTAAGTTTAATAAACTTCTAGATACACCTAAAGCTGATAAGGCTAGAGAGGAATTAAGACAGAAAAGGGCTAATCAATCAGGTTAGCTCTTTTTTTCTTTTTAGTCTACCTCTTACCCAGCCTGGTCCTGGGCATTCGTGAGCCATTGTAGCTTTTACACCATTATTCCAATGATAAGTTCCTTTCGCTTGACCATGTTTAGTTTTCCATCTCTCTAAATGAGATCTTAGTCTACCTCTTTTATACCCATTAGGAATACCTTCTTTTGGATCTATCATATATTCTATTTTATCATTATAAATCCAAATTTTACCTCTCTGTTTTTCAGTTCCTTTCTTGAATCCGTTATTATTAAAATATAATCTACCTCTTTTATAGGAATTGTCTGGAGGTTCTTTTTGAAAACACTGTCTTATACCATTGTTCCACCACCTGTTTTGTTTTAATTTCTCTCTTCTGAATTCTAACTCTTTTTTTGTTTTTCTTTTATATCTCGAACTTGCTCTGTCTAATTTAAAGTTACCATTGTTTCCATTATGCATGTTTAGCCAATCAATTCTATTTGCAGCATTGAGTCTTTGTAAGACTTGTAGTTCCCACATTCCTGCATCATCTTTATTTGTAAATGTTTTTCTTATCTCAATAATGTCTGGGTCACCGTGTTGCTTTCTAAAATCCTTTACACTTTTTGATGATGTAAAATATATTGTCCATAAATCATATGGATGACAGGCTCTAGAGTATCTTACTCCATAATAGTGAACATTTAATTTAGACCAACAAATATGATATGTGTACGGTGTATTAAGAGTGAGTGTTGGTGCTAAACTTCTACCAACTTTCTTTTTAAAACAATAGTTTTCTTGTATAATAGCTTGCATAGACATAAATATTTATGCTCCAAGGTCAAAAAAAAACTTGCATAGACACCAAGTTGATCTTGGAGTTTTTTCTTGACTCAATTTGACATTTCCTGTATATTCGACACATGAAATACAAACTTAATCAGTATCCAAACGAAGAGAACATCTACGTTGTTACTACAGACAATCAATACGATCTTGCTATGCTCTTCTTTAGAGCTCAAGAGTATTATGAGTCTCCCTTTAAGCAGATTAAGGGCAAAGAGTTTACTATTCTGAAAGCTATGGAGCTCTATTCAAAGAAGTTTGGAGATGGAGCCTTTACATATGCTGCTGATTGGGCAGGGTTCAATATACCAGGTAAAGTTCTAGACACTCTTTATGGCCCAGGTCGTAAATATAGTATTGAAGACTTCAATGAGTATGATTATGAGATGGAAGAGATTCTTAACAAGATAGAGTCTAAAGAGTTCTATCTTATTGGAGCTGTTAAGAAGGACGTCGCTACTATTGAGCATGAACTTAGTCATGCTAAGTACGCCCTCGATAAAAACTATAAGAAGAAGGTTCAAGAGATTCTAAAGAAGCTTCCAGAGAAGATTAAAAAGAAGATTGAGGACTACCTACTGTCAATAGGGTATTGTAAGAAGGTACTTGAAGACGAGCTTCAAGCCTATATTGCTAACGATTTTCATTACCTTGTCGAGAATATCAAATTTACAAAGGCTGAAGATAAGAAGCTCTGGGAAATTCATTGCTCTTTTTAAGCTTGCGTTTCCTTTCAAAACCAACCATAATAATACCTATGAAACTTAAAACCGTCGCATTAACCCTACTACTAGCTCTTACCTTTACTCCAGCTTCTAAGGCTTGGGTAGCTTATGGTGGAGGCTATCGAGGAGGCTATGGCTGTTATGGAGGAGGCTATCGAGGAGGCTATGGTTACGGAGGAGGGTATGGGTATGGAGGATACGGATGCGGAGCTTATCCTTGGATTGCCCTTGGCATTGGAGCAGCTGCAGCCCTAGCTCCTATCTTCGCTCCTCCAGTTTATGTAACACCTCCTGCTCCTATCTACGTTCAACCGGCTCCAGTCATCAACAATTATTACAGTCGCTAGAATAAGCTTGCGTTTCCTTTCTGAATCTTCTATACTGATAGTATGAAAATTAACGAATCGGATATTGCAGCAGAGTTTGAAGCCCTACGAGAAGAGATTAATGAACTGCGTCAGCACGTTCTGTCTCTAACCGAAGTTGTTCAAGGTATTAACGGTGTCTTGCACGATCTTAACAAGCAGGTAATCATTAACAACAAATACTAAATAGGTTTTTTGTATCGATGTCTAACACCATTATATAAAGAGTTTTTAGAAATATTTTCACTACTCCACATAGGTCGTAAATTACTGT
>Ga0007809_10000372_pt1 | contig 18512 bp, 19 predicted proteins | sample CryBogCBE02Aug07_FD_60383 | JGI IMG/M metagenome (GOLD analysis project Ga0007809, IMG submission 60383) | Freshwater microbial communities from Crystal Bog, Wisconsin, USA - CBE02Aug07 | ecosystem: Environmental > Aquatic > Freshwater > Lake | place: Crystal Bog, Wisconsin, USA | collected...
GAACAACATAAGCACGACTGCTAACACCTAAGTAGCTATAAGCGGCTTGTAGTCCATATTCGTTCAATTCGCCTGCATGAACTGGGTTACCGCTAGCATCAGTTTGGAAATAAGGTGTACCAAATGTTGTGCCTAAATCTAACTGGCTCGATAACAAGTACACTTTACCTGCATTTGCTGTTTGAGTTCCTGGAGCAATACCAGTACCTGCTGAATTAGTTTTGTTTGCTTGACTAGCAACAATGATTAAAGGTGTTGTACCTGGGGCCGATGGTGTGTAAAAACTTTCGTCTACTACCGTAACCGCTACGCCTGGTGAATTTAATGTGGCCATGTATATAATCTCCGATGAATACAAGTTCTTAATGTATTTATAGATAATTGGGCTTTTTCTGTTTGTATACGCATTTTAAAAAGGTTTGAAAAAGGCTTAAATATTCGATGAGACCTTTATGTGCATGTGGCCGCGCTCCTGTAGCAATTAACTACTATAAGGATGGAAATCCTTACTATAGACGTCAGTGCGGGCTTTGTTTAAGGGGAGTTAAAGAGCCTAGATGGAAACAAGCAGGCTATAAACTAAAAAACACTTGCGACAAATGCGGATTTCGTAGTCCACATTTGGAAGTGTTTTCAGTGTTTCATGTAGATGGCGACCTTAATAACTGCCGCCATACTAATCTTAAATCAGTTTGTTCTAACTGCGCTCGAGTCCTGCATAAAGAGGGAGTTCGTTGGCGTCAAGGGGATCTTGTACCAGATCTTTAACCTTAGTCATTAGTTCGTCAATGGTGCCATCGTTGGTTAGTACAGCATCGAACTTAGTGCCAACCCATGCAGTTTCGCTAGCGTGAATTTTAAGTAGTTCCATTCGTCTAGATGCTAGAGCCCAATTCATACATTTATCCCCAGCATTCATATCTGCGGCATCCTTATACCAATCGGGTTCAGGGCCACGTTTTACACGAATTACAATTCCGCCAGCATTTTTAATTGATTTAATTTCATTAGGAAAACGACAATCGCTAATAACGATATCATCTTTACTGTTTCGGAGTTTATTTTCTAATGAAGCGATCCAAATATCGTCATGGAAAGCCTTGCGACAAACTTCGGTGCCCCAGTATTGTAAGACCCAGCGTGGAGTAAGATTAGGCATGTTTAAGCGTTCTGCCCACCATGGATCTACTTGTTCACGCCACTCACGAGCCTGTTTAGTACGGCCCTCTAACATGGTTCGATCCCAACCAAATACTTGTGCTACTGCATCTTTCAAACTGCCAGCAAAACTTTCTCGTCTAAATCCGTGAAAGTTAGTAAGATAATCGGCAATGGTATCTTTGCCCGAACCTATAAAACCACATACACCTATAATCATAGAGCCCCCTAAGTTAGCTCTAGTATATAACAGTTTTGTTACAAGGTCAAGATATTTTTAACCAAGAATAAACCACATTGGTTTGCCGCCGGCCACTAATTCTACCAAATCTTTTTCAAGTTTTTCGTATTCCTGAGTGGCTTCTTGTTTGAGTGCGGGTCCGTTTAATTGAGTTCCGCTTTGTGGACCAACAATGTTGGCAAATTTACTACGTGCTTCACCTAGCATATACTTACAAGTTGCTAGCGTGTAGTCATAGATCCATTGTTTTGCATACATATCTTGCAATATTACAAAATCTGGTCTAAAGTTTTCAGTGTAGATTAACACTTGTTCGCCCTGTGCAAATGGACGCTGTAGTATGGTCAACATGTGTTTAGTAGGATTCCATGCAAATTCAATATAGCTACCAAAAATACGACCTAGTAATTTTTGATATCCACTGTATAATTCGTAGGTTGCAATGCCTCCCAACTGATTAGCGTTCATCAAATAGGTATTTGTATAGGCCAAGTTAAATGGTTCAAACAGACTGCCGCCTGCTCCTTGTCCAGTTCTGCTACCTACGCTACGGCGAAATACTGTACGAACGTTAATGACTTCGTTAGGCAGTATGTATTCGTTTTGATCTACAAATAATTCTAAAAACAAGTAGCTTTCTTCTACAGCATTAGAGCTACGTTGGCGAAATTTTGCCAATGCCCTGTTTAGTGCTGTTTCATAGTGTACTGGATCTAGCTCTACTTCAACCATGCCGTTGCCTAACATGTTTTTAACATAGTCAAAAACCTTGTTTCGTTCAGCTAGCGAGGATGTAAGTGCAGGGTCTTGTGGGTAAATATCGGCCATAATGGATTCTCCACTCATATTTATCTTACGATAAATATCATTATGCCACGAATATCCCTATATAAGCCCGAACGAGGGCCAGATTATAAATTCCTAGATCGTCAGATATCTGAAATGTTTACTCTTGGGGGTACAGATGTGTATCTACACAAGTATCTAGGATCTAATACCAGTACTGACAATGCTACTGCTACCCAGCCTAACTATGCTACAGACAGCATTGCTAATATTCAGGATCTACTATTGCTAGAAAATCGCGATAGAAAATATGATCCTGAAATTTACAGAATTCGTGGATGGTATAATGTACAAAATATTGATTTCAATTTGAGTCAATTTGGATTGTTTTTAGACAACGACACAATCTACATGACTGTACATATTAACGATATAATTAAATATCTAGGCCGCAAACCAGTTAGCGGAGATGTATTTGAGTTACCACACTTGCGTGATGATTTTGCATTGAACGACATTAGTGTTAGTATGCCACGCTATTATCAAATTACTGATGTAGGTCGTGCCAGTGAAGGCTTTAGTCCTACATGGTATCCGCACTTATACAGATTAAAGTGTACTAAGATTACAGACAGTCAACAATTTGCCAGTATTCTTAGTTTGCCTGCTGACGCAGACAATCCAACTGGGCCAACACTACAAGATTTACTCAGTACTCGTGCTAAAGATCTAGCAATTAATCAAGCAGTTATTAATCAAGCCGAAGCTGATGCTCCAGCTAGCGGGTATCAAACAAATCAATTTTATACACTTGCAGTTGATCCTACTACTGGTAAACCTATTTTAAAAACTGCCGACGAAACAGATATAGATGCTAGTGGCATAGATGTTACAGCCGCAGATGTGTCAGGTCAGCCTATACGCAGTGGCTATACTGGTTACTTGCTAGGAGATGGGGTTGCTCCAAACGGTTTGCCAAACTTTGGTGCCGATATACAGTTTCCTGCTACAGCAGAACAAAATGATTATTTTTTAAGAACTGATTTTATGCCAAATAGACTTTATAGATTTGATGGCTCCCGTTGGGTCAAGGTAGAAGATGCTGTTCGTATGACAATGACTAACACTGATCAACGTCAAACTCTTAAAACTAGTTTCATTAACAATACAAACACTAATGTCATTGGCGGAGACACAGTTACTGAACGTCAATCACTTAGCCAAGCACTTAAACCAAGGGCAGATCTATAATGCAATTCTTTTATGATGGTCAAATACGTAGATATTTGGTACAAATAGTACGCCTGTTTAGTAACTTTACAGTCAAGTACGGTGACGGAACTTTACATCAAATACCTGTTAGTTATGGAGATCCAGATAGACAGGCGGCCGCCATTATTAGACAGAACAGCGAGAACGCAATTCAAAGTGTTCCTCGCATTGCTGTACACATCAGTGATTTAAATTTAGATAGAAGTAGACTAGCAGATGCAACCTTTGTTGGTAAACAGCATATAAGAGAGCGTAGTACCTATACTGATCCAACGACTGGACATTTAACCTACGGCCATTCACAGGGTAAAAATTATACAGTTGAACGTATAATGCCTACACCTTTTAAACTGACTGTAAAAGTAGACATATGGTCTAGCAGTACTGAACAAAAATTACAAATACTTGAACAACTTTTAGTATTTTTTAATCCTAGTTTAGAATTACAAACTACTGACAACTACATTGACTGGACAAGTTTAAGCGTTTTAGATCTGCAACAAGTTCAATGGAGTAGTAGAAGTGTTCCAGTAGGGACACAAGATCCAATTGATCTTGCTACACTAACATTAGAAGCTCCTATATGGATTAGTCCGCCAACTAAAGTTAAAAATCTTGGCGTCATTACCAATATTATTACCAGCATATATGGCAGTATTGGAGATCCTACCGGCAATTATATTCAAGGTCTGGGCACCGAAGGTTTACCAAGCACCGACGGAACTGTTAATGGACCAAACTTTAGCGATTTGTTAAGCACACAGTATACAACTAATAGTGGAAATTTTGGTATTTTATTACTAAACAGTCAGGCTAACATTCTAAATCCTGGCAGTAATGTCAGTGCTCCTAATACCAGTACTGACATACCTGTAAATTATAGTGTACCTGTTAATTGGTCAGATTTCTTAGCCAGCTGTAATGGAACTTATGTTGCAGGTTCAAGTAAAATTTATTTTACACAACCGTCTGGCGCTGAAGTTAGTGGAACATTTACAATAAATCCATTAGACAATACCTCAATCAGTATAAGTTTAGATACTTCAACTTATCCAAGTAATACTATTTTGTCACCAAGTTCAGGAAATAACAGAGCAAGCGGATCTAGTGCTGGCACATTTGATGCCATTATCGATCCTATGACTGTTTACCCTGGTAACGGAATGACTAATTTAGTTGCTGGCGACCGCTTTTTAATTATAGAAGATATTGGCGCAGTAGGAGAAACTACCCTAGCATGGGGCAGTTTCATAGCTAAAGCCAATGACATAATAGAATGGAACGGTACATCATGGACTATTGTCTTTGATGCTACTCAGGGTTCCGACACCTTGCTCTATCAAACGAATATATATAGTGGAGTACAATATAAATGGAACGGCGTAAGCTGGGTCAAATCGTTTGAAGGTGAATATAGAGCAGGATTATGGAGAATAGCGTTATAAAAGAAAAAATCATCTGTAGTGGCGCATTAATTTACGCTAAAAATACTCACAGATTTTTACTTTTACAAAAGTCCAGAGGCAAACACGAAGGGACGTGGGGCTTAGTAGGCGGCACTACTATAGAAGGCGAAAATCCTTGGCAAGGTCTTCAACGAGAAATCGTAGAGGAAATAGGCCATATGCCTGATATCAAAAAAACAATACCTTTAGAAACGTTTGTTAGTAACGACAGCATTTTTAATTTCCACACTTACCTATGCGTAGTTGAAACTGAATTTGTTCCTACGTTAAGTAATGAACATTGTGGATGGGCTTGGGCAATTATGGACCAAGTACCAAAACCACTACATCAAGGTTTAAGAAACAGTCTTAGTAATCGAGCTGTGCGTACTAAACTTCAAACTGTCTTTGATGTAGTGGATTTTATTTAATTATTGACCGTTTGGATTTTGAGCTGTAGTAACTGAACCATCAGCAACACGACCTGCAATAACTTCAACATACTTGTTATGTGAAAGTGGAACTGAGCGAATATTGTGTCCAGCGGCTTGTCTTGCTAAGTGAGTTAGTGCCCAACTGCAATCGGGTGCATGGCCTTCCAAATCTCCTGCGATTTCATCGACGTGCTTGTGACAAATAGCACACACGTGGCTATCATTGTTCCAATCGTCAACTGTAGTACGCATTCTTGGATAATGCTCGTGTTTGTCTGTATTAGTATCATCGAACCATAAATCTGGCATAGTAATCTCCTTAAGGATAACTTTTAACTATGTATTTATTCCAAAAGTATTGTTAGCTCTGGATAAAACTGCTAATTAGTGTATAGCGAGGGATTTTATGAGAAATATGCAAAAAATAGCTGTCGTGGGTGGCGGTACAGCAGGGCTTGTAGCGGCATTAATGCTAAAAACAAAGTTCCCGCATCTTCAACTTGACGTAATTAGATCTGAAAAAATTGGAATTATTGGCGTTGGAGAAGGTAGTACTGAGCATTGGAGCAGTTTTGCCAATTTTATAGGTGTTAAACCTGAAGATTTTGTACGCGAATGTGACGCTACTTTTAAATCAGGCATTATGTTTACCAATTGGTCGAGCAATGGCGATTATTTGCAAAGTGTAGGAGCAGGATATAATCAACTACATCAGAATTATTTGTATTTGTATGCTCACATGATAGCCACTGGAGCAAGTCCTAAAGAACTAGTATTTTCACATTGCTGGGATAGCCTAGTTAATATATGGTTTATAGGGCAAGAAGAAAAAAGTCCGTCTTCACAATATCACTTCGATACTCACAAACTTAATAATTATCTAACAAAATTGTCCATTGAAAGAGGTGTAAGTATCTATGACGATGAAATTGTCGATGTACGAACTGACGGATTTGAACAAATTACCGGATTGACCGGCGAAAAACAAACTTACGATTACGATTTTTATATAGATTCAACAGGATTTAAAAAACTTCTAATAGGTAAATTAGGAGCAACCTGGCGTAGTCATAGCAAATATTTAAAAATGAAATCTGCTATAACATTTCCTTTAGAATATAAAGATGATTTTATTCCTATGTGGACTAAGGCACATGCTATGAACGCTGGTTGGATGTTTACTATTCCAGTTTATAGTCGTACAGGTAATGGTTATATCTTTGATAGCGATTTTATAACTGCGGAAGAAGCAAAAGCAGAAGTAGAAGCATTACTAGGGCATGAAATTACTATAGGTAAACAAATAGATTTTGATCCCGGCGCTTTAGATCGTCCGTGGATTGGCAATTGTTGTGCTATTGGTCTCAGTGCAAGTTTCATCGAGCCATTAGAGGCAAGTAGTATCGGAACCAGTATCAATCAAGCATTTTTATTGTGTGAAAAACTAATAAATTATTCACCTAGTAGTATTAAGAAATACAACGAAACTATGACAACTATCATAGATAACATAAGAGATTTTATTGTACTACATTATATTACAGATAGAAGAGATACTCCATTTTGGCAAGCACTATCTGAAGGAGAAATACCAGATAGTCTAGCAGAGCAGTTGGATCGATTCCGCACTAAATTGCCAACACCAGATGATTTTTATGGTACACAATACTTGCTGTTCAATGCTGTGCATCACTTGTTAGTAATGCATGGTCTTGGATTGTTTGATGTAAATGCTATTAGAAACGAATATATAGCTACAATATCAGAAGATAAGCGTAAGGAAGCGGCATTTGTAATTAATCAAGGAAACACTTTGCCCTGCCAGGTAATTCCGCATAGAACAATGCTAGACGTTATCCGAAATATTCAAAATCAAAATTAATATGCAAAGATTTTTCGCTTTTGGTTGTAGCTTTACCAGATACACATGGCCTACCTGGGCTGATTTACTAGGAGAAGAATGTAATTCTTCTAACAATTGGGGTCATGCAGGTCTTGGAAATCGTGCTATAGCAGAACGTGTAGCAGAAGCTCATGCTAAATTTAATTTTACCAAAGACGACATAGTTATAGTACAGTGGACAAGCCATCTAAGACATGACTGGATGAATACTCGTCGTCCCAATCCCGATTGTAGTAACTGGCATACTAAGGGTAGTATCTATCAAAAGAATAATCAGGAATTATTTGGTAGAAAATGGATGGATATATTTTGGGATGAAAAAGCCTACTATATTAACACACTAAATCATATATTACTCACACAAGGTCTATTAGATAGCATTGGTTGTAATTGGTTTATGACCAGCATGAGTGATATGACAAAACTCAGCATGGAAGTAAGTGCTAGAACTGTAGATGGAGAATTACCTTCGCCAGATTGCGACCTTCAGGATGTATGGATGATAAGTCCAGATTTATTGCCGTATAAAACTAAAATATGGGACGAAAGACCGGACAAATGGATCGTGCCTTTAATGCATATCTGCAATGATACACTCGAAGAACACTACTGGTTTGATTATAATAACGATGGAAGTGAAAAAGGTTACAATGTTTATGAAGGCAGATGGATGGAACCGCATCCTAGTGTTAATCAACATGCTTTGTGGGTGCTGGCTTTTAAGAAATTTATAGGACAACCTGTTGAACTTACATCAGCACAGCAGGATATTGTCGATCAATTTAATTTAATAAAGACTGAAACTAGTTATTACAAAGAATTTGAAGCTAGAGCACATCAAACTAAATGGTGGATGACTAATCGTTATCGAGGATTTTAACACCTTTGCACCAAGGTAAAAACTTGTGAGCTATTTCCAAATGCCCGTCTAACGTATAATGTTCGTTGTCGGGCATTAGCATTTGTGAAATATCAAATCCGATTTCTTTCAAATAAGTTTCTGCTGATTTTTCTACCTTAACAGTAGACGTTAATTCACCGTAGACATTAATATTCTCAGGGATATACACACGATCATTAACACGCCATAGGTACATTTTAATGCCGCGCTCTTGACATAACCGATCCATCAAGAATAATGTACGGCAGTATTCTCTATGTTGCAAGTGTGTCATTAACTCACTCCATAGTTTTACAGCCATATAAGGATCTTTTTGCAAATTAGGACGCCATTTTTTAGGCACATGTTTTAGTGTTTCGTAATCTGAACCGGATACTTTTTGCGGATAAAATTCGTGATCGCGAATAATGCCTTCTTTATCTGCCATATCTTCTGGTATGTCCGACATTCTTGTTATTAATTCATCTTTACTATGTACTTGTGTAAAGTAATCTAAAGGAACATCTTCTGTAAAATCTCTAATGGCAGATCCACTTAGCATAAATCTATTCCAATGTAAGGACTGTACAAACACTTCATCGATATCTAGGTGTTCATCTAAACAGATTTTAAGCCAGTCAGGATAACGTTGTATTGTAGCACCCGACATAGCATATATTATACTTGGTTTATTGTTTAAATTAGCATAAATTTCTGCATAGTTATTACGTTCCCATACATGAGGGAAAGAAAGATACATGACTGTTTCAGTCCAGTAGCCTTGACTATGACTATCGCCTAAAAATAAGGTCTTACCCATTATTCGTTCCAAGGTAACGCTTGAGCAAAATCCCAAAGCGTATCAAATACAGCTACTTTTGCCTTGATATCTCTGTAGGCATACTTGTTTAGGTCTTGCTCGGTGGTTAATCCGTGGCCAGTGCGTACTAATACAGGTTGTGCGCCTATTTTCATAGCGGCTTTTAGGTCACTCATTTTATCACCAACGTAGGCACCACCTTTAAATTTAACACCCTGTTCTTTTTCAGCACGTTTGAACATGCCAACATTGGGTTTAGCAAATATATCAGACTTCATATTAGTTGTGCTGTAGTAAATAGCATCGATGCTAGGGCATCCTGCTTCCCCTAGTAACTGAAGCATATGATTGTTGACAGCATCTACATCGTCTGGAGTCATAATTCCTTTACTAATACCTGGTTGATTAGTAAGGATAACAATATTATACCCTTTGGCTCGAATTTGTGCTACTGCTTCCAAACTCTTAGGTATAGGTACAAAAGCATTGGGATGAGCAATATCTCCGTTATCTTCGTTTATTGTACCATTACGATCAAGGCCGATTGTTATCTGGAATTGGGACATAGCCGTTATTCATACCTTCTAACAAAATAATATCAATGGCCGATTGATGAGGTAAACTACGCAGTACCCTCACATGTTCATTACGTTCAAATAATCTAGTTAAAAACTCTACTCTTGCAGGATGAACATGTGTCATAGATTTAAACACTGGGTAACCTAACTGTACTAGCCATAGGAACCAGTTAACTGGGCTAAAAATAGTATGATCTGTTAATCCTGGAGGAGTTAATCTTTTAAAAGATAATTCCGGATCTACCATTAATGACATGTAATGTTGTTGCATGCCGGATTCTTTCTGTGTTTCTTTTACGTATTGCCAAAATGGTTCCGTACGTTGTGTTTTACTATAGTGCATGTTGACAAAATCAATGCCGTCTTCAAAATATTTGGTCATCTGGGCGTTGAAAAAATCAATAGCTACATCGTCATAGTAGCCAAATTTAATCTTTTCTGTTAATCGCTTAATAGCCACTTGTATTAAAAATAAACCTGTGCTTTCTAAAGGTTCTATAAAACCGGCACTCAACCCAATACTTACTACGTTAGCTTGCCACATGTTGCTGGTATAGTTAGGAGTCCAGTCAATTACTCTAAGTTTATCTTTGTCAATTCGCCCTTGCCAGTAATTAACTAAAAAATCTTTAGCTGTTTCTATGTCTGTAATGTCTTTGTTAAAAACTAAACCAGTACCAAATCTAGTTCTAGTAGGAATTTGCCATATCCAACCGTGATCAACTGCTTCGCTAATAACATAGGGACGCATTTCTTTGTCTTTATCTATGTATTGAACATGACCTGCTATAGCCGTATTACAAAATAGTCTTCCGGTAATGTCAACTTTCTTAGGAGTTTTTAATATACTTGCAAATCCTGTGCAGTCTACGTACAAATCAGCCGAATGTTCTTCGCCATTGTTTAATACTAGATTAGTAATGAGGTTTCCATCTCTTTTGATATCAACTACTGCTGATTTAATCCAGTTAATTCTACCATCTAATTTACGTTGAATAAAATTTACCATCTTTGAACAATCTACATGATAACCAAAACGTTTATCATGCGCTTGCATGTCTACTTTATTGAGTATAGATGATTTATATCCAGTAGTTCCGTATTCTTTAAAAGATAAATGTTGTGTTTGTGCCCAGACATCCCAACTACAGCAGTCTGGATATTCCACATTGGTATAAAAAGGATGCCATATTTCGTGCTCAGGAGTAACCCAACCTGGGAACATGATACCTGTTTTAATTGTAGCATCTAGTTCGTAAAACCATTCTGCGGTAGGAAAACCACACTCTAACATAAATCCATCAAAGTTAAGAATAGTAGCTTCACCTACTCCTACTGGATTGCCTACTTCTTTATCTATAACTGTAATATCAGCATTGGGTATGTTGTTAGACATGTATGCGGCAGTTAGCCAACCTGAACTTCCACCTCCAACTATAATAATTTTCATATAAAAAACACCTGATTAATTCTGTAATTGCCGTTGACAAACATACCAGGTTTAATATATGCGGTATGATATTGTAATTGCGGATATAAAACAAATCTATTAAATTTCATTTCTACAAGATCTAACATTTCCCAGTCGGCTTCGCTGTCTGTGACATAATGATCCATTAGAATTTTACCTTCAACGTCCATAGTATCTACATTGCCATAATGCTTGCCGCCAAATGTATAAAAACTTGTACCGCCAGCACACTCATCATCTGTATTAAGATATATTAAACCAGCATAAAAATCAGGATAAGGATTATCACAGTGTGGAACTCGCGGAGGTAAATTATCAGAAGTCATCACATTACATAAAAATGTTGCGTTTAAAAATGACTTTTGAAAGTAAGCGGGTGGCATTTTTTTGTATACCTCAGGCAATGCTCGACGAAATACATCTTCGAATACATCTCCAAAGTGATCAAACAAATAAAATGCATTGATACGGCCGCTATCTGGACCTACTGGCAAATTGCTGGCAATGCGCTCGTTTACACTGGGCGGAATAGAGATGGCTAAATCTCTAACCATCATAGGATTCTTATAAAAATTGTCAATTACAACAACTTTAGATTTTCCAGGGCCTATTACTCGTACTTCTAATTCTAAATTTTCATTGACTGCAAATACCTCTGCTTCGTTTATGAATTTTTTAAGCATTACCATTTTTAACCTCTATCAAATATCCGTATTCTGGCAAATACAAATATTCCATCAAACTGTTAGCAAGTGTACGTACTGCATCATCTAGTGTTTCAACTAGCGGTTCTCCGCCAAGATTAAAACTTGTGTTGAATAAAATAGGCATTCCAGATACTTTATAGAATTCATTAATTAAATCATAATAATGCTGATTTTGTTCACGTGTAACAGTTTGTATACGGCATGTGCCATCTACGTGAATAATACTTGGAATCTTTTCTGCAACACCTGGTTGGCAATTCATAGCATACATCATGTGTGGAGTTTCTGTTTTTCCACGCATGTCGAACCATTCAGCCGCATGTTCTGCTAGAATACTACCAGCAAATGGACGGAAATACTCACGACGTTTAACCATGTTAACAAAATCTTTACCATCTTCAAATGTTGGATCAAATAAAATACTACGATTTCCTAAAGCACGTGGTCCGCTTTCGCTACGACCTTGGAACATAGTTACAATGTTCTTTTCACGTAACAACTTAACTACATCTGTATGACTAGCTTTTGTAATTGTAGCGTTATATTTTTCTACTGTTTTGTTAATTTCTTCGTCACTATAACAGTATGCTGGACCTAAATATAAACTATCTGCATAAGGACGAACTGTATCATCTTCTGTAATTTTATGATGTACCAACAAAGCCGCGCCAATACAAGTGCCTGCATCGTTACTAATAGGTTCTACATAAAAATTAATACCTAGTTCGTTTAATTTAGTTAGATAAAAATAATTAGCGACACAATTTAATCCGTAGCCACCTGAAAATACAACATTTTTAATTCCAGTATCATCGACTGCTTTTAAAATTACTTGTAATGCTTCTTCTTGACTTTGAGTTTGAATAGCATAGGCCATATCTCTACGATTTTGTAAGGTAGTAATATCTTCTGTAGCTACTAGTACATCATAATCAGTATCTAACTCAGCATATCTACCAGCGTTTACTTGTGCGCCGTTTGGATATGTAGGAATAATTAAATTACGATCAGTTGTGCGCCACTTGCCGCCATTACCATCGCTATAGATTGGAGGAATTTTACTATTAGGTTCTCCGTATGGAAATAATCCCATAGTCTTACCTGCTTCGATAGGACTCCAGCCGCAGTATTGTGTTACTGCTTCATATGCTTTAGTAATGCCCGCCGTATCATCAATGGCTAGTTCATGTGTACCTTCTTCGCCAAATTGTGAAGAATCCATGTTGGGGATCAATGCACCACTCCAAGGACCGCGACCGCCTTGATGTTTGTAGATAGTTTTAAAATTTACAGGGTAACGGCAAGTGAAAATACTTTCTAATTCCCAAGTCATTTCCATGTTGCCGTCAAAATTCATAGGAATAAAAGTGCCGGCGCCGTCGATAACTACACTAACTGCATTGTCAAAACCTGAGCGATAAAATGCACAAGCCGCATGTAATTTATGATGCATACTGCTTAGATCAATAACTTGTGGATGTTCACGAGTGTCAACATTGCGTTCAATGAGACCTAGCTTACGTGCAAGTCCTGTATAAACATCGTCGCCTGTAAAATCTACCTTACCAGCAGTTTCCTGCAATGGTTGTGTGTGCGCTATAACAAGATAGTCTAAACGATCTGTATAATCTAAGATCTTAACCATAGACGCAAATGGGCCGCCATCATATTTTTTACGGCTTAGACGTTCTTCTTCAATAGCAAATACAATTTCGCCATCTTTTAATAGACAAACGCCACCGTTATGTCCTCGAGTAATTGCGGCAATCCATAAACTCATTGTTTATTTTCCTTGTAATTTAAGTGAACCGCCTGTTGTAGAAAACGTAGGCTTAGTAGCTTCCGCTGGAGGTTCTGTTGATTGTTCTGGTGTACAGCATACACCAGTATCTTGTGGAGGAACAAATTTTCCTTTGAATCTTACTGATTTACCAAGACGTTTTCTGACCAGTTGTAGTACTTGTTGTATTTGAAATTTATCCATTTCCATTACTTCGTCATTGGCTCGAGCAATTTCTTCTTCCATTGTTAAACGGATAGGATCGTATACACGAGTTTTTTCGCCTAGATCTATAATGTCAAAATCTTTATCGTTAGGATAAGAAATATTAATAGGAAAAGTAGATCCGCAGACAACTGTAGCCGTCTTGCCTAATGCTTTAACAATGTGTTGACCCACACTATCGACGCCTAGGAAATGATCAGCAACATCAATAACTGCCGCCCACGTACGAATGTCTGGAATTTGCGGAGTTGCAATAGGAAATTTACCAGAATCATTTTCTTCTAATGCTACAGGAAACTCGCTCATGAGTATTACTGCATATTCTTTCTTTAATTCATTAATAATTTCAATGGCATTGTTAAGATGTAGACTACGACTGCTAGGATCGATAACCATTTCACCCTGTCGTTGTATACCTCGTCCAAAAGGTTGTATTACAATCGCTTTATCAAAGCCAGTTTTTGCTTTTACTTCTTGAACAATATTATAACCATTGGTCATTTCGACCTTATTCAAACGTAGTGTTGGTTTAGGTAATTCTCTAATGCCTTTATTGTTAATGGCGATATCAAATGCTTGTGTTAAACTACATTTTTGATTATAATACTCCCAAACTCTGTAAGGTTCAGGTGTAAAAATATCTCTATGTTTAAGGTGTTGTTCAAATAGCCCCTTGTGCCAATTATCATACACACGTTTATGTAACGTTGGATGGCCTTTGAACATATCTGTTCCGCCTTCACAGACTATAATGAAGTCTTTTTGAGTTTCTTCTAATTTTTCAAAGGCTGGAATTGAACAAATAACGCGGCCGGCTCCGCCATTAATAAAGTACGCTTGTGGTCTAGACAATTTAATCTCCTATAGTACTATTATAACACCGCTTGTATAAAATAGCAAGATATTTATAGCAGTTGTAGAGGAGCTCAAAAATTATTCTGGATCTGTAAAATAATGGTGTTTAAATCGCTTATCAAAATAATAATGGGGTCTAGCACCAAAAGGCAAAGGTAGATCTTTACTAAATGGCACGCCTGCTTTACAAGGTTCTAGCATGATGTTTGTTAATTTTTGAATATAGTTACGACTATCCAAAAATTCTTTGGCAATTTTAGTTGCATGATTCCAAAATTCAGTGTCGTGATTGCTGCCACCGTGATAAAAGAAACAGATAAGTTCACGTGCTAGGTTAGCTTGCCTTATTGCCGTTTCATTTGTTAGTGGTTCAGGGTACGGTATTCCTGCTAAGTCTGCTTTAATCTGTCGTTCATACATTAAATTCAATGCGACATACATCCACATGGATGTAGCACTCATGGGTTCAAAGAATCCAAACGAATTACCATTTTTAAATATTCTTCCATCAGCTGGTTTGTTGGAATAGTAACTTTTAAATGAATATTCTATATTATCTAACTCGTCTATTGGTACGTTTATAATTTTACTAAAATTTTCTTTAGCTTCTTCTTTAGTAGTAATTGTATCATTATACAAGTACCCGTAACTTTGTCTTGATTGCAGAGGAATTTCAAACATCCAACCGTGTTTAGTTGCAACGTGTCCGGTATAATTCCAATTACCTGGTATCATTTTATTATGTACTAGTCCGTGATTTACAGGCATATCGCAGATTGTATAATCAGTATAATCTTTTGGAAACCCTCTACAATCAATAATATAGTCAAACAAGTATTCTATACCATCTACTATAACTTCTGCTTTTTGTTGAGCATCTGACGTTATTACATTTTGTAAACTTTCTACAGTTCCTTCTAACACTTTAAATTTTTCTGGCCATAGTTTAGCGAATCTGTCAAATGCAAAGTCTCTTAGTTTATGCGTATTAAAATGTATTGCACATCTACCAGCAATTAGTGGACTATCAACATAGTCACTTTTCCATTGTTGATATCTAGTAGCAAATTTATAAGTTGCATCTAGCTCTGCCATGTCGTCTAACATGCTAAAATCTAATCCGTTTTCTATGGTTTCCATAAAACTAGGATTAGTACTTTCTCCAATACCGATAGGATCAATTTTAGGATCGTGTATAGCTACAATATCCCAATCGTTTCCTAATATATTAATAAAATGCGATAGGCTTAATATTCCTGCACTACCTACACCTATAACTCCTAGACATTTTTTCATTACATATCCTTATAACCATCTAATGGTTCGTTGTCATGAGGTCGACCGTCTGGTGTCAGCCATGGTTGATTCCAATTAAATTTTCCAGCTATCGATACACGAGCAGTTGTTGTTCTGTTAGGAGTGATTTCATGCATTAAATGCCCAGGCCATATTAGTAGTTTATGACGTTGCGGTTTAATAAAATGAAATTTAGTACTTTTAATTTGACTTGGATGCATGAATTTTAATGGAGCTTCACTGTCGTCCATATAAAATGTATAACTAAAGGGAGTTTCCCAATGATCATGAAACGTAGTATAGCCATGTTGTCTAAAAATATTAACCCACATACGTTGTACAACTAGTGTGTCAATTGGATCTGTTACATTTTTTAATTTTCTATAGTATTCATTGCCTGCTTGTTCGATCAAAGTTGTTAGGGTTACAAAATGTTCATTAAATGTGTGTACACTAGGCATGTGAAAATATGAACTAAACGATACCACATCGTCTGCAATATTCTTGTTAATTGTTGCTATAACCTCCTGTAGGCCTTGACGAGTCGTATCGTCAATATCTAAAATAGTTTCTCCTATAAAACAAGGAAAAGGATTTGTCATGGTAATGTTCATGAAGATATTTATAGGCTATCTTCATTAGCCAAAAAAAAACAGTACCGAAGTACTGTTTTTTTGAATAGTCAATTTTAGCCGCCTGGAGCACTTGTACCGCCAGTGTACATAACACCCGGATTAGCATCACCTTTTGGAGCAACCTTAGGCTCCATTGGGAACATATGAGCCGCTACTGGAGGACTAAATGCCGCTAGAGCATGTGGTAAATCACGTAGTAACTGGCGATATTCTAACCAAGGTTGTTTAGCACTATCTGGCATATCTGGTGCTACTTTATTATCGCAATCTGCTAGCATACGATCACGTAAAGTACGAATGTTGCCCCATGTTAGATTAAAATTCCAACCTTCTAGTTCAAAATCTTTTAACGGGATATTAAAATGGTGTGTGGTAAAATCATATGTGATGTTGTATTCATCATAGATATCACGCGGGCAGTAGGCTGTTGGCTCATACAAACTTTGATATCCTGGAGGAGCTTGATATTGAACTACCCATTGACGATTAAATCTAAAATCAACTTCATCTCTGTCACCTCTATCATTAGCGATTTCACACAATAACGCATTTTGGTCGCTTGCAGTTGCGTCTACTAAAATTCTAACACAGTCCATAGCAAGCGGACGCTCATGTTCTCTGTCACTTAATAAACACCAGCCAGCTTCTCGGCCTGTATTAACGTCGATTTGAAAAGCATGCCAGCGCGGACCATGATATCTCCATTGTGCTGTCAATCCTTTTGTGAACGTATTTCCTCTCCACTCGTCAGGAACTGCGTAAGTAAACGTAATATCTACTTCTTCGTTTCCTGGTTGAATTGGTTGTGATAAGTCTGCCATTTAATTAATCTCCGCTTTATTTATTACATATAAGTTATTCTTACTACGCCGCTGCCACCTTGGCCGCTGCCACCTGCGCATTGTTTTGCATGATTACCGCAATACGATCCGCGTCCACTCATCCCACCGCCTGCTGGCCAATTAGTATAGCATCCGCAAGCACACCAGTTTTCTGATGAACTAACTGCTTGTACTAGTCCAATTATTGGAGCTGATCCGGTCCAGCCTGATTGGTGCATACAGTGACATGCACCGTTTCCTGTATTAGCACCCATTCCGCCAGCCATACCTGTTTGTGCTCCCCACCATGCACACCCACCGCCAGCTGTACAGTTAGCACATCCATATGCTGTTGAATACAAGCCCCATGCATCGCCGTCACACATTATTCCGCCACATCCGCCATATACACAGAAATTACTTAGATTACATCCGTTTACATAACTAACGCATCCACCTGGTGCTCCGCAAGTATGAGACTGGTTGCATGGCCATGCTCCTCCTGCGCACACTGTATAGGTCCAGCCTGGACATACGCAAATAGACTGAACAGCGTAACTGCCGCCGGCGCCTCCAGTAGAGAACATACAGTAGTTACAGCAAATTGCTCCAGCGCCGCCGCCGCCAGCACCCCAAATTTCAAATGTTACATAACTGACATTAGAGGGTACTGTCCACAAACAGCAACATCCGTTGGCTTGTTCACAGCAACCGCCAGCATTAGCACAATTTTGACAGCACATGCCGCGATAATTAAAAATCCATTGAACACCAAATCCTGCACCTGCACCTGCTTGAATAGCGTTGCTGGTAACAGCACCGCTTGGCAGATTGTCTGCAATAATTTTTTTATAACTTGCGTAACTTGCCATTTTTTATCCTTATGCGTAGGTTATTCTAACAATGCCACTGCCGCCTTGGCCAATACCACCCGCACATTGTTTTGCGTGGTTTCCGCAGTAAGAACTTGACCCAGTTACGCCGCCGCCAGCTGGCCAGTTAACGAAACATCCGCAATTACACCAAGATTCTGTAGTACTTGTAATATCCATTTTACCAATAAAAGGTGCCGCGCCAGTCACGTTACCGTCAGCTCCCGAACAGTGACATCCACCGTGACCCATATGGAATCCGCCAGATCCCATAATTCCAAAATCTGAACCAAAAAATCCACAAATGTTACAGTTTGCGCAACCGCTATCCAT
>Ga0007809_10000373_pt1 | contig 18473 bp, 21 predicted proteins | sample CryBogCBE02Aug07_FD_60383 | JGI IMG/M metagenome (GOLD analysis project Ga0007809, IMG submission 60383) | Freshwater microbial communities from Crystal Bog, Wisconsin, USA - CBE02Aug07 | ecosystem: Environmental > Aquatic > Freshwater > Lake | place: Crystal Bog, Wisconsin, USA | collected...
AACGATCATGAAACGCAACGCTGGCATGCCCATGATGACGGCAATGCCCACATTGTTGGCACATATTGCAGACGAAGACGAACCCTGGGAAGGTTAAGTCCCGATGGCAATCCAAAAATTATTTACTAGTAGAGCAAACGGTACAAACGGTAATATATATGTCGGCAAACCGGGCCATATGTTCTACAACGAACAGACTGGTAACTTAAGGATTAGTGACGGGGTTACTCCTGGTGGTAATCCTATTGCTCTAGGTAGTAATAGAATCGGCAATATAGTGTTCAATGGGGCTACAATGAGTTCCACTGGCACAAATCAAGATCTTACTATTGCTAGTAATGGCACAGGTAATGTGTATATAGTTGGTAATTTTGTTACTGAATCTCCATCTGGCGATGTTCTAATAGAAAGTTTATCTAACAAAACTATCAATTTTTATGTACCGGTAGTTAACTCTTTAGACTCGGGTATTGATATTATTGGCAATCCGGACCACACAGTTCAAGGCCCACAAAATACCGGGGTGTTACTTCACGTAACAGGTCAGACAAACAACGCCAGTAGAATCTATAACGATGGCCAATCGGGCTATGCTGCTTACGTAGGACGAAGATATAACGGATCCAGTGGGGCTCCGACTCAAGTATTAAATGGCAACATCATTAGTCGAGTTAGTGCTACTCCTTATACTAGCGCAGGATGGCCCGCATTAAGTACAACTCGTATAGATTTTGTTTCCAGCCAAGATCAAACCGGAACTAACCAAGGCAGCAACATACAGTTTTGGACTACTGCCATTAATAGCAATAGTGTTAGTCGTAGTCTTACAATAGACAGTAGTGGTATTACTTTTGCTGATTTAACATCACAAAATACCGCGGCTATCCCGTTAACACAACTTGGAGCAGCTAGCGGTGTTGCTACATTAGACGGCGCAAGTAGACTTACATTATCACAAATTCCTACTTCGTTGTTAGGCGGAGTAAGTTATCAAGGCACATGGAACGCTAATACCAACGTACCAACACTGGCCAATGGCGTAGGTACAACTGGATATGAATATGCAGTTACTACCGGTGGTACCAACCTAGGGTCCACTTTTGTTGCAGGCGACTGGGTAATTTATAACGGTGCAACTTGGGAAAGAATTCCAGTCGGCGCCAACGGAGTAACAACATTCAATACACGTACTGGTGCTATAACATTAAGCAATGCTGATGTTATCGGTGCATTGGCTGCAAGCAGTATACAAAACGTTAAATTACAAAATTCAACAGTCACAGTAAACTCAGGAACAGGCGTCACGGGCGGTGGCACTGTTAGTTTAGGCAGTGCTATTACTGTTAGTATTGGGCAGGATGTTTCTGCAAATGCCACTCCGACATTTGCAGGTATTAATTTAACCGCAGACAGCAACATCGGTGGTAACTTAACTCCTGGCATTGATAATACATATTACCTTGGTAGTGGGACCAGAAAATGGAAGAGTGTCTATGTTGGTCCGGGATCAATATACATCCAAGATACTGCTAACGCCGCAATAAGTGCAGCACTTACTGTTACAAACGGTGTGTTACAAGTCAACGGAGCCAACCAGTTACAAGTTGGTCAATTAAAGTTTGTCGATAACACAATCCAATCCACTACAGGCAACATTGATATACAAATTGGTCTCACTAATAGCACTGCAAATTTAGTATTAAATAGTAACACTGTTATGGCCGCGGGTAAGACGTTAAACACCGGCAATGTTGCTGTTAATGGGACTTTTAGTTCAACCAAGGGTATTACCCACAATGCAACACAGCCCACCCTAGTGGCCAATGTGGTTCCAATCAACTTTGATACAGACGATTTGATACATGTACACACAACCGGGCCCGGTACAACTCTCACTGCCAATTTGATCAACCTAGCAACTACAATAGGCAAAACAGTGGAAGTGCTGGTAATGAGTCCGGCTGGCGGCAGCACACAGTTCAATCACGGGGTGTCTAGCGGGCAATCTACAAACGGTTCTAGTATTTTTGTTACATCACACCCGAGTATGTATATCAAATATTTTAACTTTGATGGCACAACGGGCAATCTATTTGTAACTGCAATTGGTAACAATACCATTTAACCAAACCCCTTGACATTGATGCAGTATCATAGTAGAATAAGCGACTAAACATCTTTTATTTGGGTTTTTAAGCAATCCCCATAAATAAGTATATGACAATCGCATATATTTACAAATGGACACACATTCCAACTTTAAAATGGTATATTGGATCTAGAACCGGTAAAAATTGTCATCCCGATGACGGGTATATTTGTTCTAGTAATTTAGTAAAACCTTTAATAAAGGAATCTCCAATCGAATGGAAACGAGAGATTTTATTCACGGGAAATCCAATTGAGATAAGAAATCTTGAAGGAGAAATTTTATCCTTATTGGATGCAAAAAATGATGATAGAAGTTATAATCAAGACAATGGAGATGGTAATTTTGTCCTATGGGCTCATTCTGAAATAACAAAAAAGAAAATGAGAAAGCCGAAATCAGAAAAAGTAAAAGGAAATTATAAAAAAGCAAATCAATTAAAAGCATTGGATCCAGTTTACCTTGAAAAATTAAGGAAGCCAAAACCAGAAGGTCACGGTAGAAAAGTATCAGAGGCATTAAAGGGGAAGTTAAAATCAGATTCCCATAAGCAGGCACTTTCTAAAGCACAAAAGTTAACGGCAGATAAACTAAGATCAGGTAAATCTTATTCGGAGATTTTTGGAGATGAGAGGTCTAGAGAAATTCGACAAAAAATGTCTATTAGTCAAAAAGGTAAACCTAATAACAATCCTATAGTTATTTGCCCACATTGTAATTTAAGCGGGCCTTCTGGGGCAATGAATCGATGGCACTTCAACAACTGTAAACACAAAAAATGATATTATCAATCTTACTTTTATTATCCGGACTAGCAATATCCGGAGTAGCAGAATTTTATTCTATAATGGGCTTGATGGCTATATTCTCAGCCGCACCTATTCCTATAGCAATTATGGGAATTAGTTTAGGTGTAGGTAAATTGGTTATAGCAAGTTGGATCAAAGCCTATTGGGAAAAAGCACCATTACTAATGAGGTCTTATGGTGTAGTATCAGTTTGTATTCTTATGATGATAACTACACTAGGTTGCTTTGGATATCTCTCCAAAGCACACAGTGATCAAACTCTAGTAAGTGGCGATGTACAAGCAAAGGTAGCAATATATGACGAACGAATTAAAACCGAAAAAGATAATATTGAGGCTGACCGCAAACAGCTTAATCAAATGGATGCGGCAGTTGACCAAGTTCTTAGTAGAACGGACGATGAAAAAGGTGCGACGAAGGCCAACGAGATACGGCGTAGTCAACTCAAAGATAGATCAAGACTTCAGAACGAAATCCTGGAGAGTCAGAAGAAAATTGCTATTATCCAAGATGAAAGAGCGCCGTTTGCTGCAGAGAATCGTAAGGTCGAAGCAGAGGTTGGTCCGATTAAGTATATTGCGGCATTTGTATATGGTTCGAACCCGGATGCGTCGATACTGGAACGAGCAGTAACCTGGGTCATTATCTTAATTGTGGTGGTATTTGATCCATTGGCAGTTGTAATGTTGTTGGCAAGTCAAATGACATTTGCCTGGATACGAGAAGATAAAAAACCGCGCAAAGTTCCCGAACTTGACGACGCACAGACTAAACTCGACAGTGAAACATTTTCCACATTAGATGATGCAGTAGAACAAGCACGTGAACAAGAAAGTCAAGTCGCCGACTTGCTAGACTCGCAATTGGATCCTGTTGAGCTAACTCCATTTACAGTAGCCGAGTCTGTGCCATTAGATATTCCTGTAGACGTAGTAAAGTCCGATCCAAGACTTGAAGAATTGCAAACGCATATTGCCTTGGTCGAACAAGATCGAGATGATTTAATCGATTTTGTCAAGCAGAATCAGGAAGATTATAACAAAATTTCAGATTTGCATTTTCGTAGTATGCAACGTGAGCAGGTGTTGACTGAAGAAATCAACAAACTAAATTATCAATTGAATCAAGTCTACGAAGAATTGGTTGCAAAATCACAACCGGTAAACATTGTTCCGGTAGAAACAGTTAACGTTGGTGTCAGTGACACTGTGCCAACAATAACAGAAATTGCAGAGCCGGTGGTGGAGGAACAAACATCTGTCGAGATGACCAAAGATATGCAGTCCGAGATCGTTGCTGACTTGGCCGGAGAACCACTACCAGAAACTGCATCAAATACAGTGCCAGAAACTGCTCCAAGATTCAAAGCAACACAGGAACCACAACCGGAAGCAATGCCAAGAAACAAAGGCCCGGTGGTAGAGGAACCAATTGTTGTGAGAAAACCCGTAGCTGGATTTGGCACAGACTTTCCCAATAATCCCCTGCGTGGTGATATGTTTCTAAGAACTGATTTCAAACCCAGTAGACTATTCAAATGGAACGACACCAAGTGGATCGAAATCAACAAGGCCACCACAGATGCTTATACCTATAACGATGCTTATATTCAATATCTAGCAGAAAAATTATTAAGTGGCGAATACGGCATTGACGATCTAAGCGAAGTCGAGCAACAACAGATACAAACTTATATGGGCACCAGATATGCATAGTAATTTTATAACACCACCGGATTATGTCGAAAGCGTCTTGATCATTGGCGCCAGTGACGAAGAAATACAGGCCTGCGCCGAAGCAACAATCAATGCCGACCATTCGTTCAATGTTTATGTTTACCGTGAAGAAATGAACGATCGTGATTGGGTGAACCGTATCATGTTTCGAGTTGACACCATTTTATTACAAGAAGATCAGTTGCAATTCACAGTTCCACGGCCCATTGGATTCGGGCCCAGTTGTGAATTAAAAAATCCACAAGAATATTTTATAAATAAACAATGAGCTATTACGATAAACCAAATTTCAAAAAAGTAGTGGGCAATACTGTTATTGTCCAAAATGAAAACGTAGAAAAAGCCCTACGCAAATTCAAAAAGAAAGTCTTAGAATCTGGACTGCTAAATGAATTGCGCGATCGGGAATTCTATACCAAACCCACAACAAAGCGCAAGCAGGCCAAAAATGCCGCCAAGCGTCGTTGGCAAAAGAAATTAGACAGTCAGGCCTTGCCTAAAAAGATGTACTAATCTTGCCAAAATAGTTGCATATTATATCAAACAGCGTATAATAAATACTTGTGTAGTGCTCAATTCCGAGGCTACATTACAACAGTCATAAACTTGCTTAATAGGAGAAAAACATGACACAATTTTCAATTCACACCCTCGACTTACCACAATTAGCTTCACAGTTGCATCGCCACAGTATTGGCTTTGATCAAATGTTCGACCAGCTAAATCGTACATTTGCCAACAGTAAAGCAGATGGTAATTATCCTCCACATAACGTGGTCAAATTAGATGACACACACTATGCAATTGAACTGGCAGTAGCTGGATTCAACGAGGACGAGATTGATGTTGAGCTAAAGGAAAACGTTCTTACTGTAAAAGGTGAGCGTAAACGTGCAGATGAAACTGAGATTGAATACTTACACAAAGGTATCAGTAACCGAGACTTTACTCGCACATTCCCACTAGCCGAACATATCCAAGTTCGCGGGGCTAAAGTAAAGAATGGCATTTTGGCCATCGCACTAGAACAGGTAATTCCTGAAGAACAAAAGCCCAAGAAAATTGCCATATCATTTGCAAAATAATTGATAGGGTAGTACAATAACAACAAGGGCAAATCTCTGCCCTTGTTCTAATAAATATCTATATGTCAGACACTAAAACAGAAGTAGAAGTTAGACCTCGTATTGCAGTCAAACCCGAATACAAGGAACCTAAAAATTTTAACGTTGTTTACATCAACGACGAAGTTACAACATTTGAATTTGTTGTAGAAACTCTTACTGGTATATTTGGATATGCTAGAGAAGGTGCCGAAGCACTAACAAAACGAGTACACGACGAAGAATCCGCAGTGGTAGCAACACTACCCTACGAGATGGCCGAACAAAAAGGTGTAGAAGTCACGATACTTGCTAGAAGTCATGGATTTCCCCTACAGGTAAAAATAGAATCCGAGTAATGAAGTTTGATCGAGTCTTCATTGATTACTTCAGTGGCAGCCACGGCAATTTTCTAGAGTATTTGTGCAATCGATATTTGTTTGATATTGAAAGCGCAAGATTCAATCCTTTTGAAAAGAACGGTACATCACATGTCAAGACTCCGGCATATCTAGAAGATAGACTAGCCGAAGCAAATCACTATTCCTATCACAATTTGCCCATGCAGTCGACGCCGCAGAGTGCAGTGGTAAGAATAGTCATTGACTTGTTTTATCCGGTTGTGTACAATTCAATTATACGAGGTGGTGCAACCAGTTTAGATATTGAACAATTGGAATTTGATACCTTAGACAAACTCACCGAGGATAAAAACAAACCTTATAGACTCGACATCGTAGAACAATTTGGCATACAACAAAATTATCCGCGAGATAGATTGAGAAATTTGTTTTATGCCAAATTCAACGAACCCCGATTCGGTATCGAGCCAGCATCGGTGCAACGTGATTTTGCACGTCCAACATTTGAAATTCCGCTAACAGCTTTTTATGATTACATAAAATTAAATTCTTATTTAGGCGAGTTATCAAAGTTTGCAGGGAAAATTGGATGGAGTTACAACACAGACCTGTATCCGTTATGGTGCGAGTTTATGAGTAAAAATACCGGCTACCAATCGTATGCAAAATGTCAAAACATAATCGACAAGATTTTAACCAATCAAGATTACACTATAGAATGTAACTTGTTAGAAGAAGCATATATAAATTCTTATATAACATCAACATTCAATATACACAGTGACATAGTTTGTTTCAACGGCGCCTATCCCGATAACACACAAGATATATACAATTTAATCATTAATCAAGTAAGGAGACAACGTGATATTCAACCACATTAAAGAACTCAAAGCCCAAGGTAAACGTATAGGAATTACCTTCTCACAATTTGACTTGCTACATGCCGGACACATTGCCATGTTGGCCGAAGCAAAAAATCATTGCGATTATTTAATTGCCGGCTTACAAACCGACGCATCAATTGATCGGCCGGACAGTAAAAATCCTCCAGTGCAAAGCATTGTGGAACGACAAATACAATTGGGATCGTGCCGTTATGTAGATGAAATTATTGTCTACACCACCGAACAAGACCTAATAGATATATTGCTGACACTGCCAATTGATGTACGTATACTGGGTCGAGAGTACGAAGACACAAACTTTACTGGACGCAATGAAGGTGTTGCAATGCAAATTGAAACAGTGTTCAATAGCCGAGAGCATTCGTTCTCGAGCAGCAACCTGCGTCAACGTGTTGTGGCCGCAGAAAGTCAAAAACTGTTGACTGCTAAAAAATAATGTTAATTTATTTGGATCCAGTACGTCCAAACATGTTTTTGATCAAGGAATCGCTTCTTGGTCGAGTTTATTATTTTGATAACTTTGAACGTGAACATATCATCACTTACGATATTGATGAGTATTTGACCAGTACTGATCCAACAAAAATTGCTGTATTTTACAACAGATTCTACATGAATGAACCTGCAGATAAAATATTTTTTGATCGATATTTTCCGCAGGCAGTAACAGTCAGCAAAATGGTTTTTATTGCACAAACCGAATTACACGGAGAAGATATAAACCCCTATATCAAAGACCATGTGTATGCTATACTTCCCGGGGTGACCAATAACTTTGCAACCGTTCCCGAGATGAAAATAAACATTGCAAATTTTGATATTCAACAGTTTGATAAATTTTTTGTATCTACACGACAAGGATTAGTAGATAAAATAAACTGTTATAAAAATATCATAATCAAATCGCCCTGGATAGAGTCTGTGGCCAACATGTACAAACAGTTACCCGATGTTGTTGATAGTATCAACTATCGTGACTCCAAGCCGTTGTATTTTGATGTATTATTGGGATCGTATAAACAACATCGAGACTTTGTGTATCACTGGATCAACAAAAATAATCTAAGCGAAAAATGTCTTGTCAATTATGGAGTAAACAAAGAGGGATTTATATACGAGCCCGGCACAGTAATTGATCAAGACGATTTAGATTCGGGATTTGACCATTCGGTTCTACCGGTAAGTTATCATGGCATCAAATGCCATTTGAGTATTATCATTCCGGTCAGCATCTACAACCAAACTGCATATTCATTGATAGCCGAAACACGAGCCGATAATAATATTTCTTTTTTTACAGAAAAAGTAATCAAGCCCATTATTGCACGAAGACTGTTTGTGGTAATTTCTGGATATAGATATTTAGAAAACCTTAGAATTTTGGGATTCAAAACATTTGACGGCATCATTGACGAAAGCTACGATTTAATTGAAGATTCACAACAGCGTTGGACCCAAGCCATGCAACAGGTAGAATACTTGTGCACACAAGACCAACAAACTGTATTGACAAAGATACACGATGTAGTGGAGCATAACTATCAATTGATAATGGAAAGCAACTGGGAAAACACAACAATATCATTGATTCATACCAAAATAAATCAAATTTGTTGACAACAATTGAATAATATTATATAATACTGCTATGGACATAATGCTTGATATAGAAACACTAGGTACTTGCCCGGATTGTGTGGTGCTTACTTTAGGTGCGGTTAAATTCAATCCCTACACCCGAGAAGACATAGCCGGGGGCATTTACTGCAAACCCGACGTTGATGATCAAATTGTTCGCGGACGAATTGTACGTGAAGACACCATGCAATGGTGGTTGGATCAAGCCGAAGCAGTTAGAGAAGAAGCCCTGGGCATGGAAGATCGTATTCCGGTAACTCAAATGCTACAAGAGCTTAATCGATTCCTAGTCGGAGTCAAAAACATTTGGGCACAAGGTACAGTATTTGATATTGGTATTCTCGAGCACTTGTACAAACAATATGACATGACTCCCAATTGGCAGTACTGGCAAATTTGTGACAGTCGTACCCTGTTCAAGGTACATGGTGATCCAAGGGTAAAAGGCAAAGAAGGGCTACACAACGCCCTAGAGGACTGTGTAAGCCAAGCCCAAGCAGTTCAACATATATTTTGTGAATTAGGAATAGAAAAATAATGCAATATCTAGAACGCATGCCAAGAAGCCTGGCCAAGGTTATCAGTTGGCGAATACTAATGATTATACAATACTTTGTTATTGGATATGCAATTACCGGTAGCGTATCATTTGGAGCTGGCCTAGCCGGAGTTACCACAGTGGTCAACAGTGTAATATACTTTTGCCATGAACGCATATGGAACCGCAGCCAATGGGGCAAACAAATAGCAAGCGATGCCGAGTAAAGATCATTATGGTTACTATACTGTTGGCGACTATAAAACCTACAGTAAATTAGATGCTATTTTAAAACACGATGCCAGTGGAACTATACCCCAGTGGCATTTTAACGATGAGGTATTTTCTTCAACCAATTGGCAACTAGAACCTGCCGAGTCGTTGTTGGAACTGTATCGACAACGGGCACAACGCATACGAGATCAATACGATTATCTAGTGTTGTTTTACAGTGGCGGTGCTGACAGTACAAATATATTGCAGACTTTTATCAATAACGACATCAAACTAGACGAAATAGCACAATTTTACAGTCTAGAAGGCGATGGCGGCGATGTAGATGCCAACTTCAATAGCGAAGTTGTACAGGTGGCAATACCGTGGAGCCAAAAGATTACCCAGCAACACACACATATACGACACAGGGTAATAGATCAATCGCGTTTGATTGACGACATATACAACATGCCCGAGATTAAATTTGATTTTATATATCAACAAAATACTTGCATAAGTCCCAACAATTTTAGTCGTGTTTATCTACGCAAGGTCGTAAAAGATTACGCAGATATTATTGCCAGTGGCAAACGTTTGTGTTTTATATGGGGCGCAGAAAAACCTCGTTTGTCTGTGATCAACGGACGATATGCTGTAAGATTCCAAGACATGGTTGATAATTGTGTAAGCCCACTGATACAACAACAAGACTTTCCGGGATGGTATGACGAATTATTTTATTGGAGTCCTGATTTTACACAGGGTTTGGTCAAGCAAGCTCACGTGGTCAAAAAGGCACTGCACACCTTGCCGTTAAACGACATCAACTTTACACAAGACCACAGTCCGTTTGGATCTGTGTTTAGAAATAATACCAATTGGAATTTGACCAATCACGGACTACATCAAGTAATTTATCCGGGATGGGATATTACTACATTCAGTGTGGGAAAGAAACGTAGTCCTATATTGAGCCTGCGCGATAGTTGGTACTTGAACAACACCACAACAAGCAGTCAACGATTCTTGGCCGGCGTAAATGAATTTGACTCGATACTGAGTCGAGTCAAAAATGGTTTTTGGAAAAACGAAAGTAATTTAATGGCCGGAGTTAAAGGATGTTTAACCCCGCCCTACTTTATTGAATAGTCTGAATAGACTCGATCAATCCGGCCGGAAGCTGAGTTTTGAAATAGTCATATACCGGCTGGGTTAGAGCTTTATAACGAGCAACTTCGGCATCGTCCCACTCAATGACCGGAATTCCTTCTTGGACACAACGTGCCATTGCTTGGTCACCGTCATCTAAACTTTCTTGACGTTCGCTTTCGGCAGCTTCTAAAGCCGCTTCTTGCATCCAACCTTGCATTTCTGGACTCAGCGATTGCCAAACTTGTTCGTTAATGATGATGGCAGTTAAAAATAAGCTGTGTTTGCTGTTTGTAACAACACGAGCAACTTTATCTACATCGGTACGGAAGTAACGAGCCCAAGTGTTTTCACCAATGTCAACTGTGCCATCACGCAGTGCTTGAGTTGTTTTGTAAATTGGAACATTGACCGGGTTAGCACCTAGTTCGGTGAATGTTTGCTTGGCAGCACGGCTACTGCTGGTTCGAATGTTTTGTCCTTTGATGCTGTCTACGCTAACTGGCTCGTTGCCAACAATCATGCGGAAACCGCCCGAATATGTAAATGCCAGGCCTCGAATGTTTGACTTCTTGGCCAAATCACCCAACATACCTAGACCAATTTCACTGTCTAACACCTTGGCAGCGTGATCGTGGTCACGAAATAAAAACGGTAATTCCAACACATTCAATTGATCGTTGTAGTGGCCCAATGTAGTGTTATACATTTGGCTCATTTCTACAACACCGTCGTTTACCAAACTGGCAAATTGTACACCTTCTACAGTATCAACTTGCTCGGCGCTCATGTACTTGTCGACGTATTCGTCAGCACCTAAAATTTCAATTTCAATTTGTCCTTGACTTTTTTCATTGACTTTTTTTGCAAATATATTGGCCGAGCGCAAGAATAAATCGTATGGCACATGGGCTAGAACCCAACGTAAACGAATTGGTTGTTTCATGGTATTTCCTTTTAGATACAGTAGTTGTTAGTGTATTTATAGTTAATAGTTGTTAGTGTATTTATAGTTAATAGTTGTTATTGCATTTAAGTTCTATTAACGTTTAATTATTTTACCAAATTTCTTAAATAATAAATAAGGGGCTTTGGGAAATGGATCCATTAACACTGTTTGCCCTTGCTAATGGTGCAGTTCAAGCCATTAAAAAGGGGTGTCAATTATACAAAGACATCAAGGGAGCGGCTGGCGATGTCAAGTCCGTACTCAAAGACCTTGACGATCAGTTCAGCAAAGCACACAAAGACAAGCCGCCCACTCCCGAACAACGCAAACAGTACATAGAAGAAAAGAATCGTGTGGTTGAACTCAACAAAAAGGGTGGCGAGACCGACGACATCTATGCCGAGATAGGCGAAAAGCTGGGCGAATTCTTTGACAACTACCACAAGTGCCGAACTATCCTTGCCGAAGAAGAAAAACACAGCAAAGACGAGTTATACACCGGTGATGCCAGTCTAGGTAAGCGTGCACTACAACGTGTGCTAATGAAAAAGAAATTGGAACAGATGCAGGTGGACCTGCGTGAAACTGTGGTATATCAAAGCCCGCCTGAACTGGGAGCGTTATGGACCGACGTCAACAAAATGATGGAGGAACTGGGCAAACAACAAGAAGTTCATTTACAAAGAAAAGTTCGCGCCGAAGCAAGTGCTGCTCGACGTCATGCTCGATTCATGGCACAACTCAAGGCCGATGCTTACATTGGTGGATTCTTTTTGTTCTTGCTATTGTTTACTGGAGCATTAATGGCCGTGATTGCACACGATGCCGAACGTAGACACCCCGAATGGAAAAGTGACAGTGCACGAGCCACATTGGAAATTATACGCAAACAGGAAATTGCTAGAGTGCTAGAAGAAGCAAATACCAGAGCAGACATACGATATAGACAACTAAAGGATGCATCAGCTGTGCACGTGAAAGTAGATGACAGTGAGAGCGATTAACGCAGCCAGTGCCCCAATACCAATAAAAAAGGCAAATACCTTACCTGCCCCAATCTCGTGGAGCAATTCTATGAACTCGGTTGTTTTCATTATTATATGAGTTCCTTTCTAATTAGTATTTAAATATATAGGGGATAGGATTAAATACTAGCATATGAGCTGGTTCAATCGAAAGCCCCGTCCCAAAAATCCCCCGCAACACCTTTCCGCAAAAAATCTTACGCCTGCTACTGAACGTAGAATGAAGCAAGCCAAGGATCAAGTACGAACTCCCAAGGAGACCAAAGATGATAAATGAACGTATGCTACACAAAATGTATCAACAGTGGTGCAGTGGCCGAGATAATGTAGTACAGGACTGGAGCTACTTTGTGGAGTTTGCTGCAAAGCAAACCGAAATTCCCGCAAACGAAATGGCCATGTTACTACAACGGTGTGATTGGTTCCGTTGGATCGCCGAAGACAAATAACTAGCAGTTAAATCCTTATTGGCACAGTGTAAATACTAGTGCATTTTATAGACATATAAAAATAACAATAAGGAGCTAAAAATGCGTAATGTTTTTTCGAAGGCCATTGTGGCCTTATCGTTCATTGTCGCCGCGATATCGGCACAAGCCCAAATCACAACAGAAGAATTCAGTTTTAACCAAGTGTTTGATGTGCAATGGTATATTTCCAATGGCACATTGAATGCGTCGGGTTTCAACTATCTATTTGCAAGTCAGCCCACAAATGCTCGACTAACACAACAACAAGTTGCTGCTTATGTGTCAGCTGGTGATTACTTGCAGTTTTTTAACAGTACAACCAATCCAGGCACATATGGTCTAGCAGTATACAACAATGGCACACAGGTACGTGTGATTGACAATACTGGTACTTTTTCAGCCTTGGCCAATGGAGCTATATTTTATAACGGTGCTGGTATGTGGGGCACATTGTTTACCACAGGACAGGGTTATAGCCTAGGTGGTAGTGCATCATTTACCAATGTTGTACAAAACCCTACAAGCACACAATTGTCCAACTATGTTCCTGCAACAACATTGCCATTGTCAAGTGGTCAAACTGCGGCGCAAGCCAATGCAAATAATAACACGCCAAGTCCACCTACTCCACAGAGTTCGGTAACTACCACTGCAACCAATTCAGTGACTACTACAGGTGCTACAACCACAGTAACCGCAGTGGTCAATGGTGCTCCGGCAGTTAGCGCTGTAGTCGCTTATGGCAAGCAACAGGCCGCTACCACAATCAATATTGACAAGAACACAGTGGTTACCACAGTGGTTCCAGTAACAACCACTGTAACTGCTACAACACCCATCACAACAACTACTACCACAACACCTACAACAGTTACAACATACAGTGATAATTCTACAACAACATCTGTAGGAGCCGCAACAGTTACTACCAATACTGTAAATCAAGTGGTTACAACCACAAGCCAAACTGTTACGGCATCTAGTGCAACTACAGATCAAATGTATTCAACACGTATTGACATGTATGCACAAATGCGTCAACAAAGTGATGACATCAACCATGCAGTCAACAGTGATCCATTTACACGTACAGTTATCACAAATGGTAAAATCACAATGCGTAATGGCACCGATACCGATGTATATGTAAACGACATGATGATGAAAACTGGCACAAACGGTTACAACACCACTGCACACATACAAGGTGTTGGCATGGAGCGTTTGGAAAGCCCTACACTGTTGATAGGATGGCAGTATAATCATGCCGACAACAACATGGCGCTTGGTGATAACACAGCCAGTGGTAACTTTGTCAAAGACATGATCGATATCTATGCAGTCAAATCTATTGACAATTGGTTGTTGAAATTTGATTATGGTGCAAGTGTAAACAACTACACAGCAACACACACCTTGGCTGAATTGAATCTGGTTAATTCGGGCACATACAAGGGAACTGAAGAATGGTTTGGTGCTAGAGTTTATACTCCCGACTACTACGGCATTCGTGTATTTGCGGGAGACCGTGCAACTTATACCAACACCGGCGCGGTCAACGAAACTGGTAGTGCGCTAGGTGCTGCCGGTTTTGCCGCAAACCGTAATGTGGCTTATGTTGGCGAAGGCGGAGTTGTTGTCAACACACCCGTCAGCAAGAACTGGGCCATCAATGAAGAGATAAGTAAGGATAGCAAGGATGTTGTCCGTGCCAGTGCAAGCCTAAGTTACAAGACAACCACCAACAGTAGCGTATTGATCAAGGCAATTGGTCAAGCACAACGAGTTGACTCACAGTGGCAACACAGTAACTTTGCACAAGCGGAGTTTAGACTTAACTTTTAAATGAAACAACCAAGTAAATTACTTGTAGGGGTAACAACGGCTGCGGCCCTTGCTGCCCCTTTTGTTCCCAAAACAGTCAATATCACAATTGGCGATGTAACACCAATAGTTGCCGAAGCAAAAAGTTGCGCCCTAATCAGTACCATAATAGATGATCGTGGACGACGTTTCTGTGAATATAGATGCGGCACACAATTGAGAATCATGCCCGAATCTGCGGGTGCATGTGAAAAATCAATCAACGAAAAACTGATCAAATAAATATCTTAAAGGAGCCACTATGCGTCAATTAGCAGTGGTGTCGATATTAATCCTAATCAGCTTAGTAGCACACGCCCGAGAACCATTCAAAAGTAAAAAGCCTGTATTATGTGCAGACCCCAAAACAGTAATCGAGGGATTAACACAGGACTCAAATGAACAACCATTTTGGACCGGTATATCAAGCGACAATAACAAATATATATTATTCACCAACACCAAAACTCGAACTTGGAGCTTGGTCGAATACAATGATAAAATTGCATGTGTTTTGGGTGTGGGCGAAAAAAGCGTTCAAATATTTTTAGGTCCCGGAGTTTAGTTTGGAATGCAAATTTTTAAGTCATGGCCTTGCATTAAGCTATGACCAAATTGTTCGCCCGTGTTGTGCGTTTACTTCAACAACCGAGTGGAACGCAAACAATCATTTAAGTCAAGTTGATTTAACAACTTGGCACAACTCCAAACAGATAATAAAATTAAAAGACCAACTTGAAAAAGAAATTTGGCCCGACGAATGCGTAAAATGCAAGAACAACGAAAAAAATAATAACAGTGCCAGTGTGCGTTTAGGCGGAGCCAATGCGTATAAAAATTACAAACACCATGATATTACACTGGAGATTAGACCCGGAAGTGTTTGTAATTTTGCTTGCCAAACTTGTTGGCCTTCGGCAAGCAGTCGAGTTCGAGATTTTTATCGCAAAGCAAATCTTCAATCCAACATTCCAATTATCAGCAACTCGTTAAACAATTTTGATTTTTTATTGCCGATCAAGGATCAAATAAAAGACATTGTTGTGCTAGGCGGCGAGCCGTTTTATGACAAGAATTGTCTAAAGTTTTTTGAATGGATGGTGCCCTATAATTTTAAAAGTAATCTTTTGATTTTTACCAATGGATCATACATTGATTATAACTTTATAAAAAATTATCCCGGAACACTTACACTGGTGTTCAGTATGGATGCTGTTGGAAAGCCTGCAGAATATATCAGATACGGAACCGAGTGGGACGTTGTATTAGAAAATTTTAATCGATGTAAACAGTTTGATAATGTAAAATTACGAGTTAATATCACTCTCAGCACATACAACTATTTTTATCTAGCCGAATTGATATCGTTGTTGATTTCTGATTGGCCCGAGGTAGTTACGTTTGGATTTGCCAGTGCCGGCGAAAATGTGCACACCAAATACATGGACGAATCTTTAATACCAATGGATTGTAGATTGCCTGTGATAAATTCTCTAGTAGACTGTTTAAAAATATTAGAAGATGCCGATATCGAATCCGGACAACGATCACATGTGTCTAATGCTGTTGATTCAATTATAACTAATTTAAAAACTGCCGAGTGGGACAAGAACAAGTTTGAAAAATTTAAAAACTTTGTATCAACAATGGATCAAGCAAAAAATATAAACATCAAAGACTATTGTCCCGAGGTTGCCGAAATGTTCTTGCTCAAATAGGGCCACAGATTATTAAATGAATCGTAATTTTTATCTGTGCTCAAATACTGTAAAAGTGATTGGTCGTTCATGGCTATCAGTTGTTTAGATATAGTGCTATCTAAGATTTGACCAATTGCCGATTCCAATGGCAACCGCAACATCAACTTAAATAACTCGATGTTGCGTAACGGAGTAAAGGTCAAGGTATTTCCCAAATGCCAATGTTGCCAATCATTTAAATTGATATCGCATAATTGATAAAAGAGTTTTGATTTATCTTTTGCAATATCGTTTGATTCTTTGCTTAATATCTGCTGGTTAAAAATTGCCAAATGCTTGTCTTTTGAAAAATATTTTTGATGTAGACTGGGACGATCCAAGAGATTTATTATATTAGTTCCGTGATGCATTAAAAATAAATTTGCAGTAGTTGGAGATCTCAATAAGAATTCGTCACCGGGTGCACCACTGGTCAGCAAGGTTGGAGCACGCCAATGATGCAGTTGGCTATATCCCCAGTATTGCTCAACTATCGTATTACGATTAAGACACCAAAATTCATCGTATTCAAAATAATTGCCATCGACCAATTTATAATCTTTGGTGATCTTTTTGACAAAACTGTAAACCAGCATACTGTCAACTCCGCCAGATAAGAATACCTTAACGGGTAATTTATTGTGACTTAGAAAACGATATACGTCTTGGTACAAGATATTGTATAACTGTTGCACAACTGCATCTTGGGATAGTGTATCCGTATCGATATCGCCAACGGCATCAAATTTGTATTCTGAAATCTTTAAATTTTTATCTATCGAAACAATCTTGTCGCTCCAAACTGTTGATTCCAATTTGGATAAGTTTGTGATAGCAAAATCTGTTTGCGAATAGTAAATTGGAAAACTTCTATCTCGACTGTTTTTTATAGTAACCGAATAGTTGGATTTATCAAACTGGAATAAACAAAAATTGCCCGCGAACGTGGGCAGTTGTTGGTCAACAATGGTATCCAATTGATCTGCCAAATTGGATTCAATTGTGTATCCTTTGTATACAAGTACATTTTCGTCAGTTTCTTTTACGCTCCAACCTTGATCGACATTGAGGTATAGATCATTGAAATAAAAAGAAACAGGAAAATTATTGTCTTGGGTTTTTGAGAGTTTGAAAAACATCAAGTATTTAATTGTTAGTATACCGCTTCTTTTTTTCTTGTTCCAGTAATAATATTGTAATATAATGAATCATAAATAAATTTAACCGGGCACAACGATAGAGTGCACTCTGGAACTCGTAACCAGAAACAAGGATCTTCGGATCCTTTTTTTTGTGTAATACAACTGTAATATTATTCCCGTATAATATCTGTAAATACTGTATGAAGACTTATCGCAGTATTTTTATATCAGATGTGCATCTCGGTACCAAAGACTGCAAAGCCGAAGCCCTAAACAATTTTCTCAAGCACAACACCTGTGAAACACTTTACATGGTGGGCGATATAATCGACGCTTGGAAGATGCAACAAAATAGACTGCGCTGGAAACAAAGCCATACCAACGTAGTTAGACGTGTACTGGGGCATGCCAAGCGTGGTACTAGGGTTGTTTATGTTGCTGGCAATCATGATGAATTTTTGCGACCCATGATACCGTATGGTGCCAGTTTTGGTACCGTGGAAATTTGTAACATGATCGAACACGTTGGCGCTGATGGCAAGCACTACCTTGTGGTACATGGTGACTTGTTTGATGGTATTACTAGACTTGCTCCATGGCTCAGTTTCTTGGGCGACAAAGCCTATGATTTTATACTGGGCATCAACAGTAGATTCAATTGGATACGACATCGTTTG
>Ga0007809_10000376_pt1 | contig 18460 bp, 17 predicted proteins | sample CryBogCBE02Aug07_FD_60383 | JGI IMG/M metagenome (GOLD analysis project Ga0007809, IMG submission 60383) | Freshwater microbial communities from Crystal Bog, Wisconsin, USA - CBE02Aug07 | ecosystem: Environmental > Aquatic > Freshwater > Lake | place: Crystal Bog, Wisconsin, USA | collected...
TCGGGGGTTCCGGCAATGACACCATTGTGGGCAATGGATCCTCCAGTCTTGTCGGCGGTTCTGGGGCCAATACCTACGTTGTTTCCAGCGCAACGGATAAGATCACCGATACTGGTTCGGGTAGTGTCATCCGCAGCTCGATTGGCTTTAACCTGGCCTCCTCGCCGGTGAGCGGGGTGAACAACCTCGTCTACACCGGCAGCGGGAATGTCTTGCTCGGCGGCAACTCCGCATCCAACTCCATTTCGGGAGGCGCCGGCAACGATACCCTTGCCGATGGCGGAGGGGGAACAGACACCCTGGTGGGAGGCGGAGGCACGAACACCTATATCGTTTCCAGCACTGCAAATTTGATCACCGATTCCGGTTCCGGCAGTGTCATCCGTAGCTCTGTCGGCTTCAACCTTGGTTCGTCGCTCGTGAGCGGGGTCAATAGACTCTTCTACACGGGAAGCAGTGGGGCCTCCCTTGCAGGCAGTTCCTCATCGGATTCCATCGTCGGCGGCGCCGGTAACGATACGCTCTGGGATGGAGGCGGAGGCTCAGACACCCTTGTCGGAGGAGCGGGTGCCAATACCTACATTGTCACGAGCGCTGCAAATCGGATTAGTGACTCTGGTTCCGGCAGCGTGATTCGCACGGCTCTTTCCTCGTTTAGCCTAGCCTCCACGCTGATAAGTGGTGTTAACAGCCTCGTCTACACGGGCACAGGCGGCGCATCTCTTGTCGGAAATGCCAATGCAAACCTCCTCGATGCATCCGGTGCATCAAGCGGGGTTTCTCTCAACGGAGGAGCCGGTAAGGATACCCTGCTCGGAGGTTCCGGTAACGACACCATCATCGGCAACGGGGCTTCCAGCCTTGTCGGAGGAGCGGGTGCCAATACCTACATCGTTTCCAGCGCAACGGATAAGATCACCGATACAGGTTCGGGTAGTGTCATCCGCAGCTCGATCGGCTTTAATCTGGCCTCCTCCCTGGTGAGCGGGGTGAACAACCTCGTCTATACCGGCAGCGGGAATGTTTCGCTCGGAGGCAACTCCGCATCCAACTCCATTTTCGGGAGCACAGGCAAGGACACCATCCAGGGATGGTCCGGAACCGCGGCTTCCAACACGGCAAGTGATACCCTCACCGGAGGAGCCGGGGCCGACAGCTTCATCCTGTCTGCGGCAGGCCAGACCGACAATGCCTACGGCAATGGATCGGGTGCGGTTGCCAGCATCACCGATTTCCAATGCGGATCCACCGGTGACAAGCTGGTGCTTCACAACTTCGGGACCGGTCATGCCGGAAGTGCCGGGTATCAGACCCTTTCCGGAGGCGCCGGGATTCTGGATGTTTACACCTATCAGGGAACCGATTCGAACCATCTGGTGGCCCATGTGACGCTCGCCTCCGGGACCTTTAGCTGGGCCGCAAACGCCAGCTTTGTGTAAGGGCTGAGTGTTCTTTCTCAGAACACTTCCCATTCTTTAGGGCCGTTGCATCCGGCCTCATTCCGAAGTCTTGTTCGGCTTTCAGGCTTCAAATCCCAAAGGATTTGCGAGGCCAGGGAACGCTGCATTCCCGAACTTGGTTCATCCTTCATAATTCAAAATTCATCCTTTAGTCTTTCTCCATGTCCTCCGCTCCCGACTCGACTCTCCTGCTTGGCCATTCGCCCGATCCTGATGATGCCTTCATGTTCTACGCGATGGCCGCCGAGAAGATCGACCTGATGGGTTACAAGTTTGAGCACATCCTTCAGGACATCCAGACCCTGAACGAGCGTGCCATGCGCGGCGAGCTTCACCTCTCGGCCGTCTCGATCCACGCCTACTCCCACCTGCTCGACAAGTATGCCCTGCTCCCCTGCGGCGCAAGCATGGGTGACGGCTACGGACCGATGTTCGTTGTCCTGAAGGGCCAAGGCCCCGCAGCCGATGCCTCGCTGGAAGATAAGAAAGCCTGGCTTCACTCGAAGAAGATCGCCGTCCCCGGCCTCATGACGAGTGCTTACCTGAGCGCCCAGCTTTTCCTCGGGAACGCGTTCAACCACACGGTGGTTCCCTTTGACGAAATCTTCGACGCGATCCGCTCGGGCTCGGTCGATGTCGGCCTCATCATCCACGAGGGGCAGCTCACCTATGCCAATGAGGGCTTCGAGAAAGTCGCCGACATGGGCGAGTGGTTCAAGGCCGAGACCGGGCTTCCCCTGCCGCTCGGGGGGAATGTGATCCGGAAGGACTTCACCCCCGAGCAACGGACCGAACTCAACATCATCATGAAGGAGAGCATCCGCTACGGCCTGGAGCACCGGTCGGCCGCCGTCAACCACAGCATGGCCCATGCGCGCGGCATGGAGGTCCCGCTTGCCGACGAATTCATCGGGATGTATGTGAACGAGTACACGCTCGACTACGGCGAGAAGGGACGCGCGGCGATCCGCGAATTTCTGGGCCGTGCGGCCGACCGCGGCCTCGTCCCCCGTCTCGATAAGCTCGAGTTCGTGAGCTGACCCGCGCGCGATGAAACTCCTCGTCATCGGATCCGGAGGCCGCGAGCACGCGCTCGTCTGGAAACTCTCGCAAAGCCCCCGCGTCACCTCGATCCTCTGCACCCCGGGCAACGCCGGCACCGCCCAGCTTGCGGTGAACCACGCGGTGGCCGCCACGGACCTCGACGGCCTCGTGGCCCTGGCCAAAAACGAGCAGGTGGATCTCACGATTGTCGGCCCCGACGATCCGCTCGCGGCGGGCATCGTCGACCGGTTCCGCGAGGCGGGACTGCGCGTCTTCGGCCCGACCGCTTCGGCCGCGCGGCTGGAGGCCTCCAAGTCGTTCGCGAAGGATTTCATGGTCCGCCACGGCATCCCGACGGCGGGATCGGCGACCTTCACCGACCCGCAGGCCGCCCTGGCCCACTGCGCCGCCTCGCGCTACCCGCTCGTCGTGAAGGCCGACGGCCTTGCACTGGGTAAGGGGGTCGTGATCGCACGGACGCGCGGCGATGCCGAGCAAGCGGTGCGCGAGGCCATGATCGATAAGGTCTTCGGATCCGCCGGCGACACCGTGGTGATCGAGGAGTTCCTGACCGGCCCGGAGTGTTCGATCCACGCGCTGGTGGACGGTTCCGCCTACTCCCTCTTTCCCGATGCGAAGGATCACAAGCGGGCGCTCGATGGCGACCAGGGACTCAACACCGGCGGCATGGGGACCATCAGCCCATCCCGCGAGGTTGACGCCCCGATGCAGACACGGATCCGCGCCGAGATCCTCGATCCCTTCCTGCAGGGACTCAAGGCCGATGGCCTGGAATTCTCGGGAATGCTTTTTCCCGGGCTGATGATGACGCCCGGCGGCCCGAAGGTGCTGGAGTTCAACTGCCGCTTCGGCGATCCAGAGACACAGTCCCTGATGCGCCGGCTTAAGAGCGATCTGCTCGATCTTATCGAGGCGACGATCGACGGGAAGCTCACCTTGGCGACCCCAGAGTGGGACCACCGCGCGGCGGTCTGCATCGTGCTGGCTTCGGGCGGCTATCCCGGCCCCATCGAGAAGGGGAAGGAGATCTCCGGCCTTGCGGAAGCGGCTTCCTCGGATCCCGATGTGGTGGTCTTCCATGCGGGGACGGCGCTCAAGGATGGCAAGGTCGTCACCTCGGGTGGCCGCGTCCTCGGAGTCACTGCACTCGGTGCCACGCTGGACGAGGCACGCGCCAAGGCTTACATCGCCGCCGATCTGATTCGCTTCGAGGGAAAACAACTCCGGCGCGACATCGGGGCGGCAAAGGCCTGATTTCAAAGGGGCGATGATTCCATGAATGTCGGACTCGCCCAGATCAACACGACGGTCGGCGACTTCGGCGGCAACACCGCGCTGATCCTCGCGGCCTATCGGAAGCTTGTTGCCGAAGGCGCTGAGCTCATCGTCACGCCCGAGTTGTCGATCTCCGGTTATCCTCCGCTTGATCTGATTTTTGCCGGGGAATTCGTCGAGCGGAACCTCGCGGCACTGCGGGAGATCCACGCACAGGTGGGCGAGGTGCCGTTGCTCGTCGGATTCATCGATCGGAATGACTCCGGCCAGGGGAAGCCCTTCCACAATGCCGCCGCATTCTTGCGGAAGGGACACGATCCCATCGTCATCCACAAGCGCCTGCTACCCACCTATGATGTCTTCGACGAGGCGCGGTACTTTGAGCCGGGTTCATCCCGGGAGCCGATCTCCTTTGGAGGGAAAAAGATCGGCGTGACGATCTGCGAGGATCTTTGGACTCCGGAGTATCTCCCCGGTCCCCTCTACAGGTTCGACCCCCCCGGAGATCTTGTTGCCAAGGGAGCGGATCTGCTGGTCAACCTCAGCGCTTCGCCTTTCCAATACGGCAAGCCCGTGCGCCGGCTGCAGATGCTGGAGTCCCAGGCCAAGCGTCTTCACATTCCCATCTACTATTGCAACTCGGTCGGCGGTAATGACCAGCTGGTCTTCGATGGCCACTCGCTGGTTCTGTCCGGCGACGGCACCCGTTCGCGTGAGTTGACTGGCTTCGCGGAGGAGTTGGTTGTGATCGGGGAACCATCCGCCCCCTATTTTCCGGACCATCGGGATGACCTTTGGGAGCTCTACCATGCCCTCGTCCTCGGTCTCCGCGACTATTTCCGCAAATGCGGGTTCAAGAGCGCGGTGCTGGGACTGAGCGGCGGCATCGACTCGGCACTGACGGCCGTCCTCGCCGTCGAGGCACTCGGGAAAGAGAACGTTATCGGGGCAGCCATGCCCGGGCCTTACTCCTCGGAGGGGAGCATTAGGGACGCGCATCTGCTGGCAAAAACCCTTGGTATACAGTGTCTTGAGCTGCCAATCAAGGAAAGCTTCGAGGTAATGCGGGCCGGACTCAAGATCGTCTTTGGTCACCGCCCCGAGGACGCCACCGAGGAAAACCTCCAGGCCCGTCTGCGCGGCGTCACCATGATGGCCCTCTCCAATAAGTTCGGAAGCCTCCTCCTGACCACAGGCAACAAGAGCGAGCTGGCCGTCGGCTACTGCACGCTCTACGGCGACATGTGCGGGGGCCTTGCCGTGATCTCCGACCTTCCCAAGACGCTTGTCTACGCCCTCTCGCGCTGGATCAACCGTGATCGCGAGATCATTCCCTCCTCGACGATCGAGAAGCCGCCGAGCGCCGAACTGCGTCCCGACCAGACCGATCAGGATACGCTTCCCCCCTACGACCTGCTCGATGCGATTCTCGCACTCTATGTGGAAGAGAACCTTCCGGTGCGCGAGATCGTGGCGCGAGGCTACGAAGAGGCGTTGGTGCGGCGCATCACTACGCTCGTCGACCGGAACGAGTACAAGCGCAAGCAGGCCGCTCCGGGACTCAAGGTGACCGGACGCGCCTTCGGCATGGGCCGCCGCCTGCCACTGGCCCAGCGCTACACTCCGTAGACCAAGAAAATCGGCTTCTATTCTGCGCGTACACAGGCTGCGAGAACCCATGAAGATCCCATGCCGTTTCGCTCGCGGAATCCGTGCCGTAGGTGCGCTCCTTATCTGCCTCGCATCCGCATGGGCCGATGACGCGCCGAAGCTTTTCTACCCCATCAACATTCTTGCCCAGCCGAAGATCACCGGCGATTGGGGCGGGATGCGTGACCGCGCCATCACCAACGGCGTGAGCATCACCGGGCAGTCGGTGAACGACATGCTCTGGAACACAACCGGAGGCATCTCGACGGGCAGTGCCTGCGCGGGGCTTTTCCAGTTCGGCGTGACGGTCGACACGGCCAAGACGATCGGTCTCGAGGGAGGGACCTTCAAAAACACCTGGCTCTGGCTCTACGGACGCAACCCCTCCTCCTATGTGGGCGATGCCTACGGCGTGAGCGGCATCGCGGCCAACCCCGCCTTCAGGGCCTACGAGCTCTGGTATCAGCAGAACCTCTGGAACGACGCCTTTTCGCTGCGCGGCGGTTTGCTCGGCCTCGACGCGGAGTTTGCCCTGTCGCCCACCTCGGCTCTCTTTGTGAACGGCTCCTTCGGCTTCCCGAACTTTCTCTCCCAGAATCTCGTCAACGGCGGGCCCGAGTATCCGATGGCGACGCCCGGTCTGAGGCTGGCCCTGAAGCCCCTCTCCTGGCTGACCTTGCGCAGCGCCCTGACCCAGGCAAATCCCTTCTCGCAGGCGCAGAATCTGCACAATTTCAATTGGAACTTCGGTCCCTCCGGTGGACTGCTTTCCATCACGGAGGCCGAAGCCGACTGGGATTCCCTGCTCAAGGACAGGCACCTCCCTGGCGCCGCCAAGGCCGGCTTCTGGATCCAGAACGGCCCCTCTCCCACCCTTCCCGAGGATTGGGCTTTCGGTGCTCCCGGAACCCTTGGGTATTGCTCCGGATGCTACGGCATCATCGACCAGCTCCTCTATCGCGCACCCTCCGCCTTAAGCGGCAAAAATCCCGTGTCGTGCAAAGGTTCTTCTTCCGCCGATGACAGCGCCCCCGTGCAGGGCTTGAGCTCGTACGCCCGGATCGGGTTCTCGCCGCAACCGGCAAGCACCCTGTGTCTCTCCGTCGACGGCGGACTCGTTTACACCGGATTGATTCCGGGGCGGACCGAGGATCAGCTCGGTGCCGGCTTCGCGTACGGGCAACTCGGCAGCGGCTACAGCGGCCTGGGCATTTCCCAAGGTATTCAAGACCCCTTCTACTCCGCCGTCGCCGAGCTGACCTACTCGATCCAGCTCGCTCCCGCCGTGAAGCTCCAGCCCGACCTTCAGTATGTCATCCGCCCGAACGGATCCGCGCAGTACGGCAATGCCCTCGTCGCGGGATTCCGTGCCATCGTCGATTTCTGAGGCGCCTTGACCGCCTCGCTCCCGCGCCCCCATCCTCTCACTCCATGGATCCCCAGTCCCTCCAGGCCGTCCTCGGACAGGCGCAGGCGTTCTTTGCGTCGAAGGGACTCCGCTTCACCAAGCAGCGCGAGGCCCTCGTCTCGCTGATCTTCCGCAACGACGAGCATTTCCGCCCGGAGGATCTCCTCCCCAAGCTCGGCAAGGGGAACGCCGCCTCACGCGCCACGATCTACCGCACCATCGCCCTGCTGGTGGAGAGCGGCATGCTCCGCGAGATTTCGCTCGGCGGCGGCGAGCGGCTCTACGATCCGAACTTCCTCCGCAGCCCCCATCACAATCACCTCATCTGCGTCGACTGCCGCGCGATCATCGAGTTCGAGGATCCGAACATCGATGTCATGCAGAACTGCATCACGCACCGGCTCGGATTCTCCCCCACGCAGAAGGCCCTCCGCATCGAGGGAAGCTGCGACCGCCTCCGCCTGCTCGGCACCTGCCCGAACCACAAGGGGAAGAAGAAGCCCTCCCGTTCCCCCCGCCGGTAGGCCGGGCGGCATTTCTACAGAGAGATTGACTCTGGAGATCTATTGAGATTGAATCTCAATCTCTCTCCCTGTTCTGCGTCCATGCCCTTTCTTTCCCATCTCAAGCCCGGGCAGGGTGCGCGCATCCTCCGCCTGCCGGGAGAGGAGCAGTTGGCCATGCGCCTCCGGGAGATGGGCCTGCTCCGAGGAACAGAGATCACCTTCATCAGGAGCGCCCCGCTGGGAGATCCGATGGAGTTCCGCCTGCGGGGCTTCGAGCTGAGCATCCGTCGCGCCGAGGCCGCGCGCATCGAGATCGAGATCCTGGCCGAGTCCCCGGCGACCAGCGCACCCCTCCCGCCGTTGCCCCCCGCGCACGTCGTCCCACCGGGAGCCGTCCGCACCGCCGTGTCGGTCCATCCGGTCGAGGCCATGCCCGTCACCACCGCCGGCACCCAGCCCTCCCGTCCGAAGTCCTACGCCGTCGTCGGCAATCCCAATTCCGGAAAGACCACCCTCTTCAATGCGCTCACCGGTCTCCGCCAGAAGGTCGGCAACTATCCCGGGGTCACCGTGGAGAAGAAGTCGGGCCAGTTCATCGGCCAGCATGGTGAGAAGATCGAGCTGCTCGATCTGCCCGGCAGTTACAGCCTCGGCTCCCGCGCCCCGGACGAGCGGATCACGCGCGATGTCCTGCTCGGCCTCCGACCCGACACGCCGCGCCCCGACCGCCTGCTCTGCGTGATCGACGCCTCCCACCTCGAGCGGAACCTTTACTTCATCACGCAGGTTCTCGAGCTCGGGATCCCCGCGGTGATCGCGCTGAACATGATCGATGTGGCGCAGTCCCAAGGGACACCCGTGAGCGCCGAGCGCCTCTCGCTGGAGCTCGGGGTGCCCGTCATCCCGGTGCAGGCGACGCGCCGCGAAACCCTGCTCGCCCTGCGCCTCGCCCTCAGCCGCGCGGATGTGCCGCGCTGCACCTGGGCCGCCGAGCTTCCCCATGTCTGGACGCGCGCCTCCGATCAGGTCGCCGCCTACTGGCCCCTGCCCAACGGGGCTCGCCGTCCCTCCGATCTCGACCATCGCGCGCCCCGAGATCCGCTGATCCGCTCGAAGGCCTCGCTGATGCTCGCCGCTACCGCCGAGGAAGCCGAGGCGCTCTCCGCCGAGTTGGGCGCAGGGCACGCGCTCGCCGTCGCCTCCTCCCAGCGGATGCTCCTCGACCGCAACCTCCCCGACTGGCGCGAGGCGGTGGTCGCCGCACGCTACGAGCGGATCGCGGAACTCAGCCGCGCCGCCCTCGGGGGACGCAGTTCCGCGGGAGACCGATTCACCCAGCAGGTCGACGACCTCGTGACCCACCCGTTCTGGGGATGGTTCTTCTTCCTCGGGGCGATGACGCTGATGTTCGTCGCCCTCTTCACCATCGCGCAGGTTCCGATGGGCTGGATCCAGTCCGCCTTTGATACCGCGGCCGCATGGGTCGGATCGGCACTGCCGGTAGGAGATCTCCGTGACCTGCTCTCCGAGGGAGTGATTGCCGGCGTCGGAGGTGTGGTGGTCTTCATTCCACAGATCCTGATCCTCTATTTCTTCATCGGTCTGCTCGAGGACACCGGCTACATGGCCCGCGCCGCCTTCATGATGGACCGCGTCATGAGCCGCGTCGGCCTGCACGGGAAATCCTTCATCCCGCTGCTGAGTTCGTATGCCTGCGCGATCCCGGGCATCATGGCCACGCGCACGATCGAGAATCCCCGCGACCGCCTGGTCACGATCCTCGTCGCCCCGTTCATGACCTGCTCGGCGCGCCTCCCCGTCTACGCCCTCATGATCGCGGCCCTCTGGCCCGCCGGCACGGCCTCCGTTTGGGCCAAGGGGGGACTGCTGATGGCGCTCTACATGCTCGGCACGGCGGCCGCGCTCCTCTTTGCACGGCTCTACAAGCGCACCATCCTCCGCGGAGAGACCCCGCTCTTCATGATGGAGCTGCCCCCCTACCGCATCCCCTCCGTCCCCCAGATCCTTCAGCAGATGATGCAGCGGGCGACGATCTTCCTGAAGCGTGCCGGGACCGTCATCCTCGGGATCGCGATCATTCTCTGGTTCCTCGCGAGCTTCCCGAAACTTCCCGTCACCCCGGGCGCACCCCAGCCGACAAAGACCGAGCAACTCCGCCACAGCTTCGCCGGGCGTGCCGGTCATGCGATCGAGCCCCTGATCGCCCCCCTCGGGATGGACTGGAAGATCGGCATCGGACTCATCGGCGCCCAGGCGGCGCGTGAAGTCTTCTGCGGGACAATGGCCGTCGTCTACAACGTGGAGAAAAAGGAAGGCGACAACCCCGATACCCTCGCCGAGACCCTGCGCCAACAGAGGCGCGCCGATGGCTCACCGGTCTTTTCACCACTCACCTGCCTCTCGATCCTCGTCTTCTTCGTCCTCTCGATGCAGTGCGTGAGCACGCTGGCCGTCGTCAGGCGCGAGACTAATAGCCTGCGCTGGCCCGCTTTCCAGTTCGTCATCATGACGGGTACGGCATGGATCGCCTCCTTTGTGGTGTATCAGGGCGGGCGCCTTCTCGGCTTTCACTAGCCGGCGCGGTGCGGGCTTGGCATCGCCGCCGGGCCGCCCTACAAAGCGGCATGACCCCACGCCTGCTTTTCTCCCTCCTCATCGCCAGCCTCCTGCTTACCGGCTGCGTCTCCAATCTCCAGCGCAAGGAGCAGTATCTCCGCGAGGCGGGATTCAAAGCTATCACCGCGACCACGCCCGCCCAGATCGCCAAGGTGCAGTCGCTCCCGCAGGGGCATCTCCGCCAGTACACCCGCAAGGGGCAGACCTACTTCGTCCTCGCCGATGCGAAGCAAAACCTCCTGCTCGTCGGCAACAACGCCCGCTTCGAGCGCTACCAGCAGATCCTCTACACCAAGAAAGTCGACCCCGCGATCGTCCAGGAACAGACCGACCGCATGATCGAGAACGATTGGGGTGGCTGGGACGGGATGATGGATCCCTTCTTCTTCGGTGGACCGATGATGTTCTATTGATCCCATCTCCCTCTCTCCTCTCATGAAACGATTCCTTCTCCTCTCGATTGCCGCCGCACTCGCGACGGCCGGACAGCTCGGCGCGGCGCCCCAACCCGCCATCGACCCGAACGCCCTCTCCCTGCTCAAGCGCATGAGCGATACCCTCGCGCAGGCGAAGTCCTTCTCCTACCGCTCCCGCGTCATCATGGAGGTCCCCTCGGTGACCGGACAGTTCCTCACGCTCTTCCCCGAGGGCGACGTGGTGGTGAAGCGCCCCAGCTCCCTGCGAGCCCGCTATGCCGGCGACGCCCCGCCGTTTGACCTCTTCTACGACGGCACCTCGGTCTCGGTGTTTGCGCCCCACGCCTCGGTCTACTCGACCACCAACGCTCCGGCCACCCTAGACGCCATGCTCACCGGCCTCCGCCGCGAGACCGGCGTGCGCCTCCCCGCTATCCCCTTGCTCAAGGACCATCCCTACGAGGCCCTCACCCGTGATCTGCAGAGCGCAGTCGTCGTGGGAGAGACCAAGGTCAACGGCGTTGCCTGCGACCACCTCGCCTTCCGCCGACCCGGTGTGAACTGGGAGATCTGGATTGAGACCGGACGCCGCGCCCTGCCGCGTCGCCTCGCAGCCACCTTCACCGACAGGCCGAACTTCCCGCGCAGCATCATCGAGTTCTCCGCGTGGAACCTCCACCCATGGGTCTGCTCCTCGCTCTTCCATTTCCGCGCGCCCAAGGGAGCCAAAGAAATCCCGTTTGCCGCGGTGCTCAAGGACATTAAGGACGTAAAGCGCTGAACCCCGAAATCCAGGATCCCATGACCAAGCATCTCTCCCTCTTCACGGCGGCGCTCCTCCTGCTCAGTGCTCTCTTCCTGACGGGTTGCACCAGCGGCTACTACTACGGTGGCGGACCCGTTCCCTACACCGCACCCGCCGTGGTCCCCGGCTACGCGTGGATCGGCCCCGGCTTCTACGGCGGCGTCTACTACGGCACCAGCACCGCCTACTACGGCAGCACCTACTACCGCAACGTGTACGGCACGGCCTACCACGGCACCTACGTGAACGGAGCCGAATATCATGGCGCCTACAACAGCGGCGGATACTACAACACCGCCTACGGAGGACACGGCTCCTGGTATGACGGCACCGGCAGTGCCTACGGGGCACGCGGTGGATCCGCCTCGTGGAGTGATGGCTCGGGCAGCGCCACCGGATGGCGTGGAGGCTCGGCCTCCTGGAGCGATGGATCCGGAAGCGCTACCGGCTACCGCGGCGGCACAGCGTCATGGAGCGACGGCTCGGGCACCTGGCATGGTGCTGGAGGGCGGTCGGGATCCTTCCGGCGATAATCTGGTCTTCGGACCAGATGGAGGCTCGCGATCTAGGCGGATAGCGTTGTTGGTCGGCACTCGCAGTAGTTTTGTCTGCCGATCGTCCCCGATCAGGCATCCTCAGATCTTCTGATCTTCGGACTTCTCAGCCAGCGCCTTGTTAGACTTGGAATTTTTGTCGCGGACGGCCGCCTTTCCAGCTTCGTTTACCTCAGTGAAACGTTGCTCAGGAGTTGGAAGAGCGGCTCATTGATGAAGAAGTTCGACTTCCCTCTCTTCTCTTTTCGTAGGATTCCCTCGGCGACGAGCTGCTCCAGATATTTCGATGCGGTGACACGCGAGACTCCGAGATCCTTCTCCACGAACTCGATCTTCGTGTAGGGGTGGTGGAAGAGATTGTTGAGTAGATCCTGCGAATAGATTTTCTCCAGCCGCGTCCGGATCCGCTCCTTCGTCTCCTGCATGAGATCGCGGAGGGACTTCACTAGGGCGATTTCACTCCGGGCGGTCATGGAGACGCCACGGACCATGTAGAGACACCACTCCTTCCAGAGTCCCTTGTCCCGGGCTTCCTGCAGGAGCCTGTAGTATTCCCCTTTGGTCGTGGTGATGTAGCGGCTTAGGTAGAGCACGGGCAGATCGAGGAGTCCCTCCTTCTGCAGGATCAACAAATTCAGGATACGCCCCGTCCGACCGTTCCCGTCGTAGAAGGGATGAATGCTTTCGAACTGATGATGGGCGATCGCCATGCGAAGGATCGGGTTCAGATCATCCTCCGCATGGAGAAATGAGATGAGATTGTCCATCAGGGCCTCCACCTCGGCGGCGTTTTGCGGTGGCTCATAGACGATCCGACCCGTGGCGGGATTTTTCAGAACAGTTCCGGGGAGTTTCCGCAGGCCTGGCTTCCTCGGCTCGATCCGCGCCTGCACATCCAGCAGCGTTTTCAGCCGGATCAGTCCACTCTGGCGGACATCATCGAATCCCACTTGCAGCGCCTCGACATAGTGACGCACCTCCTTCACGGCACCGGGAGCAGCCTCCTCTTCCCGGTCGGCGAAGATCTCATCGTGGCTTGTGACGATATTCTCGATCTCGGAGCTGTCCTTGGCCTCCTGAATGGCGAGCGTGCTGATCAGGATCGACTGGTTCGGCAGGGATTCGCAGAGCCCCTTTAGCTCTGCAAGATTGCGCTCCGCCTCGGCAACAGCCATCCAGACCTCACGGCATTCGAGCATCGAGAGATCAGAGATGGGAAGAGGAGGTAGCGTCGACATAGAAAGAAACTGCCAAAATCTTTTCACGAATCACCCAACGTGTAAAGAAAAGCTCTTTTTCTATGTGTGATCTCTGCTTCATGCAAAGAACATGGCGTCCGCATCGACATGTTTCAGGAATCATGCAAAGAAATGCGCTTTTTCTATGCATATCCATGCGCTGTCTCATCCAGCGGATAGCGTTGTTGGTCGGCACTCGCAGTAGCTCAACTACAGCTTCGCTTGACCGCCTAGCTCTCCATCCGAGCTTGCGAGCCTTGGGGGAAAATACATTGGGGTAGGACACTTGGCGTCTTACTGCCCTGGTAGGATTGGGCCAACTGTCCATCTCCTCTAACCCCGATCTGCCATGTCTGAATCACCTGAATTTCCACCATTCTTCAGCGTCCTCACGGATTACCTGGAAAGCATCAATTACAAGTACACCCCCCTCCCGCAGCAGGGCCGGGTCAACTTCAGCGTTTGCGGACAGCACTCAGATTACCGGGTCCAGTTCTTCATCACGCCGGCGGGTGATTACTTTCAGATACTCATCCACTACCCGTTTCGGATCCGTGACGAGAGGCAGCGACTCTCCACGGCGGAGCTCATCACCCGGGCGAACTACAAGATGCTCCTGGGCAAGATCGAGATGGATATGGCCGACGGGGAGATCCGATTCCATGTGTCCCATGCGATCGAAGGTGGCGTCTTCACCGAAGAGACCCTTGAGAAGATCTACATGATCGGGCTCATCACCGTGGACCGCTACTTCCCGGCCTTCATGCAGCACCTGCATGCCGGCTACACGCCCGAGGACGCAGTCTTCCATGCTGAGCTCGATACCCATGCCGATGCCGTGCAGGAAACTCCGAAGCCAGCACCCAAGCTCAAGAAAAAGGCCAAGCCAGAATCCTCCTTGGGATCATCGGCACCCCCAACTCGACCCACCAAGAAACACAATCGAAGGAAGGGTGGGCGACGTGCGATTCCCGGACAGGGTGAATTGCCGATGTGATTCATGGAAATCCCCTCATGAACGATATGAACAAGCCCCAAGCAGGAACCCCCTCCGAAGAGGAAATGATGTTCGTAGAGGCGTTGGCATCGCTGCTCGAAAAGATGAATGCGGTATTTGGCGATGAACTCGATCGCCTCACCAATACACAGGAGACCGTGCTCAACGGGCTCCTTGGGGACCGGATCAAGGCCCGTGGAGGAGATCCTTCACTGGTCACGATCGATGAGGTCGAGGGGTGTCGGGAACTCCTCTATACGCAATTCCCTATGGCTGCAGTGCAGTAACCATCTCAACCCCCTATCCCCTCGTGAAGACGTGGTTAACCTCTCAAATGAAACACACCGTTCTCCTGCTTGCCTCCCTATCTTTGTGTGGTTGTGCATCTGTCTCTAATAAGACCTCGCTGACAAAATCAGCCGCCCTGGGGCAAACCCATGCACAAATCACCAAGGAACTAGGTCCTCCAACAGCCTACTACATGAACGGGTTTGCCCTATTTCATGACAAGGGGAACGAGGTGCAGGCGCACTATACCTCAGGAAGAGCCGATGCTCTTTTCTACTACACCTTTAAGAGAAAAATCTCGCAGCCTTGGCTCTCCTCGATTCTCAATCTGAACTCAAAGGGCACTCCGTGGATTCTGGAGGCCAAATCTCCGACAGGGCGTCAGGTTTATCGCACAACCGACGGGAAGTACTATGCCTTCCTCAGTAAGGGGAACCAACTGCTGGTAGACACCAAAGAGTTCTTTGAGAAGTCACTCCACCAGCCCGGTAAGTCTATCCACGTGGATAACCTACCCGAGGGAGTCTTCGCCCCTGATCATACCCTTGCTTGCATTGGGATGACTGAGCCCGAGGTCGTGAGAAACTACGGGGAGTCCACCTTCTCGAAGGATGGGATCAAGGAGTACTTCGATGGGTATCACAGACTCTTGGTTCGCTACAAAGACGGTAGATGCAACGCGATCTGCTACTTCGCGGACAAAGAGAGGAGTATCAACGACTGCTGGGTCTCTGGATTGCAACAGCTCAACTCACTCTCTGCTTGGATTACTGCAGACTGCTCGAAGCCGAGTGAGATCATCTATTGGAACCCCGGGAAGAGTTTGGTTGCGCAGCTGCGTCACAGAAAGTGGCTCTACGTCCATACCCATGAATCCGCGGATGAAAAAAAGCCCGGCCCCCAGCCTCCCGGACGTAAATACTTCAGGGCGAATTACACTCCATGTGCCATGGTCTGGTTGAACGAGACAGAGGCCTCGATGACCAAAAAGCTGGGCAAACCCACCATCGACAACAAGGAGAGGGTCTATCACGACAAGGGCGTTGAAGTTCGCGCCACCTTCGACCACGGCATCTGCAATAAGATCATCTACAGCTCTACCAACGGCCACAAATTCACAGACCACTGGGTGAGTTCGACCCTGGCTCTTAATTCAAGAGGCCGTTCCTGGTTCACCTTTGAGGAGTCCACCCCCAAGAAGAGCTTTTACAGAACTTTCGATAAAAAGATCTGCGCCCGTCTGACAGACGGCACCACCCTTGGCATCATTGACGCAAAGGTATACCAGAAGGCTGCGAAGGATCTGGAATCACATCCCACCACAACCGCCATCCCCCAATGAACAAACAGGAAATTAAACAGGCCATCACCGGAATCTCGAACTTGCTGGGGAACAACCCCGCCCTGCTTCTTGCGTCACTCGCCCTCTGCGGGTGTGCAGTCCACCCCACCACACAGGCACACACGGATAATCAACCCATCCAACAGATCACGGATAAGGCGGTTGCCACGGCGAGAAAGGAACTCCAACCCAAAGGCATATCTATAGTCGTTGCAGAGCCGAGCACGGGGAAGATCGTGGCCATGAGCGACTGGGCTGAATGGCCCTTATTCAAGTCCACCGGCGACTACACGCCGGCGATGCCCGACCCTCGGACGGGAAAACCAACTCCCAACCTCTGGACAGGCGCGACCATGTTTGAGCCCGGCAGCACCTTCAAACCGATAGTAGTTGCCGCCGCTCTTGAGAAAGGTGTCATCACCCCCAAGACCAAGATCTACTGCGAGAATGGTCTGTTCAGTTACGGGGGGAAGACGATCAAGGATCACTATCACCAGGGGAATGCGACCTATGAAGAGATCATGATGAAGAGCAGCAACATCGGAGCTGCTAAAATAGGCCTGCTACTCAAAGACGAAGATTTTTATCGGTTCATCCGCAAATTCGGATTCGGTCAGAAAACAGGGATCTCACTACCATGGGAAGTCAGTGGAATGGTGAACCCTCCCTCCAAGTGGGATTCTTTGACCAAGACTCGGATGGCTTTTGGACAGAGCGTGTTTGTCACCCCGATCCAGCTGACGATGGCTTATTGTGCCATTGCCAATGGAGGCAATCTCATGCGCCCCGTGGTAGGGGATGAGAAGCCTAGGGTTGTCCGACGAGTGTGTTCAGAGAACACGGCCAACCTCTTAAAGGCTGCCCTCCAAAAATCAGCCTCCCTTAATGGCACCGCGCCCTTAGCCCATGTAGAGGGAGTGACCGTGGCCGGGAAGACGGGAACGGCCCAAGCCCTCACTTCCGAAGGAAACTACCTCACTGATCAGTACTGGACGATGTTCGCAGGGTTCTTCCCCGTGGATCATCCGAAGTACGTCGTGGTCGTTATCGTTGATGAAGCCAAACTTGCTCCTGATCTAAACTTCGGAGGACTTGTCGCAGCTCCGATCTTTTCAAAAGTTGCCACAAAGATCTCAGCCCTTAAGAAGCCCTCTCTCGAATGATCAAATTTCGGAAGCGAGATGTCGTTATCATGACTTCCGAATTCTAATTCCATGGGCTTCTTCCGTTTCCGCCGCAGCGTCAAACTCTTCCCCGGGGTTCGTTGGAACATCGGCAAGAAAAGCTCGTCGCTGAGCTTTGGCGGACGGGGCTATCACTACACGGTCGGTAGCTCAGGCAGTAGGACCACAGTTGGCATCCCGGGGACTGGGCTTTCCTACACGGAGTTCCACGGAGCACATAGTCGCGTTGCATCGCGACACCCCCGAATCCCGGAGCCCTCTGAGGAATGGCTCAGGACCAATACGGTCGACAAGACCCTCCACATCCCGGACAGGCAGCCGGACGAACCTCCGATCCGGCAGGATCAGCTGGACCGATTCCGCCAACTCGAGCACGTGAATCTCAAGGGATTCGACCTGCACACGCTAGGTTGCGATCAGGCCGACGCGCTCCTCCACCAGATTCAAATCCAGCAGAAGGAAGTCTCCAAGACCCTGCTCAAGCGCTTCTACGCCGATCACGGCCACGCCATTCCGGACTCCTTCATCGACCACTGCTACGACCACCCGGATCAGCCTTGGAAGCAGCCCTACCGCTGGGGTTGCTTCAGCATCATCGTCGCTGCCATCGCACTCTACCTGTTCTTCATGGCCATGTACGGAATCATTCAACAGAACCTGAAGTAGGCTGAGGTATTCTCCACCCCTAGGATACTTGGTGACCGATAGCGCTTGGTAGCTTGTAGAAAGCCCTATCTCCAATCTCCTAGATCCCAGCTCCCAAATCTTCATGCCTACCGAAACCCTGCAACTTCTCTACTCCGCGAGACCGCGCGGGAATCGACGCCGTCCCAAGCATCCAGCGCTTTGGGCCTGCGCCCGGGTATTCCTTTGGATTGTGGCGGCGGGTATTGTGGTCGCCATTCTGATCAAACTCAGGGTGTTTGAGGATCCCGAGCGAAAGGTTTACGTGGCTACTGGATTTCCATTTTGCCGCAAGCTCCCGGCTCCTATTTACTAGGTTCCACCTATCCCCATGTCTCGACCCAAGAAATCCTCGCACCCCGTTCCATCAGGAGGGGAGATCCTCCTTTATCAGACCGAGGATGGAGGAACGCGGATTCAGTGTCGGTTTGATGGGGCGACTATCTGGCTCTCTCAGATCGAAATGGCGGAGCTGTTTCAAACAACAGTTTCGAACGTAAATATCCACCTTAAAGCAATTTACGCAGAAGGAGAACTCTCTGGATCGGCAACTATTAAGCCATACTTAATAGTTCGATCCGAGGGGGCGAGGCAGGTTTCTCGAGAAGTTCTCCACTACCGCCTGGAGGCGATTCTAGCTGTCGGTTTCCGCGTTCGCAGCCAGCGTGGCACCCAGTTCCGGCAGTGGGCTATCACTCGATTGGAGGAGTATCTTCGCAAGGGCTTCACCATGGACGACGAAAGGCTGAAGAACCCTCCAGGCCCCGGCGTCCCTGATTACTTCGACGAGCTCCTAGAGCGCATTCGGGATATCCGCTCCTCCGAGCGACGGTGACGTGACCTCGGTGATTTGAGCCAGGTGGTGTGTTAGTCTTTGGGTCAACCAACCCCAAAGACCATGAAAGGAAAGAGATACAGCACAGAGGACAAGATTCGGATATTGAGGCAGGC
>Ga0007809_10000381_pt1 | contig 18332 bp, 22 predicted proteins | sample CryBogCBE02Aug07_FD_60383 | JGI IMG/M metagenome (GOLD analysis project Ga0007809, IMG submission 60383) | Freshwater microbial communities from Crystal Bog, Wisconsin, USA - CBE02Aug07 | ecosystem: Environmental > Aquatic > Freshwater > Lake | place: Crystal Bog, Wisconsin, USA | collected...
TCCATTTTTTGTTTTCGTATTAGATTTGAATATTTAATCTTTTTCTCATTGTTACTTAAATTTTTACGTCTTAATAATTCAATTAATTGTCTATGTAAATATAATTTTAAATCACGTCTTAAAGGAAATTGTACTTTATTTAATTGATTAATATATTCTTTTTCTGTATGTTCATTAGCAGACCCAACTAATATATGATTTAGAAATGTTACTCTTTGTTTTTTTAAAATTCCATTTATTAAAGAATTATTTCCAAAAACATTTTTGGAAACTCTACACGAAGTAACAAAGAAAATACCTGGACCTCTACCCTTCAATAAGTCTGATAAAAATTGTTTTCCCTCTACGTTTATATGTCTTTTTTCATTCATTCGATGAAAACCTGGTTTAACAAAATTATTTTTTTCGAATGATAAATATGTATCCCACATCACAGAACCTGGTGAATACACTTCACTATCTGTAATATGAATAAATTTTGTAGACGGTTTACTATCAGGATTTAATATCCATTTTTTAATATTATTATCATTCCTCTTAAAATCTGCAGGTGTTCTATTCATAAACATACTAAATCTATTTTTGTATTTATATAATGGATAACCCGGTTTTGTAAAGAAAACGACCCATTGATCTTCTCCCAAAGTCATTTTTTTATTAGGGTGTCTATATTTTGATTTAGGAGTACATATGGAACCATGTGCTGAAATATAATAAATTGGTATTTTAGGGTTTTTTCTAAATGCTTGGCGTAGAGCTCTTAAACCATGTTTAGATGCTTGATTTTTCATGCTCTCCAGTTTGTACTTTTCTCTTGTTTGGTGTCCTCTAACGGCTGCTTGGATTTTAGAAGCTGATTGGATTTTAGAAGCTGCTTTATTTTGTGTACGCATGTTTTCAATATTGTTCTTAGAAATAGTATTAAACCTTGGATCTCTGCGAAAGTTTGTACTGCTTTTTACTTTTTCTAATTTATTTAATTCTTTTCGTGCCGCATTTTTTTCGGTTGCAGTATATGAAGGGCTATTTATCATGTTCCTATATCTTTTTTTCAATCTGTTCAGTATAGGTGTTTTTTGAAGTACCTCTAATCTTCTTCGTATTTTGAAGTTTTCTTGTTCGTTTAATTTAATTTGTAAACGTTGTATTTCAGTTTTCAACGCATTCATTGTTAATATAAAGCTTTGAAAATAATTATTTGAATTTGTTTGTTAACCGGCTGTTATTATGTTTCCATAACCGAGGCTTTTTAGGAGGTCTGTTGTTATTAAATTGTAAACGAAATATTGGATAACGCATTTCATCCATCTTTTGTCTAAATAAATGCGGATCATTGTAAATACCTAGTCCTCTTACTGTAGTAAGATATATTCTATTCCCATATTTCATAGAATTTAAAAATTTTTGTTCGTTAGTAGTTATCTTACTTTTTTTATTTTGTTTGTATTTTATAAAAGCTGTTTTCAACTCTTCAATATATTTGTTTGCATTAATAACTTTAAAAGAACTATTATTTGATGAAGTACGTAATAATACAGGGTTTTTAAAATTTATACCCCCGAATCTGTTTAATGGTATGTCTTTCATAAGTTGAATATTTTTTCTTTTATTTGTATTATTTGCAGTTAAAGGTGGATGATTTTCCATCTGTTTTAAAAATTTATTTTTTAATAATTGAGGTCTAAAAACTTTTCTCATGTTTTTGCTAGTTTCTGAAGCACGTGCTCTCGAAATTGTGTTGTTAACTTTTCCGAATATTTTGTTGAGTACATTTGGAGGTAATCTAGAAAGATTACCTAAACCTGACATTATTAATATAAAGGTTTGAAAATAATTAAAATGAATGCACCCTCGTGTAAAGGAGCTTCTGACGGCAGAGTATGATGAACAAAGAAGTCAAGAGTGGTTTAAGCTCCGTGGAAATCTTCTAACCGCCAGTGACGCAGCTGCAGCATTGGATCTCAATTTTTTTAAAAGCTCCGAAGCGCTTCTTTTAGAAAAATGTGGATTCAAGAAGGATTTTTCCAATTCAAATATAGAAAGGGGTATCCGTCTTGAACCCATTGTAAGAGATCTATACGATGCACACTATCAAAAAAAGTCTCATGAAATTGGGCTTATTGTGCATCCCGAGTACAAGTGGCTCGGTGGATCAGCCGATGGAATAACAGAAGATGGTTACCTCATTGAGATAAAGTGCCCAAACAAACTATCCCCAAAAGTACCAGTGTACTATTTCCCACAAATCCAACTCCTCATGGAAATTACAAAACTTGAAATATGTCACTTTGTTCAATATCACGAACCAACCGGAAGCTTAAAGGTTATAGAAGTCCCACGAGATCAACAATGGTTTGCTGAAAACTTGCCAAAACTGAAAAGATTCTGGGACGCAGTCCTACAAAAGAGATCATCTGGGCTATGTGAGGTTATTTACCCAATTACTACCAACTCTTAAAGATTTTAAATTCTGAGATGGTCTAAATCTCAAATGAGTTAAAAAATGATTATTATTTCCTCCTTTCTTTTCTCTATTTACTGAATAATTACTTTTCAAGTATCCTTTATTTCTAAGGTTTTTGAGTCTATATAAATTTTCTTTAAATCCTTCATTAATTAACTCATGTACAAGTTTTAAACGTCTTAATTTGTTCAATTCTTCTTTATTCTTATTATTAAAGAGATAAGCAAGTTTTAATGCAAGTATTGTTTCTAATCTTTCTAATCTGTTTACATTTAAATTTGGAATTTTTTTAATCTGTTTACATTTAAATTTGGAATGGTTTTTTGTTTTTTTGCCTCTTTGCGTTTTCTAACTTTTGTTGGTGTAGCAAACATTTACTTTATACTCTCAATTAAATTTGAGCCTCCAAAGTTGAAACAATATCCAATCCATAAATGACTGGCTGTGAGCAATAATTCACCCCATTGTAAATCACCGTCTCCACACGCACTTCAATGTCCCGACTACTGAACGGTGCTGCATATGTATCCTCATTGAACCCGCGTGGACGCAAAAGGTTATTCTCCTGACAATGAGACATGAAACTTGTAACAAACACCTTTTGAGGTACAAACAATGTTGGTGACCGACCGTAAATAATCTTTTCTGATCCAAGAAAGTGAACAAGAGAGTTTGTTGTAGATGCAATCTTGCGTCTCATTTCTGTAAAGTATTGTGGGAGCACATTCCAGACATCCTGGTTCCCATATTTCGAAGTATAATCAAGATATGCCTTGACACACTTTTGAAGAATCAAAGCAAGCTCCATCTCCAACTTGTCCTCCAACTTTGGATCCGCATTCAAAACCTGTTTGGTAAAATTCCAAGTTACAATTCGGCGCTGAATACTCCCAGAGTTATCCTTCCAATTTGGAACCTCATTCCCAGCAAGAATTCCAGGAGTCCGCCACTCCTTTGTTATCGCCTTTTCATTCTTCACTGCGATTGAAATATCCTCCCCAGAAACCATAGACTGGAACTCAGCCTGCTCCAGAGCCAAATCACCCTTCACCTCTGGACCAATAAACATCAAACAGTCATGAATACTTGAGAGTCCAAACTTTTTCTCCATATTATTTGACAAAGTCTTGACATCCTCCGTTTCATAAAACTTTTTGAGCGCCTTTGTGATGAGTGTACTCTTTCCCGACCCAGCAATACCCTTCAAAAAAGGAATCACTTGCCAGCAATCAATAGTATTGAGATCGAAACACAACCGACCAGCAAATACGTAAAACCAACGACAAACATCTTCATCAAACTTTTGATACTCAAGAATACTTTGAAAATACGGAGTTGGTATCTCATACCAATCATCAGGAGGACACTCCAGAAAATCTAAATCAAAATATTTACAAGAAACAACCGGAACATCATCTACAGAACCGTACTTGTAAAATTTATCAAGACGACCGTTATAAATTCCATTACGGAATGACCAGATATTTCGATCCTTCTTAATCTCAGGAAACTGAATATCCTTGCAAACCGATAGAAATTTTATACACTCGCTAATATTACCCGCCTTGGCAGTTGAATTCTGCCACATGTCATACTTTGTCTCCTTCTGTATTTGAGAATACACAAACTCTTTAATCTCCATCACATTTTCCCACGCCCTTGTTGAATAATTTGAAGGCGTCATAATTTCTTTACAACAGGACCCCTTGTACCTCGTGTAGTGCTCAGCCTGAAGCCTATCAAGGATGTAGAGTGTAAGTTTTTGATACGGTGTAAGATCCGAACTCTCATCTGCATTCATTGTAACCAACCGAAAAAAGGATCCATCAAGATTCTCAGGCATAGTTGCTGGGTCTTCCATGAGACCCATCCATCTGAATATCAGTTCATACTGATTGTCTACATGATACATGAGACGCGTCACCCGAAATTCAGTAGGGAGTTCATCAGGGGACGGAGACCCTGTGGTGGTGCAAATATGATACATTTCTGAAAGATCCTTCAGGTACCTGCTTTTTTTATCCTTCATCTTATCAAGATCTATTTCCCCCTTTGGCATCCCAAAGTCATCAAGTTCATCAGGTGTAAAATACGTCTTGAAAGCATTTGTTATAGCCTTGTACTTGTCTCCTGAATCTCCAAACCCAGAAAGCTTGGAATACTCTTGTATCTTTTCTTCGATGTTCAGAGAGTCCGGAGAACTCGAGTCAAAGTTCGGAGAACTTTCCATTTATGAGTACTGCGAGATAATTTTTTAACTTACTTCTTTGAAAGAATTGTCAGAATTTTTATAAGAATTTTATTCTGCATCTCCATATGTTTCGATACAGTTGTCAGGATATCTGCAATATTCTCACCCTCCTCATTCAATAAATAATTTTCAAATGGGTCACCACCCATCTCCATCTCATCGTCTTCATCGCCTTCAACATTAAACTGGTCGTCATCTTCCTCCTCATCAAGAACTATTGGTTCCTCAGAAGGCTTACGTTTGGTTCTGGGGGTCTCTGGGGCGCTTGAAGTGGACACTTCTCTTGAAGTGGACACTTCTCTTGAAGTGGACATTTAGAGTACTCTTTCAAAAATAATTTTGCGGTCTAACGCGCAAAATTATTTTCTTGGCTCATACTAAAATGGCTGGAGGATTAATGCAACTTGTCGCTTACGGCGCTCAGGACGTCTACCTGACTGGGCAGCCCAAGGTTACCTTCTTTCAGGCTGTCTACAAGCGCCACACCAACTTCGCAATGGAGAACATTATCCAGACTGTGAACGGTTCCGTTGCTAACGGCAATCGCGTGTCTGTTACCATTGCACGCAACGGTGATCTGATTGGTAACATGTATGTGTCCATGGCACCCCAGACGACTGGTGTTGTACAGACCAGCACCAACGGTACCCCAGATTACAACTGGATTGCTGAGCGTGCCATTCAGGATCTGGAGCTGACCATCGGCGGTCAGCGCATCGACAAGCACTATCAGGCTTGGTGGCGTCTGTATGCCGAGCTGTTCCTGTCTGAGCCAGACAAGGATCAGTGGGCAAAGAACTGCACCCCATCTAACATTGCCATTGGTGGTGGTTCATCTACTGACATTCGTGTGAATCTGCCACTGCTGTTCTTCTTCAACCGCAACCCAGGTCTGTATCTGCCACTGATTGCTCTGCAGTACCACGAGGTCCGCCTGGATTTCAATCTGTCTCCACTGTACGACACTTTCTTCCAGAAGACCTTTGAGGTTTGGGGCAACTATGTGTACCTGGACACTGAGGAGCGCCGCCGTTTCGCTCAGAAGGGTCACGAGTACCTGATTGAGCAGATCCAGCACACCGGTGCCGATACCATCACCTCTTCTACTCTGACTTCCACCACCGGCACCGTAAACGCACTGGTTCGTCTGTCTTACAACCACCCAGTGAAGGAGCTGATCTGGTGCTACACCAATCCAGATTACCCAGGTAAGTCTGCTTCTCCAAACAACTACAACTCCATGTGGAACTTCTCTTCCAACTGCGCAAACGTCAATGTAACTTCCAATCTCAATCTGTTCAATCTGACCAACAACTTTGTCCAGCCACACATTGCCGGTACCCCACATATTTACACCGGTTTCATCCCATCAGCACTTAACAGTAGTGCTATTGGCAACGTATACAGCTCCAACTGTATGTGGTCCGAGGATGGCGTTTCATCTTACACACCTTCTAATAACAGCGCAGTAACCGGTGTCCTGGGTATTGAGGTTGGTCCTCTGGCCCAGTTCAAGCTGATTCTGAACGGCCAGGATCGCATGGCTGCTCAGCCAGGTAAGTACTACAACGTCACTCAGCCATTCTACTACCACACCGGCAACCCATACCCAGGTATCTATGTGTACTCCTTCGCTCTGCAGCCAGAGGAGCACCAGCCAACCGGCACCTGCAACTTCTCCCGCATCGACAACGCCCAGGTGTCTGTCACCCTCAAGCAGGGCTGCTCCAACACCCAGCAGCGCATGTTCGCTGTCAACTACAACGTGCTGCGCATCCAGTCTGGAATGGGTAAAGGATTTGGCCACGCCATAGCGTGCTGCTAAACCTCCACTGCTCATAAAAGTAAGTGAGTCGGGCTTCATCCACCCGAAGAAAAATCCACTTGCTAGTCGCGTGATACAGGTTAATGTACCTAATCGGCGGTTTTTAACTGCTAGCGGCGAGACACCTTGTTGTTCGGGAAACCCCTTAGAGCCTTACGTACCAAGCCAGGTGGTGAAAACCACTGGTGGCCAGGATTGGAACCTGGGTATGGTAATAATCGTAATGGATTGGGCAATCCGCATGCTGACCACCTTGAAGGGTGGGGCGTCAGAGACTGAACGGGTGTCGGCTTCCACCTCAAAAATGAAAGATTTTTGAGCTTTGGGGGCTTAAGATACAGTCCGTCCCTTGGGGAAACTCAGGGGGTGCCATCGGGCTTGGCATTTAGTAATTAGGGGAGGTCTAGCATTTTTTCATACTCATTGAGACCGCCTATCAATATAAAGAATAGATTCGATGTAATAACAAATGCAAAAATGTACAAATTGTACTCGAGCAGAGCAACCACTCGACCAGTTTATTGGTCGACATGGTAAACCAACCAAAACATGTCAATCATGTCGTGAAAAGAATAAAAGATATGATGAAAAACCAGAACGTAAAGAGGCACACGCTGCACTCATGGCCCAAAAGGGGAATGAGTACTCCCAAGCGTCTCGTGCACGTCGTTTAGCGGCTGATCCAGAAGGGTACAGAAATCATAATAATGAAACACATCGATTATGGAAATCTGAAAATAAGGAACATTCTTCACTCTGGTACAGGACCAATGTGAATGCTCGTCTAGATGCAGTTAAACGAAGTGCCATCAAGCGTGATAAAGAATGGACTCTGGATGATACAGAAGCCAAGAGAATGTTGGTATTTCCTTGTAATTATTGTGGTCACTTGGATTTGAAAGTTCGTCTAAATGGTATTGATCGCATTGATAATTCAAAGGGGTACATTCCAGGGAATGTAGTTCCTTGTTGCAAATTCTGCAATTATGCAAAAAATATGATCTCGATTGATGAATTTAAAGACATGTGTCATCGAGTCGTCAAACATGAGCTTCGCATAGCTCAGTGGTAGAGCGGTGGATTGTAGCTCCATTTGTCACTGGTTCGATCCCGGTTGTGAAGAATTTCAAGTACAATTCCAATCAAAACGATGATTTTTATCATTCCATACCCATCCTTTATTACACTCCATACCGGATTGGGAACGATCGCTCAATAAAAAGAAGAGTACCAGAGCTATTAAAAGGGCAACAACGATTTTATTCATTTAATATACGCGTAGTTTTAAATTTAAAAAATTCTCAAAATATAATAAATGAAGCAAACCTTCATTATTATATTGGTTGGAGTTCTGATTGCAGCAGCAGCATACTTCTTTATCATGAAGAAAAAGACTGTAAAAAGTGTTGAAGAACCACCAGCTCCAGCACGTCCAGATGGAATTATTTATGGAGTGATGACTTGCCCACACACAGTAAAACAGGTGGAGAAATATCCAGACTACAAGTTTGTAGACTGCTCAACCAACGCATGCCCAACCGATATTGTTAAAGCGTACCCAACAACTGTTCACCCTGATGGAAATGTAGAAGTTGGTACAAAGGCTTAAGATTTTCAAACTCTTTGAAACAAATGTTTGTCCGTCTCGTTGATCACATGGGTTCGGATGATTCAATTGTACAGGCGGCGAGAATTTCATACAACAACCACGGACATCAAGAGGATCCTGTAAAAACAAAGCATCTTATTCGTTACCTCATGCGTAATTGGCACACAACTCCATTTGAGATGGTGGAGTTTAAGTTTCACATAAAGGCTCCAATTTATGTAGCACGTCAGTGGTTACGTCATCGCACAGCAAGTGTGAATGAGGTATCTGCTCGGTATACTCAAATCAAGGATGATGAGTTTTATGTCCCAATGGAATTTCGTAAACAATCTGTGATTAACCATCAAGGGAGTGACTTTTCAGATCCATTTGACAATGAAACCAACAATGCATTTATAGAACTTCAAAACAACACATGCAATCTTGCTTTTGAAAATTACAAGACTCTTTTGGATTATGGAGTGGCAAAGGAACTGGCTCGTGGAGTTCTTCCAGTGTGTTCAATGACGGAGTTTTATTGGAAGATTAATCTTCATAACCTTTTCCATTTTCTTCGTCTACGAATGGATGATCACGCTCAGTTGGAAATTGTAAACATGGCCAAAAGTATTTATGATACTATCAAGCCAATTGTTCCTTTGGCGTGTGAGGCATTTGAGGATTACAGACTAAACGCAGTGACTCTCACCGGTCCGGAGATTTTCTCAATGAAGAACAAGACTCTTGAGAATCTATCAAAGAGAGAACAAGATGAGTTTAAGATTAAGATGCGTTTGATTGATAATGAAGGTGACACAGGCACTAAGTGGTACCAGTGATCACAGATACTACATTGGTATTGATGGTGTAACTTATAAAGTACCTTTTAGGTACAATAGACTCATGTGTTTGGTACCAAATGGTCTAAAAACACTCTGGGATCTTCAAATTGGCGATTCGGTTTCAAATTTAAAGGTGCAAAAAGTTATTTGGGAACAAAAAGAATATTTGATATTAAAATCAGTGGATACTATATAGTAAGATGAGTTCTACAAGAGAATTGAAAGCTGCACTCACAGTGAGAGCCAATGAAAATCCAATGGGGTTTGGAAAACCAAAAGCGTTTAAAGTGTACAGAGAAGTTTGTGGAAAACTCATAGTACCTCGGTTTTTTGAGCAACTGCGGGCAGTTGAGTCCAGTCCAACTGTACACAGTCCAACTGTACACAGTCCAACTGCAAGCAGTTGTTTCTCACCCGGAAATGAAGTTCTGATCAAGTTTAATGGAAAACTTAGACCTCATCAAGAAGAGGCACTTTCTTTATTTAAAGGAAATGGTGTTCTTTGTCTCCCATGTGGTCAAGGAAAAACCATGACTGCAATTGCAATTGCAGCAAAGCTGAATAGAAAGACTTTGGTTATTGTGCACAAAGAGTTTTTGGCGTCACAGTGGATAGAACGTATAAAAAGTTTTACAAATTGCAAGGATGTTGGAAGAATTCAGGGTTCGATTTGGAATGTGGATGGTCATGAGTTTGTAATTGCGATGATTCAGACTCTTTGTACTCGAGAGTTTTCTGAGGATGCTTTTGATATTTTTGGAACTGTGATTGTTGACGAAGCTCATCATATTGGAGCTCCGGCATTCTCACAGGTGATGTTGCGCATGCGTCCTCAAAATACACTCGGTCTAACTGCCACCCCGGAAAGAAAAGATGGCCTCACAAAACTCCTGTACTGGTTTTTGGGTCCAGCATTTTACACCATGAATACCGAAAACAATGTGTTTTCCATAAATAAAATAGATTTTGATTATCCGGTTTTATTTAAGGAGGGACCGCACCTGAATCGTCTAGGAAAGATTTGCATGAGCACGATGGTTACCGAGTTGACAACAATACCTGAAAGGAATGAAATGATATTAGAATATATACGAGACGCTCAAAAGAGAGGGAGAAAAAGCCTGGTCCTGAGTGATAGAAGACAACACTGCGAATACCTTTACTCACAATTGGATCCAAAAATAACATGTATACACATGGGCGGGTACAAAGGATTCCCTGACATCGGTGGAGGAACACTCATCTCAACATTTAGTCTGGCTTATGAAGGTTTAGACATACCTGAACTTGATACACTTTTTTTGACAACACCTCACTCCGATGTAAAACAGGCTATTGGAAGAATAACCAGATCAAGGGGGGACACAAAGGAGATTTGGGACTTTGTAGATAATTGGTCAATTTTCAAACTTATGTGGTACAAGAGGAAAAAGACTTACTATCAAGAAGACTCACCTGGAGTCACCGACTCCACCGGAGTCGTTGAGTGCCTATTTAGTGCATGAGATTCATAAAAATGATGGCTCCAATAAACATGAAAAGAATAACAGTACATTCAGATTCTTGACTTTGTAAAAGTGGTGCAACATATTGTATTTGTACAGGTGGTGGGTCTTCTTCCAAAAATGAATAACTTATCATTTATTATAACACGAGCTCTTTTTTATTCTTGGTTCCTCTTCCTCTCTTTTTCGTCTCGGAACCAATTTCCAAATCACGTATACCGCTTGATGAAATTGATATAATGTCAGACATGTCCTCACCGTCACGAGCCTTTGCCTGAGACATTGAATTCATCAGAGATGACAGATCCAGTCCACCACCGAGACTGGACAGGTCAACGCCAGGTCCTCGCATTTCACGTCTACCAGCGAGGTCCTCCTTCTTTTGGAGAGGGCTGGACTTCTGCTGTTGTTGTGGTGCAAACTTCTTAAACATAGACTTGCTCAGGTGGAACATCATAGCTGAACCACCAACCATAAACATGAGCTTAATCTCTGGAGCAACACTCACCTTTGCTCTGTACTTGGCAAAGAGCTCCTCAAACACTGTATCATAATCCTCCTGTGATTCCATGATATTCTCAGACCAACCATCAAGTTCCAGATCGAATGGATCAAACTTCTTATTCAAAAACTCGATTCCTGATACACATGCTATAAGCATACGTCTCTGAAACTTGATGGACTGATCAACTTCGATGGAGTAAGACATTCGTTTAAACTCGGTTCGAATATCCTCAATATTTGAGTAGATTGTAAGGCGTGCTGATGATTGTATACCCTTCTTGACCAGTCGTGCAATTTTATTCAAAAGATCCGCCTTTTCGTCATCGATAGTTTTGTACCCCTCAGATGGCCCTGACATGGATGGTCTCTGCTGAAACTCTTGGTTGGGCTCCTCGCCTCCATCCCACTCCTCCGCTGGTGGCTGTTGAGCCCCCTCCATCTTGTTGTCATTCACGAAAGCATCGATGTCCTCATCCTCCTCAGCAAATGAAACTGGCTTTTTGAAACCACGAGATGGGGGAGGCTTTCTCACTTGTCTACTGGTGCCCGAATTTTGAACCACGTTAATTTCATCAAGAAGTGCCATTTCATTTTCGTCAAGTTCAAACTCCATCTATTATTGTTATTTAAGAAAATGTCTTTAACACAAACGCAGTAAATTAAATTGTGTACACATTATAAATGGCCAACTATGAACTTGTCATCCTTATTTTACTCAGTCTGATTTTCGTAAAGCTCTTCTTCCCAACTTTGATCTCCAGATACACCGGTGCACCAATCAACATTAAAGGGACTGGCCAGCAGCCAGGCGATTTCTTCAATCTTCAGGAAAGTCTGTCTTGTGCACCAGGGCCAAGTGAAAAGGCTGCCTATTACAGCCGAACTGATGGACCCGGTGGAATTTGCACCGACCAGCAGTTTGTGAATGATCAGATGAGAAAGTTTAATATAGTCGATTAGTAATGAGTACTACAACTACATACATTCATGTAAATTCAGCAAATCGAGATACAACTACTTATCCTTCTGGAAATACTTACACAATGTATCTTCCAAATCCAATAAAAAATGTAACTCAAGTTGAAGTCATCGTTGCTCGCATTCCAAATACATTATTTAATATAACTTCGACAGTTCCTCAAATCAATATAAATGGTACACTGTATCAGATACCTACTGGGTTCTACTCAGAACCAGCTACAGTAGCAACAGCAGTACACCAACTTTTGCCATCTGGTGTTTTAGATTTCAACTGGTTACCAGCTGAGGGAAAGTTCATCTTCTTTTCAAATACAAATACTGATTATATAACAATTTTGACTGATGACATGGCAACAATTACGGGATTTACTAAAGGTGTACAAAATGTTGTAACTGCAGTGGCATCTCCAGTCTTTTCCTCTCTTGGGTTCAGATATTATGCCAAGTCTCCAACTATTGGAGATATGACCAAGAATGATTTTATATTTTTGGATATACCAGAGTTGAGTCACAGAAAGTTTCAGGATGCTTGTTCAGGGCCCTATAATGCTTTAAATGCAACTGGACTCTTCACTGGTATACCGATGGATGTTGCACCAAATACAGTAAAATTATTCAAAAATAATGATTATCCGATATCTATAAGTTTTGATCCTCCAATATCTCAAGTTGCCAAGTTGTCCATCTCTTGGTATGACAAGAATCGTAAACTTGTAAATTTTCAGGGGATGGAGGACAACGCAGTCATTTTGAGATTTACAACTCCGACAGTTCCGCCACAGGAGCTCGGGGACGATGTTGAAATCAAAAGAGAAATATTGCCACCACCCCCGAAACCAAAGATGGTCAAGGAGAAGAAAACGTGGGGAAAGTGGATATTGGTCCTGTTTGTGAGCGCCCTGGTTGCACTTTGGGCCATGAAAAAAAGAGGTGCGTGAATTGGTATCTAATAAATTAAAAACGAATAGAAACGAGCATGGTTGATACACTTCAGATGATATGGGATCAGTTTGATTCTCTCAACAAAGAACCAACTGAAATCTGTAATACGAATGACTTTTTTTGTACATGTGGAGGTTTAAAGACGTTTTCTCTTGAGCTTCCCACCTGTACAACTTGTGGATTACAAGATTATGCATATATTTCGGATGAGCCAGAGTGGGCTGGTGGACCTGAGGACGGGGAGGCTGATCCATGCCGCGTTGGGATGGCGCAGGATACATCCTTGTACTCGGCTGCTTGGGGGATGGGTACAATTATCAAAGGGAGGAATTGTCAAAAGATGGCCAAGATTAACTTTCACGCGTCTATGAATCACAGGGATCGCGCTCTGTACCACGCGTATGCGCAGTTTGACAATGTTTGTAAACGCAACCTTGGAATTCCTGAAAAGATTGTGGAGGATGCCAAGAAAATATATCGGCGATTTAATGAGGATAAGCTTACACGCGGTGCGATTCGAACCGGAATAAAGGCAAATTGTGTTTTGTATGCGTGTAAGGAGCATGGGGTTACTCGATCGACGGAGGAGATTGCAAATGCTTTTGGTATTCCTGTAAAGGATATTTCTAGGACTCTTGACATGTTTCGGATGACGACTGGGGAGGATATCAAAGAATCTGCAAATGCGTCTAATATTCTTGTTCGTATATTTAATGATGTGACGTGTGTACCGGTTGAAGATCGTGGCAAGGTTCGAATGAAGCTTATTGGAATTTGTCAAGAGATGGAGAATAATCCGGCTCTCATGGGTAAGACTCCGAAGGGTATAGTTTCTGCAATTTTGTACACCCAACTGGTGAAGATGGGTTACAATGTGGATAGAGCAACAATTGCATCAATATGCGGAGTGTCTCTTCCAACTCTAGTAAAGATTGAGGGTATCATCAAACCTTAAAGAAGAGCATGTTAAAGTACAAAGGAATGAAAGTGTTTTTGAGTACACCGTGTTATGGTGGAGTTTGTCTTTCAAAATACGCGGAGAGCATGATTGGACTTCAAAAGTTATTTCAAGAAAAGGGAATCGAGATGCTTTTAGATACTACAGAGAATGAGTCTCTGATTACTCGGGGTCGTTGTATATCTGTAGCTCGTTTTTTGTATAAGAGTGATGCTGATTTCTTCATGTTTATAGATGCTGATATTCATTTTGATCCCAAATCGGTTCTTCGTCTTGTTGAGAGTGGTCATGATGTAGCCGTTGCTTGTTATCCCAAAAAGGTTATTATGTGGGATCGCGCCGAGAGGGAGGTGCTCTCCGGTGGTACCTTTGATTTAGCTCGCGTTTCAAGTGCTCTTGTTATGAATTTCAAGAATGCACAGTCTCGTATCGATAATGGGTTTACAGAGGTTCTTGATGGACCGACTGGATTTATGTGCATTAAGAGATCTGTAATTCAAAAGATGTATGACTCTTACCCTGATCTCATGTGTAAAAATGACCATCAGAATAAGGATCTTGATGATTATTGTGCAATTTTTGATTGCATGATTGATCCAGATAATAGGCGTTATCTTTCAGAGGATTATGCATTTTGTAGAAGGTGGCAACTTATTGGTGGTCAGATTTTTGCCGACGTGACTACAATTCTTGGACACATTGGAAATATTCGGTTTAGCGGAAGGCTTAAAGTATAAAACATAAGAGTACGTAATATGGGACTCCAAAAGATTACAATTTGCGCCAAGACCACGAATGAATCAATTTATACAACTACTCTTCATACAATTCTAACTTTTGGAATGTATTGCAAAGCTAAAAATATTCAAATGGAGGTGGTTCTGGAAAAGGAAAAAGGTCCACCATCTTCAAAGCTTTTGAAGACATGTGATAGACTTTTCTACATCGATTATGGGGTTTCTATTGATCAAAATACAGTTGGAAAGTTGCTGGCTGATTATCCGGAGAATGTAAAGGTTATGGTTGTTCCGACTGTTTTGCCAGCGGTTAACTGGGAAAAATTTAAATTAAAGACCAAGATGGGGAGTAATGAGCCAGTTTCTCAGCGAGGTTTGGATTTTGATATCAGTGTTATTGAGTCTCGTGAGATTGTCAAGGGTGTATCGGAGTACTCAAAAGGAGAGGGGCGTATTGTGGCTTTTGATTCCAAGGCGGTTTTAAAAAAAATGTCAAGTGTACTTGTCCTTTCAAAGTTGAAAGAGGATGGTATTAAAATTGGTGTTCTGAACGAGGACGCTGCTCTTTGTCATTTCACATACGAGTGTGTTGGAAATATATTAGAGACTTCGGGCATTGTTTTAAAAACCGATGAGTGAAGATATGATTAAAAAATTTGTATTTGATGTGTGGGGGTCATCAAATATAGACCGTTTTCCAGGACCTCAGCCAATATCGATCGAGAGGAGACACTTTAAATATGTAAAGAAGAATGACTATCTTGTGTGCCAAAAGACTGACGGCGTTCGGCACATACTTGTGTGTTTTATGGATGGTCCAAATAAGATTTGCGCGCTTGTAAACCGGTCTTTTCAGTTTAAACTCTATTCACTCACTGTTCACAGAAACACACTCTTGGATGGTGAACTCATTGGGGATACTTTCATCGTTCATGATGCAGTTCTTATAAATGGAAATGACGTACGGAACTTGTCTTTGAACCAGAGACTTGCACACATTCAGGCTCTATGCAGTGTTATCATTCCAACTGCAACTCTCAAGGTGGTTTGTAAAAAGATGGTGCCTCTTTCACAGATTTCGAGTATTGATGTTACAGACAAGTACTGTGATGGATTGATAATGACACCAGTGAATGAGCCGGTTCGACTGGGTACTCACAGGACAATGTTCAAGTGGAAAGACTCAAGTAAGAATACAGTTGATTTCTTGGTCAAAGATGGCTGGCTCTGTGTTCAGAACGATTCTAGACTTGTAAAGATTCAAGAGGCTTCAAGAAGCGATGATGAGGGTAAAATTTTGGAATGTGTGTACGGGCCCGGGGACAACTGTGAGCAGTTGGGCATCTGGTCTCCAGTTATAGTACGTCTTGACAAAACACACCCCAACAACTTGAGAACTTTTGAAAGGACAAAGATTAATATTGCTGAAAATATTTTATTTGATGAACTCAAAAATGAATTTGGGAAAGGCGATTGAGATTATGGTGAATGCTCGGAACAAGTATGATGAAACAAGACCAGCTGTCAAACTTATAGATGGAATTCCACCAAAGCAGGAGGTGGCGAAGGCTGTCGACAAGAAGATTTGCGAAGCGACAAACATGGATGGGAAGCGGTGCAAGTTGGCAATCAATCCAACTTTTGGGAAGTACTGCACTCGTCACGGCAAAAAAATCTAGTAGCCTCTAATAGTTTTAACTTTGTAGACGGATGTTCTTGTTTCGTAATCTTTTCTGTAAAGCATGTCGTCATAAACTCAATGAGTTTGTTCTTGTCTGGTTGTCCCCAAAACATATCTGGTGTGAATAAAAATTCAGCTGCACCCTCCCCAATCTGTACATATTTACAAGGAACTGTAAATGGTGTTTTTACATATTCTTTAAGTCCTCCAAAATCTGTGATTATAACTGGTTTGTTTCTCAGTGCAGCTTCTACTGCTCCCATTCCGACACCCTCTGAATGAGAACAGTTTATGTAACAGTGACTCTTTTGATGCACTCTCCTTTCCATTTCTTCATCACTTATAATTCCCTCATTGATTACTTCAACATTTGGGAGGTTTACTTTAAACTCATCTCGACAAGTTGCTTTTAGAAGCAATTTAGCCTTGTTTCCAAAATTGCACCGAATAAAACACTCCAGCAACATTTTTATATTTTTTCTTGGATCTGCCAGGTTTCCAATTGTGTAGAATACATACGGTGGTGTTTCAGGTTCAGATGGCACCGGATTTACATCTTGGTACAAGGGTACAATTTCAGCACTCACTCCAAATTGATGAAAAAATACATCCCTACAAAATGCACTCGGTGTTATCACATTTGCAAACTCTTTGAACATGTGACCGTAACTATCATGAACCGGATACGTTTCACAAATTGACATTATGTAAAACTTTTTCCTTGCAAAGTTTCTATAAATTCTTGAAGTTGAAACATATTGGTCAACCGGTAAAAGGAAAACCACTATATAGTCCCAAGAAGTTTCGAGTTTGGTTCCAAATTCAATAAATGTACCAAATTTCTTTGCATATTGAGTCATCACTTGACCAATTCCAGATAGTGGAGTAGGTCCTATAAATAACCAATTAGACATGTAATGTGAACACGTTCACAAACTTTAACACTCGAGTTTAGATGGACAACTGTACACAGTTGGATTTCCCAGCCTTTCACCCAGACACGCGCGTCATCTTGTCAAATCGGCAACTTGTTAATATAAGTGATATCAAAAAGGGAGATGTTCTCTTGGGTAAAGGAAAGGTTCTCGTCAATGTTCAATTTCACTTTGATGGGCTCAAAACACTCGATATGCAATATCTAGGTCTTGATTGTGCGATGCTACCAGCGTCAGATGACCCCCGTCAAAATGTAAAGAGGGAGACATTTTGTGTATTTCTTCTAATCATGGAAAACCAAGATGACGTCATTCCAGTGAGTGACTTGCAATTCAAAAACAAACATGATATCAGAATCACAGACCCATATTGGGGATGTGAACCATTCATCAGGGACCTCAAGAGACACCCTGATTTTGAGCGTGGATACGTTCGTCTCCGGGATTTAAAGACATTCAAAAATGGAAGTCATGTGAACAGGATCGAGTTCCTTGAACAGAGTGATTTCAAAGATACTTGAACGACTACGTGTAGTCGGTCCAACTGTACACAGTTGTTGCGTAGTCGGTCCAACTGTACACAGTCCAACTGTACACAGTTGTTCATGGACTCACTCTGGGAGAATCTCCCGTGTGCTTTGAGTGAACGGATCTGCAACACTCTTCCTCAAGTTCGCAAGGTTGATGCCAACTTGAAGAGGGACATTGAGGATTGGGGGGAGTTTCTAGAAGTTAAGAGGGGGGTTGGAAGCATCGACATGTTCTTTACATTCTTGAATGTGATGAATGAGGAGAATGGTCCTGTCTTTATTCGGCCTGGTGTGGGGATCAACATGTTGCTCCTTTACTCTCTTTGGTGTCAGTTGAACGCGGAGGAGAGAGCTCGCTGCCTAGAGATTTTTCATGAGCAGTCTCCATAGTTTAGAAATAGGGTTGATCTTCTCTTCGTAAAATACATCTTTACAATAATCTTGTCTTACATTCACCGCCAATGGATACACAATCGTCCCATCAATCTTGTTTACTGACCTGAAATATGTACAGTCCCCATAACGAAGAGGTGAAAATATAATAGGTCGTTTAAAATACTTGCAATTCTTGCAAAACTTTGGAATTGCG